>OIZO01001406.1_pt1 | contig 12394 bp, 8 predicted proteins | sample 1588551 | NCBI WGS metagenome assembly OIZO01 (sample SAMN03283271) | human gut metagenome | biome: human-associated habitat; material: feces | host: Homo sapiens | place: Peru | collected 2012 | reverse complement strand
ATAACATTTACTAATAAAGCTGCCAAAGAAATGAAGGAACGTCTTGAGTCTTTGGTTCCTGATAATAAGGCTTTTGTAGGAACATTTCATTCCTTAGGAGTAAGAATTATAAGAGAAAATTGTACTCTTTGTAACTTAACTTCTACTTTTACTATCTTAGATAGTGATGATGTCTTAAGTCTTATTAAAAGAATTATGAAGGATAAAGGGATTGATCCTAAAATGCTGGCTCCTTCTTATGTTCGAAATAGAATTAGTTTTATTAAAAATGAAAATTTAAGTCAAAGAGAAATTACTAATCTTTTTAATACGGCTATGGAACAACAAGTCTTAAATATTTATGAGACTTATGAAGAGTTAATTCATAAGAATAATTCTGTTGATTTTGATGACTTATTAGTCTTACCAGTTAAGCTTTTCAAAGAACATCAAGAAGTTCTCGACCATTATCAAGAAAAATTTAAGTATATTTTAGTTGATGAGTATCAAGATACTAATGAAGTTCAGTATCAATTTAATAAACTATTAGCGCATAAATACCAAAATCTATTTGTTGTTGGGGATGCTAATCAATCAATTTATGGTTTTAGAAATGCTAATTTCCGAAATATTTTAAACTTCGAAAAAGACTATAAAAAATGTTTAGTTGTTACTTTAGAAAATAATTATCGTAGTACCAATAACATCCTAGAATGTGCTAACTGTGTTATTAGAAATAATAAAGAGCGAAAAGAGCTTAATCTAAAAGGAACGATTGGCGATGGTCTTAAAACTCAATATATAGTTTGTGAAAATGGTAAAGATGAAGCATTAACTATTATTGAGAAGATTAAGAAGCTTTATAATGAGGGGTATGATTATAAAGATATTGGGATTCTTTATCGCACTAATGGTCAATCACGTTTATTAGAAGAAGTCTTCTTAAAAGAAAATATTCCTTATAATGTTGTCGGTGCTTATTACTTCTATCAACGAAAAGAAATCAAAGATTTATTAAGTTATTTGAAACTTATTTGTAATCAAGATGATGATATTGCCCTTAGAAGAGTAATTAATGAACCGAAAAGAGGAATTGGGGAGAAGGCTGTTGAGAATTTAAGTGCTATAGCTAGAGAAAATAATACCAGTATGTTTGCATCTATTACGAAAGGTAAAGAATTAGTATTTAAAGACTTAATTAATGATATGATTAAGGCTCAGGAAGAATTGTCTTTAACAGAATTTGTGGATTATGTTATTGATAAAAGTGGGATGCGGGCATCTTTAGAAAGTGAAAAGTCTTTAGAAAATGATCTTCGTTTGGATAACTTAGAAGAGTTTAAGTCAGTGACTGCTTCCTTTGAAGAGAGAACTGGTTCTGTAAACTTAAGTGATTTTTTAGAAGAGATATCTTTAGTAGCCGATATGTCTGAACATAAAGAAGAAAAAGATGCTGTTACTTTGATGACTCTTCATAGTGCTAAAGGCTTAGAGTTTGATTGTGTCTTTATCTGTGGTTTAGAAGAAGGAATTTTTCCTCATCAAAATGCGTTCGGTAGTGAGACTGAAATTGAAGAGGAACGTCGTCTTTGTTATGTGGGAATTACCAGAGCCCGTAAACGTTTGTTCTTAACAAATGCCAAAAGAAGAATTTTATATGGTCGTGAGCAAGTTAATCCTCCTTCCAGATTTATTGGAGAGATTGATAAGAATCTTTTAGACATTGAAAAAAAGATACCAACTTATGCTTCTGAAATTCATAATGGTATGCATCACGATAAGAGTGTATTTTATAATACATCAGATACTGTGCCTTTAAAAGTAGGAGATCATCTAATGCATAGTCTCTTCGGACGAGGAATTATTGTTGCTCTCGATGATACTTATTATACTATTGCTTTTAGTGCCAGATTCGGAGTAAAAAAGGTTAGAAAGAGTTTTAAGGGGATTAGAAAGGTAAATTAATATGGAATTAGTAATTATGGCTGCCGGAATGGGTTCAAGATTCGGTGGTTTAAAACAAATTGAACCAATGGGACCAAATGGTGAATTCATCATCGATTATTCAATCTATGATGCCATTAAAGCTGGTTTTTCAAAAGTAATCTTTATTATTAAAAGAGAAAATGCTGAAGTTTTTAAAGAAACTATTGGCAAAAGAGTAGAAGGCAAAATTGAGGTTTCATATGTCTACCAGGATATGGATAATATTCCTCCAAAATATCTAGGTAGCAATCGTATTAAACCTTGGGGAACAGCCCATGCAATCTATTGCTGTCGTGATGTTGTCAAAGAAAATTTTGCCATTATCAATGCCGATGACTTTTATGGCGCTGATGCCTATCAAAAAGCTGCTGAGTTCTTAAAAAATGGAGCAAATGGTCATAACTTTGGTATGGTTGGTTATCAAGTAAAGAATACCTTAACTAGTAATGGCTCTGTTAAAAGAGGCGTTTGTACCTCTCTAAATGGTTTACTAACCAACCTAGTTGAGTCTAAAGTAGAAAGTGTTGATGGTATTATTACGGCTAGTCCTCTAGATGGGGCCCCATCATTTACCGTTACTACTGATACCTTAGTATCAATGAATATGTTCTTATTTACCAAAGATATTTTTAATATTTTAGATCAAGATATCTTAGAATACTTTAAGAACCATGAAGATAACTTGTTAGAGGGAGAATTTTTAATACCAGATGTTATTACTAAACATTTAAACAAGAAAGATATTACGGTTAAAGTCTTAAATACTTCTAGTGTTTGGTATGGGGTAACTTATAAAGAAGATGCTAAGTTAGTTAGAGATTCCCTAAAAGAATTAGTAAAAGCGGGAGAATATCCAAATAACTTGTGGAATTAAATATCTTTAAATAGATAGTCTTAAAGCTAAATGCTAAGACTATTTTTTTTTTTGACTATTTTTATCTTTCTAATTATGATTATTTATTATATAATTAATATAGAAAGGTAGTGTGTTTTATATGGATTCTTATATAAAGATGTGGAAAAATTTTTTAACTTTCAAGATCGTACTACGAGAAAAGATTATTGGATGAGTGTCTTAATTAATTTTTTGATTAGTATCGTCTTAGGATTCTTATCTGGTCTTTTTACAAATTTTCCCATTATTGGTAAACTAAATATAATGGATTTAATATCTTATATTTATTTAATTTTAATTTTAATCCCAGGACTTGCTCAAAGTGTTAGAAGAATGCATGATGTTAATAAATCTGGTTGGTATCTTTTAATGAGTCTAATTCCTATAGTAGGGTGGATTATAGTCTTAGTCCAAGAATGTAGTCCTAGTGTTGATGTTAATAATAACTATGGTACTAAACTTTAAGAACTATTAAGTTCTTTTTTCATTGTCAAAAGAAGAATTTTATAGTATAGTGAATATTGTGTCTGGGGGAACTTATGAAAAGTAACTTATATATAAAAAGAGATATTGATATTATAAATAAATCCATATCCTTAGAGCATACTAATGACTTTTGGCATCTAAGAAGTGGTTCATCTTTAGAACTAACTTGTCTTGATACGAAAAGAATTTATTCTAATGAAGAAGAATTAACCAAAGACTTTATTAGTCTAGAAGATTATTTAAAAGAATCTATACCATTAGGATATCAATTTCAAAGAACTAAACCTATCATTGATATAGATGGTGATAAAGACTATAAATATACAAGATTTAATGGTTATAATGAATATATAGCGCTTTATAATTATAAAGGTATTACTCTAGCTTATCAAGTAAATCCCTATTTTGATGATTATAACTACTATGAAGAAAGTGGCTATCATAAATATACTATTATACCTGCTTTCTATGTTAAAGATGGTAATTATTCTTTAAGTGGAGAAACTTGTTATTTAGAAAAAGATACGACTTATGATGAAATTATCAAACAAGAACTACCAAGAGTAAAGAGAAGACTAGTCTTAAAACAAGATTAGTTTTTTAATACTTCTAAATATCTTGATAAATTGAATTTGAAAACTTATTAAGAGAAATTTATCCTAGTTATAAAAATAGTTTACGTTACTAATTTTTTTCTTTATAATAAGGACAAAGGAGTAATTAATCAACAGAAATTAATATTTCTATAACGTTGATTATAAAGATAACTTATGAATAAAGAATATTTAAAAAAATTTACGAAGGAAGATATTTATGACATTTATCGAGTCCTTAACGTTAGGATTAAGAACTATGATAAGATAACAAGAAATAAAATGCTTGAAGTAATTGAAAGCGAGTATGAAGATTATCATAATATCATTAGTATTTGCACCTTAAAAGAATTAACATTTTTAAAGGAACTAGTAGCCAAAAAGAAAATAAAGATCCAAAATATTAATGAACTACAAGACTTTATCCTTAGTAATTTATCATCTAAATTATTAATTAAATTAACTAGTGATGAAGTAACTCTTATGGATGGTTTAGAAAACAGTATTAAAGAAGCAATAACTAAGTTAGATTTAAAAGCTAAACAACATGAAGAAGACTTAATTATCCCACTTCTTGGAGCTATGAGACTATTAGGACTTGAACGTTATGATAACATGGTTATGATTTTTAGTAGTATTTATGAGATATCCAGTGAAGAATATAATAAATTATTGTTAGATAGTCTATTATTTAAATATTATACTTTTATTACTTATCATAAAGCCTATGATTATTTGTTAGTATATCATCCTTATATGGATTTTACTAATGAATTAATTTCGTTATATGAAACTAAAAAAATGGGTATCAAAGTTATTGATGATGAAATGTTTATTAACGTTTTCTATTATGGCTATGATAAGAGAAATAAAGAGGTTAATACTTTTATGGAAAAGTTAAAATCACCAATCTTACAAGAATTTGTTACTCATTATGTTTTATTTGATGATGATAGAAGTAGTCTTAAAGAACTACTTAATAGCTTTGGCCTTAGTACAGCTAAATTAGATGAAGTAATGGATAAAATGCCTTCTAGCAAATATCAATTATTAACTAAAGAAGAATATGCGAAGACTATCTTAGATAAGAAAAAGTTTGTAGAAGAAAGAGACTATGCTTATCAAAAACAAACAAATGCTAGTTTGCATCCTAAAGACTGTGATTTATTTTATAAATTATATTTTGCTCTTTTAGAATATACTAATCGAGAATATAAGATTAATGAGACTCTTAAAATATATAAGAGTAAGTATTTAAATCCCACTGACTTATATCCTGTTATTAATAAGTTTTTTGAAAATAAAGAGATAATAGTAGATAGCGTAGTTAAAGAAAATCCTTATAAATTTAGTAAAATTGAATTAGAATATTTAAAAGACTTTAAAAGAACTATTAGAGGTAATTTCTTTATATATAAATATGACTTAGAATATACTTTGTTTAGCAATAATAATACTATTTATATGGTTAAAGGATTAAGGTGTCCAATTGATGAAATAATTGATTATAAAGATTTACCTTATCCAGTAGAAACTAGTTTAATTCCTTTTAAAGGTTGTATTGTCTATGATGGAATTCTAGGGGCTATTAGAATTAATATAGGTACTAATATGAAGATGAATCTTTTAAAAGAAGCGAAAGAATTTCCTAGAGTATATAAATTATAATAATTATGATAGAGGCATCACCTATGGGTGGTGTTTTTAAGTTTGATTAAGTACTTTTTTACAAAAGTGTGATAAATTAGTCAAAAAAAGTATGCAAAAGTGTGATGAAAAGGGGTTAAAATACGTGCAAAAGTGTGATATTATTATTTTAGGTGATGAATTTTGAAAAGATTATTAATGAATAAATTGATAGAATGGAAAGATAGTAAGTATCGTAAGCCTTTGATTTTAAGAGGAGCAAGACAGGTAGGAAAGACTTATCTTCTAAAAGAATTTGCTAGAGATTATTATGAAGATATGGCTTATTTTAACTTTGATCATGATGAAGCTTTAAGAGAACTATTCTTAAATACTAAAGATCCTAAGAGAATAATTGAACAGTTATCATTTGTTGTTGGTAAGAAAATAAAACCAGGAGCTACTTTAATAATATTTGATGAAGTTCAAGAATGCCCAAACGCTTTAAATTCTTTAAAATATTTTGAGGAAGAAACTCCAGAGTATCATATAGTAGCAGCTGGCTCTTTATTAGGAATAAAGTTATCTCATACCTCTTTTCCTGTTGGTAAAATAGATTATTTAACTTTATATCCAATGACTTTTAGTGAATTTTTGTTAGCAGACGGTAAAGAAAATTTAGTAGAATATATGAAGTCATTAAAAGAAATTAAAGAAATTCCCAAGATATTTGAAGAACAATTAATTGAACAACTAAAGAAATATTATATTATCGGTGGAATGCCAGAAGTCGTTAATAGTTGGGTTAATGATAAAGATATTGAGAGAGTAAATTATTTACAAAAAAATATTTTACTAGCATATAAAGATGATTTTTCTAAACATTTAACGGCCAATGAAGCAATTAAAGTTGCTATCGTCTGGGATGGCATTCCGTCACAACTAGCCAAGGATAATAAGAAGTTTGTTTATCAAACGATTAAAGAAGGCGCTCGGGCAAGAGAATATGAAAGTGCTCTCAATTGGCTTAATGATGCTAATTTAGTCTATAAATGTTATAACTTGAATAAATGTGCTTTTCCATTGACATCATATAACGATTTATCAGCATTTAAAATATATCTTTTAGATGTTGGCTTGCTTAGAAGAATGACTGATTTAGATAGTAATATCATAATTGAAGGTGATCGTTTATTTGAAGAGTTTAAAGGCTCATTTACAGAAAATTTCGTATGTAGTATGCTAAGCAATAAATTTAATACTGATTTATATTATTATACATTTGATAGAAAGAGAGTAGATTTTGTGATTCAATATAAAAATAACGTTATTCCAATTGAAGTAAAAGCAGGTAATAGTACCAATAACAATAGTTTAACTAGATTTAATAAAGAAAATAATAATAAAATTTCTATAAGACTATCTCTTAATAACTTAAAGAAAGACGGGAAGATTATTAATATTCCTTTATATTTAGTAGAGCATATAGATAATTTTATTTAATAAGAGGCATCACTAGCCAAGTGGTGTTTTTTAACACTTTAATTGATATACTAATGGTAAATTATTAACAAATATCCTCAATAATGTGATAAAGTATAGGCATATGAGTTTTAGTATTGATAGAAAAATATGAATAAGAAAAAAGAGAAGTATGAGGTATTTCTATGTATTTAAAAAAAGTGAATATTAAAAACTTTCGAAAATATAATGGCAACGACCATACCTTCTTACTAACAAATAAAAATCTTAATAAAGATTCAATTAACATTGCATCTCGTACAACATTAATAATTGGTAAAAATAACACCGGTAAATCAACAATGATTGAAGCATTAAGAAAAGTTATCATTGATAATAGCTTTAATGCAGATGACTTTAATTATTCTTATTTAAAACAATTTATTGATGATTTTGAAACATATTTATCAAAAGAAAAAACGATTGAAAAAGTTAAGATACCTTATATGGAATTTATTTTGACCATTGGTCTAGATGATAGTAGTAATGACCTTCTTAATAATTTAGTTGAATTTATTAATATAGAGGATGCTTTAGAAGACAAAAAAGATGTTGATATCATTATAAGATATGAGATAAAAAATGAAGCTTTATTTGAAGAAAAATTGGAACAGATAATTTTAAAGAGTAACGAATTAGCTAATGAAAAAGATGATAACAGAGAAGATAAGAGTAGACAATTTTTCTTATTTAATGAATTATTAAATCTTATTAACGAAAGCGATTATTCTGTTAAATATTATTCTAATAATGGCAGGGAGATAAAATCAAAATTTTCTTTAAAAAATCTAATTAATATAAAATGTATAAGCGCTAATAATATAAATAACAAAGAATGTTTGACAAAGGCCTTTTCTACTATAATAAATAAAGAGTATAAAATTAATCTTAATAATCCAAATCATTCAAGCAAATTAGACTTAACCGAAGAAATATATAAAATTAATAATAGTTTAAATACTAAAATAGAAGAAGGGTATTCTAGAAGATATAATGATATCTTAAAAGATAGTAGACTTAATAAATATGATTTATCAATGAATTCTTCTTTAACTTTAAAAACTTTATTACAAAATGTCTTAAAATATCAATATTTGGATAATGATAATAAAATTCCAGAAAATCAATTTGGGTTAGGATACACTAATTTGATGATGATTACGGCTAATTTAATTGAATACATAGATGATTATCCTGACGCCGAGAATAATAGTAAAATTAATATTTTAACAGTTGAAGAACCAGAAACATTCATGCATCCTCAAATGCAGGAAAATCTACTAAGCAGTTTAAATAGTATAATTAATTCTCTAATAAAAACTAGCCAAAAGAATATTAATACTCAATTAATTATATCTACTCATTCTTCTCATATCTTAAACAGTAAGATTCATGCCAGTAATAGTTTTGATAATATTGATTATATTAGTGACTTTAACCAATTAAAAATTATAAATCTAAATGATGATTCTATCATTAAAAACACAAGTAATAAAAATGATACAAGTGTAAGTATACTTAAAAACAATTTTAAATTCATTAAGAAACACGTAACACTAGCCACCTCTGAACTATTTTTTGCTGATGCTGTTGTTTTTGTTGAAGGTGCTTCTGAGTATGAATTATTAAAGTATTATTTTCAAGAAGAAAATGATACTTTAAAGGATTATCATATTTCCGTGTTTCTAATAAATGGTGCTTATGCTAGTCTGTATGATGGTTTAATTAAAACACTTGGAATACCAGCTGTTATTATCACTGATATTGATTTAAAATATATTAAAGATAAAGATTTCATGGAAAAAATATTGCCACTATTTATTAATGATTTTCCAGATTATATTGATAAAGAAATAGAAATATGTAAATATGCACTATATATTATAGATAATAAAGAACAATACTATAAATGGGTAGAATTACAAGAGTCAATATTTGCTTTTGATTGTACTATTAATCAAATATTTAGTTTTATGGATAAGTTGATTGAAGAAAAAGAGAGATTGAAAAATGAATTAAAAAATGAATCTAATAAATTAGAAAGACTAAAAGAAAAGAAGTATAGTATAATTGAGTTGCTAAAAGGATTCAGAAAAAAAGATAAAACAGATATTATATGGATTCAATATGGAATTAATACTGACAAACTTAGAATAAATGAAATAGATGAAATGTTAAAAGAATCAAAAGAAGAATGTAAAGATTTAAAACAACAGCAAGAAGTTGAGCAACAATGCCAACAAGAATTAGAAAAACAACTTGATAAAAGCTTTTTTGATTTTCCTTTAAACTCTGATATGGCTTATTATCCATATATAAATGATGAATATTATTTGAAAGTTATTCTAAATAAGTTAGTTGGTGAAGAAAAAGAATATAGAGAATCTTTAAAAGAGTTAGAAATGATGAAATCATTAATTCCTAAAAAAGTAAAAATAGAGAAAGAAATACAACATAATAACAATATAGAATATGAATATTAAGAAGAATTTGTTATTTTATAAAAATCTTGTCTTTTGTTGTGTGCCTTTTTTATTTGTACTATATTTCCTATGTAAGTAAAAAATGAAGAAGATAAAGGTAATTATAATAGTAGAATAAAGTGAGAAATATATGGTACAAGGTATTAAATTTGAAACAATACCAGATTGCAATGTAATTTCATACGTGTGAAAATAAGATTATTATATTACATTATAAATGGTATAAATTTAATGAAAAATAGATTGAAGATAAGATAAATATAGCAAAAAATTTAGTAGTTTATTATAAAGAAAAAATATGACTAAAAAATAAATATTGTAAAATATTGTAATTTATATTTACTTTTGAAATTTATTATGTTATAATCAATACTGCATTTTTCGTAATAAGAGACAGACAATCAATGGTCTCGAAAAATGTTGAGTTGGAGCGTATATACAACAGTTAATTGGAGGACTAATTTATGAAACGTTTTATCTCTGTATTGTGCAGTATTGTACTGGCATTAGGTTTGACCTGTCTGCCTGCTTCGGCGGCTGAAGTTGAGACTACCCCTGAATCTAAATCGGAAGTAACTGATTTGGATAATTCCATTTCTCTCATTGCAGAGTCCAAAGGTCTGCATTATGATGAGGATTTAATATTTATGGATGTTTATAGTTTCAATGTTACGCCGGAATCGGGAGCAAACTTGAATGTTTGGCTTAAGAATAATAATCCTATTATTCTTACGGTGTATAAAACCAATATATTCGGTGGTTATTCTAAAGTTTATGGACCAACCAAATTTGATGCTGGTGAACGTGATGTGAGAGTTGCAAAAAATTGCAACGGCAAAAAGTTTTTAATTAAGTATCAGCCTGCCATCGATGGATCGATGATGTCTACGTTGGTATATCAGAACTAACAAAAAATTTATACGCTCCAACAGACAGAAGAGCTCCTTTCGAGCTCTTCTGTTATATTTATATTAAAATATTTTATTAAAATTCATTAATATAGAAATAATTTATAAAAAATACCATTAAATATGTTCAAGTAAATTTTTCATTAAATCATACTATATTTAGAATAAAAATTTTAAATAAAGTTGCCAAAAATATTAAAATATGTTATAATATGGATATATATAGCAAAATAGATGAAAGTCTATGACGCAAAGCCATAGGTCTAAAAGCAAAAGTGCTTATGATTGCTAGGCTGCACTAAAGAGGGGGAATGTATATGGAAAAGAAGAAAATAATAAAAAATGTATTAAAAATAGTTTTAATATTAATTACTATGTTTCTTGTACTTCTTATTGTTCATACAATTAGAAATTATGTAATTATAACAGAGTTACAGGATAAAATTGCAGAATACAATAATAGCATAAATTATCATATAAAATCATTTGCAACTGAAACAAATGGGACAATTGTAAAAATGGATTATTATAAAAAAGATAACAAACAAGTTGTTTTTATTGAACGAGAGAGAGATAGTGAATTAACAAAAATATCAATGTATGATAATGGAGAAAGAACAGATACTTTTACAGAAACAAAAGAGTCAAAAATTGCACAATTAAATAATGGAAAAATAATGCCTTTGGTGATTTCTAATTACTTAGAAAATGCTAGTAAGTGGCAAACATTTTTGGGATGTGTAAGTGCTAGAATAAAATCTGTTGAATATAATGAAAAAGAATGTTATGTTGTTAAAAATTTTATGTCATTAACATCTTTAAGTTATGAAGATACAGAAGTATATATAGATAAAGAAACAGGATTACTTGTAAAGACGATAGAATCCGGTATAGAAAATGAAAGACAATACGAGTTTAATATGGTAGAAGATTCAATTTTTGCAGAACCAGATATTAGCCAATATAAATTAAAAGAAAATGAATAGAAAAAAGATGGAACAGGTAGATATATATCTATCTGTTCCTTATTTGATGCATAAGCTATAAATTATTGAATTATTTTATAAAATGAAAAAAATTACGATAATTTGAAACTTTTTTATACTTTAGTGTTCTATATATATGAAAGTAGGTAAAAAATGGAGAAAAATTTAGATAAAAAATTGTACGATGATTATTTAAATGGAGAAAAAGAGGCATTTGAATTTCTTTATGATAAATATAAAAGCAAAATTGAATATTTTATTTATACAATAGTAAAAGATTATGAAATTGCAGAAGACTTAACACAAGAAACTTTTATATATGTTATGCAAAATAAAATGCAAGAAAACACATCTTTTAGATATTATATATATCTTGTTGCCAAAAGCAAATCATTTAATTATATAAAAAAAGAAAAAAGAAGAACTGAAATAACTGAATTATATGTTTTTAATGGAAATCAACAAATTGAAAAAGATTTGTTAGAGATTGTATCAAAAGAAGAAACTAAAAAAGAATTATTAGAGTCAATAGATCTTTTAAATGAAAGATATAGAAATGCTATTTATCTTATAAATATTGCGGGATTATCTTATGAAGAAACTGCAAATATTTTAAATGAAACAATTCAAAATACAAAAAATTTAGTACATAGAGGAAAAATGCAATTAAGAAAAATCCTGTTAAAGAAAGGATTTGATGAAATGAGTAAATCTTCAAAAATTATTATTTTGGTATTATGTATAAGTATTTTGTTGACAGGAAGTGTATATGGAATAATGAAATTTTTAAAAAAAAATAATGGAAAAGCAGAATTAACACCTACATTTACAAGTAAATTATCATCAGTTGATGAAAATAAAGTATGGGTTGGAACATTTAATTTAGTATGGAATGATTTTATGAATGATGTTATTGGTGGAAAAATAGAAT
>OIZO01001401.1_pt1 | contig 12402 bp, 10 predicted proteins | sample 1588551 | NCBI WGS metagenome assembly OIZO01 (sample SAMN03283271) | human gut metagenome | biome: human-associated habitat; material: feces | host: Homo sapiens | place: Peru | collected 2012 | reverse complement strand
TGATGAATACCGGCGAAAAGCCTGTAGACAGCAAAAACGGTCTTGTTACAACTATCGCCTGGGGTGTGGACGGTAAGGTAGAATATGCGCTGGAAGGCTCTATTTTCGTTGCCGGCGCTGCTATCCAATGGCTGCGTGATGAGCTGGGCCTGATTCGCAATGCCGCCGAATCCGAGGCGATGGCGAAATCTGTACCTGATTCCAACGGCTGCTACATGGTTCCTGCTTTTGTAGGCTTGGGTGCGCCGCATTGGAACCAATATGCGCGCGGTGCGATTGTCGGCCTGACGCGCGGTGTTAACCGTAATCATATTGTGCGTGCGACGCTCGAAGCTATTGCTTATCAGGTGTACGATGTACTGAAGGCTATGGAGGAGGACAGCGGTATTAAGCTGAGCTCGCTGCAGGTTGATGGCGGTGCCTGTGCCAACAGCTTTTTGATGCAGACGCAGGCGGACATTATCAATGTTAAGGTGGAACGCCCGAGCTGCATTGAAACAACGGCTATGGGCGCTGCTTATCTTGCAGGTCTGGCAGTAGGCTATTGGGCTGACAAGGAAATGATTAAGGGCAATCACGTTATTGAGCAGACGTTTACGCCTGCTATGGATGAAGAAACGCGTAATTATTTGCTGCGCGGCTGGCATAGGGCGGTGCGTGCGTCCTGCATTAAGCTGCATCCTGAAGATTAAACTGAATATAAAAATACAGCAAAAAAGCCTTGCAGTTTGGACTTACTGCAAGGCTTTTCTGCTTTTTGATGAGTTGAGTGTTTGTTAGCCGGCTTTAGGGGATGCCGGCTGATAAGGAGTATTATAAAAAGAGTATTGTAAGGGGTGTGATATATATAAGCTATTAGCTTTTAGCTGAGTTAGGGGTGTATCAGGACTGTTTTTCGATATCGCCGAAGTAGAATTTGATGAGTCTTTTGTATTCGCCGCTCTTTTTATAGTCGCTCAAAGCAACGTTAAACTTTTTAATCAGCTCTTCATTTCCTTTTTCAGCATAGACAACAAGATCATCCTGGCGTTCGGAATGGCCTACAACCTGCAGGCAATTGTCGTCATCGGTATGAGTCATATAGTAAGCAGTGGTCAGGTTACCGCAGATAGCGTAATCTGCTTCGCCAGTTTCTACTGCATGTAAAGCGCTGGCATTTTCCGGATATTCAACAATGATGCTGCCGGGGAAGGATTTTGCAACACGCTCAGAGGAAGAGCCTTTTTTGATGGCAACCTTACGGCCGTTCATGCTGTCGATGTCTGCTTTAAGGTTGCTGCCTTTTTTGGCAACGATGGAGAAAGCAGCTTTAGCATAGGAATCACTTGCAGCATAGTCAATGGAACGTGCCTTGGTTTTACTGAAGTTGTTCATGGCAATATCATATTTTTTGTGATTCAGGCCGGGCAGAAGCTCGTCGAACGGGGTATTGATAAATTCAACCTTGTCATAGCCCATTTTTTTAGCTACATCGTTGATTAAATCGATATCAAAACCGGTAAATTTATTTTGCTCCCTGAGATAAAGCTCAAAGGGCGGAGAAGCAGGTGATGTTGCCACACGCAACACCTTGTCGGCGGCAGGTGTTTGCGCTGCCTGTTTGTCGCTGCCGCAGCCGGCTGATAAAAGCAGGCACAGCATGCTGACAAGAATAAATAACATCTTTTTCATTAGCAGATACCTCCATGCATTTATTAATATGCTCAATAATACATATGAGCAACCACTCATTAATTGCCTAAATTATATACCCCCTTAAGATAGCTTGTCAAGAGGGTATATCAAAAAAATATTATTAAAAATTATTGTGGATATAATTAAGAAGCGTTTGTTTAATTATGCGGATTGTGCGGACGTAAATCCGGCGGCAGCATAGTGCAGGCTTCGTGGCTGTCCTCACTCAACGGATTGACATGGACCATGCAGTGCTTTACCAGCGGAAAGTTTGCTTCAACGGCAGTGTGAACCATTTCTGCGATGTGATGAGCCTGCAGCAGGGTAAGGTTATCCTTGACACTGATTTCAATATCAACGTAGATACGGCTACCGAAAAGACGGCTGTGCAGACTGTCGAGATGCTCTACACCGGGAACGCGGGAAACAAGGTCTTCCATTGCGATGGTAGTTTCTTCATCGCAGCTGCGGTCAACCATCTTATCCATAGAATCCTTGAATACTTCGTAGGCGGCATATAAAATCATCACGCAGATTATCAGGCTGGCGATGGGGTCTAAAATAGGATAGCCCATGCGTGCTCCCAAAATACCGATGAAAGCGCCGACGGAGCTCATAGCGTCACTGCGGTGATGCCATGCTTCCGCCATCAGTGCGCCGGAATTGATTTTTTGTGCAGCGTTGCGGGTGTACCAGAACATTGCTTCCTTAGCAACAATGGAAATAATGGCTGCCCACAGAGCAAGCTGTCCGGGGACCTCCAGCTCAGCCGGGTCACCTACGATTTTTTCGTAACCACTGTAGCCGATGAGCAGGGCGATAATCGTCAGGATTATTGCCAAAAGAATAGCTGCAATGCATTCAATACGCTCGTGGCCGTAAGGATGGTCATCGTCCGAAGCCTTGTTGGAAAATTTTACGCCGGCCATAACAATGAGGGTACCGAAAACATCGGACGCAGAGTGGATACCGTCGGAAACCATAGCAGCGGATTGGGCGACGAAACCGGCAATAAGCTTGCCCAATGATAAAAGCAGATTACCGATAATACTGTTGATGGAAACAATCATAGCGATTCTTTCGGCATCGTTTTCAAATTTCATAATAAAACCTCCTAAAATGGTCTTTGCATTTGTGCAGGCCTTTTCATATATAAAAAACGCCTGCGAGATAGTAGTTAACTGTCCCGCAGACGTTGCATCAAGGTCTGCTGCCCAGAGGGCCCGGCTGCAAAAACCCGGAAGAAGGTTTACCGCCTGATCAGTTTGTACTGTAGCTAAAATTGCAGTGCAAAGAGATTATCTGAATTATAAGCGGTTAGCAAAGGCTTTGTCAAGAGGCTTTTGTAAATTTTCTTACAGTTTTCAGAAGAAAATTTCCTGCATAGAGATTAAGTGCTAACCATAGCTTGAGGTTAACAAAGGTTTACTTTATTGGATAATGGCTAGCAGCAAGAAAATCATACAAATACATGAATAAATGTTGACATTTCATTCAGAAGAGATATAATAAGGGTATTAGTACAAATCGTATAGCTTATCAATAATATTATAGTAGTGGAGGTAATGGTATGAAGAAATTTTTTATGCTGATGTTCTGTGTTGTTATGGCCTTTGCTTTGGCCGGTTGTGCCGGCAGCAATGAGAAAAACGCATCTCAGGCACCGGAAGGCAAGGTACTGAAGGTGGCAACAGATGCGAACTTTCCGCCTTTCGAATTTTATCAGGAGCAAAGCAAGGTACATACAGGTTTTGATATTGCACTGGCAAAGGCAGTGGCTAAGCAGATGGGGTATGAGAAGGTTGAGTTTATTAATGTTGATTTTAAAAATATCTTAACAGGTCTGCAGGATAAAAAATATGATATGGCTGTTGCTGCTTTAAGTATTACACCAGAGCGTGAGCGTTTAGCTGACTTCAGTGAAGCTTATGCAGAGGACGGCTATAAGGTTATTGTAAGCAAAAATTCCAAGCTGGGGGATGATTTTGCAGCCTTGGCAGGCAAGACCGTTGTTGCTGAGGAAGGCAGCTATGCTGAAGAGCTGTTGAAATCCAAGGCTAAGGATGTTAAGGTTGTGCCTGTGCGCGATACGGAAGCAGGCATTAAGCTTGTCGCTGAGGGTAAGGCTGATGCACTTGTTGCTTCTAAAATAGTTGCCAGCTTTTTCATCACTCATAATTATGGTGCTAAAGTTAAATTTGCCGGTGAGACCGTATTGGATAAAGACAAATATGGTATGGCAGTTGCCAACGGCAACCAGGAGCTTGTGAAGAAGGTTAACGAAGCGCTGAAAGAGGTTAAGCGCAGCGGTGAATACAAAAATATTTACAGCTCTTACTTTGGTAATTAAGCTTTAAGCTGTCATATAGCTATTAAATTGTTGATTTTATTGCGCAACAGATGCTGATGTCTGTTGCGCATTTTTATGCAGTTAAGCTGTTACTTATAAAAAAATCCGGTCTGTATTAACAGACCGGAAAAATTAAATTTTACTCTTCTTCATCAAATTCCTTGATGGTGCCGTAGGCTACAAGAATGGTGCCCTTGGGAGATGCCAGTGCCGGGCAGACGTAAAGAATTACACCTGTCTGCTCTGCGTAATAGGTTGTCAGCGTGTTGCCGAAAACGTCGGTGATGCGTCCTAAAACCTGGCCTTCCTCAACAAAGTCGCCGCTGTGGATATGGTGCAGCCAGCAGCCTGTTTCCAATGCTTCCAGATAAATAAGGTTTTCTACATCACGCGGAGAGTGATGGCGCGGTTTTACAGGCAGGGAGAACATTTTCAGCTTGCGCAGGATATTGCGGATATCATCCTTGTAGGCTTCAATATCCTCGTGCAGGCAGAGGCCGGCGCCGCCGCGTTCAATAAGAATAGAAGGAAGTCCGGTGCTGGCGGCATAGTTATAGGCACCGCCTGTTGCCAGCGAGCGTACCATATATTCCATATCGAGTACGCGTGCCACGGAACGGGATTTCTTTTCTACTTCAGGCGTAGGCTGGCCGGGGTAGTAAACATAGGGATGCAGGCTTTCGTGGATATCGCCGCTGTGCATGTCTACATAAAAATCGGCAATAGAGAAGAAGTTGTTGCTGATTAAATATGCAGTTTTATCGGCAAGCGTTCCCATGGGATCACCGGGGAAAACGCGGTTCAGGTTTTTGCCATCTTCGGGTACAATCATTTCGCGGCGTGCCCAGAAGCCCTGGATATTTACCGGGTGCATCATAATCAGGCAGCCTGCTACGTGCTCGGGCTCAATATCGCGGCCCAGCTCCATTGCCGCAGCGATACCGGGGTATTCACCGCCGTGGATACCTGCGGTAATAAGCAGGGTGGGGCCATCTTTTTCGCCATTGATAATAGTCAGAGGGATTTTTACATTGGTGTCCGGGACAGGCAGGTACGTGCGCAGTTTGGCGCCACGTTCAATAGTCAGTCCACATACCTTTAGTGTGTCAGACATGTGCTCACTCCTTTGATATAATTCTCATACTTTTATTAATCGTACTTTTATATTAGCGACTGCTAACTAAAGCTTAAAAAATTAAGCAATGGCATACAAATTATTCTTTTACGGAGATTGGCAAATTTTCCGCAGAAATATTTTTTTGCAATTGCTGCTTTTTTTACTTGCAATAAATTATAACATATGATAAGCTATTCACACAAGATGCTTTTTAAAATAAAATTTAGTGCGAATAAACAAGGGAGATAGATAAAGTGAGCCTGCTGACTGATAGGGAATACTTGGGATTGACAGTACCGTTCATGCTGTCTACAATGACGCAGCCCTTGATGGGTGCGGTAAATACAGCAGTAATGGGGCAGCTTCCGGACCCTAAATATATTGCAGCAGTTTCCCTTGGCGCTATCTTGTTTAACAATTTATATTGGTTATTTGGTTTTTTACGTGTGAGTACTACCGGTTATGCGGCACAAGCCTTTGGCGCTGCCGATAAAAGACTTGGTATGCTCGCCTTTTTTAAGCCTTTAGTATTGGCAATGCTTATCAGTGCCTGCTGCATTCTTTTCCAAAAGCCGATTCTGGAGCTTTATCTGGACATGATCGGAGCTGCTCCCGAGGTAAACGAGCTGTGCCGTGATTATTATTACATCCTTATCTGGGGTGCACCGCTGGTTTTGGGCAACTATGTAGCTCTGGGCTGGCTCATGGGGCAGACGCGGGTGCGGGCGAGTGTGTTTATGCAGGTTTCCATGAATGTGCTGAATATGGCTTTGAGCATCTGGTTTGTTTTCTGGCTGCATATGGATATTACCGGCGTGGCTTTTGCTACCTTGCTCAGTCAGCTGTACGGCGGCATCCTGAGTGTAGTACTGATGTACTATTACGGTGATTTTGATTACAAGGCGCTGCCTTGGAGCGAGCTGCTGGATTGGCGTGAGTTTATCGGCATGCTGCAGGTGAACGTCAACCTGATGATTCGTACTGCCTGCCTGCTGACCGTAAACAACATTATTGCGGCAGTCGGAGCTTCCTTCGGTACTGTGGTGCTGGCAGCCAACGCTGTACTGCTGCAGCTCAAGGATATAATGAGCTACCTGATTGACGGTATGGCGAACGGCGCGGCGATTTTCAGCGGCCGTGCGGTAGGTGCAAAGAACGGCAAGCTGTTTGCCGCTACCATAAAAATGACTTTCAAATGGCTAGTAGTGCTGGCTGCTATCCTGATGCTTGGTTACCATTTGGGTAATGAATTCTTTATCCGCCTGTTTACCAATATTGAAGAGGTTGTAGCAATGGCTGTGACCTACAATGTGTTTGTTTTGTTCTATCCTGTCTGCGCCGGTATCGGCATGGTGCTTTACGGAGTTTTCTGCGGAGCTACTCAAACCGCACCGGTACGCAACATGATGCTGATGGCGCTCTTGGTTTTTTATCTTTTGCAGTGGCAGCTGGTGCCGCTTTGGGGCAACAGCGGACTGTGGCTGGCCTTGCTGGGCTTTATGCTGTCTCAGTCAATAATACTTTTATTTTATTTGTCCTCTTTGAGAAGAAGATTTGCATAAGCAACACTTTTGCAACAAATTTGTTGCAAAATATTAGAACTAGTGCTATTATAAATTTATAAGTGTTAGCTTATTCTTTTTTGCCGATATAAGGAACTTTTACAAATCTATACTCTTCTGAGGTGCCTGCCTATGCAGGTAATAATCGGAATACGGTGCAAATCCGTAGCGGTCAAGCCACTGTAAGGCCATTTGGCTAAGTCAGGTTGATTTCCTCAGTTGATATATTCCTGCTAGCGACGGAAATATATATATGCTTACAATTGTGCACATTGTAAGTATGTACCTTTTCTGCGCTAATTTTGCAGGAAGGGTAATTTTTTTTGATGGAGATGATGTGCTTTGACGAAAAAGCAGCTTCTGTCCCGTTTGGGACAGATCATCCTTGTTCTGCTGGGTATCAGCTTTATTACTTTTGCTTTGGTAATGCTGGCCCCTGGCGATGTAGCTCGCCAGATGATTGCAGGTAACGAGGATATTATTGTAAGTCAGGCCGAAATTGATGCACTGCGTGCAGAATTAGGTCTTGACAAGCCCTTCTTCTTCCAGTATCTGGATTGGTTGGGACGTGCGCTGCATGGCAACCTCGGTTTCTCCTTCATGGCTAAAAAGCCTGTTGTTGAGGAGCTGTTCGAGCGTCTGCCAGGTACTATCCTATTGTCTCTGGCTTCCGTTGCAATGATGCTTGTAGTATCTATTCCTGCCGGCATTTATTCTGCAGTTAAACGTGGTGGCTGGTTTGACTATGTAGTACGCAGCTTTACTTTCTTTGGCGTATCAATGCCGGGCTTCTGGGTTGGCTTGATGCTGCTGTGGATTTTTGGTCTGCAACTTGACCTGTTGCCTATTGTCGGCGGTACGATTGGTGTTGACACGATTATCCTGCCTGCGGCAACCTTGGCCTTTGCAATGTCTTCCAAGTACACACGTCAGGTGCGTGCTGCTATTCTGGAAGAGCTGCATCAGGACTATGTTGTCGGTGCACGTGCGCGTGGTATGAGTGAAAGCCATATTCTGTGGAAAGAGGTTCTTCCGAACGCTCTGCTGCCGCTGATTACGCTTTTAGGTTTGTCTTTAGGTAACCTTCTGGGTGGTGCTGCGGTTATCGAGATTGTTTTCCAATGGCCCGGTCTTGGCCGTCTGGCGATTGAAGCTATCACCTACCGTGACTTCCAGCTGGTTCAAGGTGTTGTTGTGTGGATTGCGTTGATGTATATGGTTATCAACCTCATTGTTGATATCTCTTACAACTATCTTGATCCGCGTCTGAGAAAGGTAAGGTAAGAGCAGATGGAAACAATTATTAATGGTTTTAAAACCAACCGTGCTTTTGCCGTAACCTCAGTTCTGGTTCTGGTGCTGATTGCTATTGCTTTTGCGGCACCTGTTCTTGCTCCGTATGATCCGACTCATGCAACAATGCAGGATGCTTTCATGGCACCGGGCGGAAGCCATCTGTTTGGCACAGATAAGCTGGGCCGTGACTGCTTCAGCCGTGTGCTTTATGGTGCGCGTGCTTCCCTGAGCGGTGTATTGTTCCTGGTAGCCAGCGTATTTATCGTTGGTACTTCTATGGGTGTTATTTCCGGTTATTTCGGCGGTAAAGTTGATATGGTTATCATGCGTATCTCCGATATGATGATTTCCTTCCCAGGCATGATTCTGGCTATCGCTGTTGCCGGTATTATGGGTGGCAGCCTTGTCAACGCTGTAATCGCGCTGACGATTGTAAGCTGGACAAAATATGCGCGTTTATCCCGCAGCCTGGTACTGCAGATTAAACGTCGTGACTATGTAGAAGCAGCAATCGTTAACGGCGGTACCTCGCCGCACATTCTGTGGGTACATATCCTGCCTAATATTCTGCCGATGATGGTTATTACCGCAGCAGCAGATATCGGTGCTCTGATGATGGAGCTTGCAGGTCTGTCCTTCCTGGGCTTCGGCAGCCAGCCGCCTGCTCCTGAATGGGGCCTGATGCTGAATGAAGGCCGTCAGCAGCTGCAGACTGCACCGTGGCTGATGTTCTTCCCCGGTCTGGCAATCTTTGTTACCGTTATGATTTTCAACCTTTGGGGCGATAATCTGCGTGACGTGCTTGACCCGCGTAATGACGTACAGGATTAATTATTTTTGCCTTAGTTTTTGATATTCGGCAGAAGTCTGCCGGTTTAATGAGTATATGAAATGGAGAGATGACTAATGAAAAAAATGTTTAAAGCTACCGCAGCAGCGGCTATGATCGGTTTACTGGCATTTGCAGCAGCAGGCTGTGGCGGCGACAAAAAAGCTGAGCACAAGGAAGTTGTAAAATTTGGTGTTACCAACTTCGCTGACTCCCTGGAAACTACCGATAACTACTTCGGTTGGGTTGTAATGCGTTACGGCCTGGGCGAATGTCTGGTTAAATTCGACAAAAAAATGAATGCTGTTCCTTGGCTGGCTGATAAATGGACCATTTCCGATGATAAACTGACCTGGACCTTCCACATCAACGATAAGGCTTGCTTCTCCAACGGCACCAAACTGACCGGTGAGCTGGCAGCAGCTTCTATCCAACGTACCTTTGAAAAAGCAGCTCGTGCAAAATCCATGTTCCAATATGAATCTATCAAAGGTGAAGGCCAAAACGTAATTATCAAAACCAAGACTCCGGTACCGACTCTGCCCGGTATGCTTGGTGACCCTCTGTTCATCATCGTTGATACTCAAACCATTAAAGACCGTGATACCGCAAAACAAGGCGCTATCTGCACCGGTCCTTATGCAGTAAAATCCTACAGCAAAGCTAAAGCTGAAATGGTTAGAAACGAAAAATACTGGGATGGCGCAGTTCCGTTCAAAGAGGTTGATATCCTGACCATCGACGATCCTAACACCCGTGCTATGGCTCTGCAAAAAGGTGAAATCGACTTCGCTATTAACATTGCAGCAGGCGACCTGCAGCTGTTCAAAGACAAAAATAAATACAACATCTCCAATATCGCTTCTCTGCGTGACGTACTTGCTCGTCTGAATGTACGTCCGGATAAACCGCTGGGCGATCTCAAAGTCCGCGAAGCTCTGCTGCGTTCTCTGGACCGTGTAACCTACAACAAGGTTCTGCTGAAAGACACCTTCGTTCCCGGTGGTCCGTACCTGCCGCCTTCTGTTGACTACGGTTATGATGAACTGTACAAATACGACAAAAACCAATACAATGTTGAAAGCGCTAAAAAGCTGCTTGCTGAAGCTGGCTGGAAAGATACCAACGGCGACGGCTTTGTTGATAAAAACGGCAAGAACCTGGAGCTGGACTTCGTATTCTACAGCGGCCGTGCTGAGCTGCCTCTGTATGCAGAAGCTACCCAGGCTGATGCTAAGAAAGTCGGCATTAAAGTTAACCTGAAGAACGTTGACTACAACGTAATTGATGGTATGGGCCGTAAAGGCGAATATGACCTGCTGATTTCCAACGTACTGACTCTGCAGGCTGGCGATCCTGAAGTATTCATGAACATGTACCTCAAGACCGGTCAAGAGCAGAACGGCTCCGGCTACAGCAATCCGAAATTTGATGCTCTGTCCGATAAACTGGGCGTAGAATTTGACCCGGCTAAACGTCGTGAGCTGATTATCGAAATGCAAAAACTTATCCTCGACGATGCAGCTTCCCTGGTATTCGGTCATCCGCAAACCAACATGGTTTCCAACAAATCCATTGCTAACGCAGAAATCCTGCCTTGCGATTACTACTGGCTGACCAAAGATATCAAATCTGCTAACTAATAATTTACAAAGAAGGTAACGCTTAATGCTACTTGAAGTAAAAGATTTAGACATCAGCTACGGTGACAAGCTCACCGTAACCGGTGCCAGCTTAGAATTGGATAAGGGCGAGATTATGTCCATCGTTGGCGAGTCCGGCAGTGGCAAAACCACCGTTATCCGCGCTATTATGGGTTGCCTGCCTGGTGCTGGCCGCGTTAGCCGCGGCAGCATCATCTTTGACGGCAAGGATGTATTGCAAAATACTCCCGATGAATGGCGCAAAATGTATGGCAGTGAGATGTCCATGATTTTCCAGGACAGTGGCAACATGATTAATCCTATCCGCCGCATCGGCCAACAGTTCATCGACTATGTGCAGGCTCACCAGCCGGACAAGTCTAAGGACCAGGCTTACAAGATGTGCTGTGATATGCTGACTAACGTGCGCCTGCCGAATCCGGAAAATATCATGAACAGCTATCCGTTCGAGCTGTCCGGTGGTATGCGTCAGCGTGTAGGTATTGCTATGGCTATGATTTTCAGCCCGAAAATCCTTCTGGCCGACGAACCGACTAGTGCGCTGGACGTAACTACTCAGGCTCAGATTATCCGCCAGATTGTTGATATTCGTGACGAATACGGTGTTGCCGTTATCATGGTTACGCATAACCTGGGCGTTGCTTCCTATGTATCCAACAAGCTGATGGTTATGAAGGGCGGTCATGTTGTGGAATATGGCAAGCGTGAGGACGTTATCCGCAATCCGCAGGATGATTATACAAAACAGCTGCTGAAGGCAGTTCCGGTCATAGGAGGTAAGACATATTATGAGCAATAATGAAAAACCGGCCTATGAGCGTGCTAAACTGGTACTGGAGATTAATCATCTTACCAAAAAATTCGCAGTTGACGGCGGCAAGTTTCTGACTGCCTGCAATGACATCAACCTGCGTGCCTACGAAGGCCGTACCCTGGGCATCATCGGTGAATCCGGCTGCGGTAAGAGTACCCTGGTGCGTACTTTGCTGCGTATTCACCCTGCTACCAGCGGTGAAGCAATTTTTGAAGGCCATGATTTGATGCAGTCTAACGGTGAACAGCTGCGTCAGGACAGAAAGAACATCCAAATGGTGTTCCAGGATCCTACTGCTGCCTTCAACCCGAAGATGCTCGTTAAGGATATCCTCACTGAGCCTTTGAAAAACTTCGGCCTGATTAAAAACAGCGAGGTAGACGCTAAGGCAGCAGAGCTGCTGGGAATGGTTGAGCTGCCTGCTGAGTTCAAGGACCGCTATCCGCACAGCATGTCCGGCGGTCAGCGTCAGCGTCTGGGTATTGCCCGCGCTCTGGCACTGGAACCGAAGATTATTGTCTGCGACGAGGCAACCAGTGCACTGGACGTTTCCGTACAGGAAAAAATCTGCGAGCTGCTGTGCCGCATTCAAAAAGAAAAAAATATTACTTACCTGTTCATTGCCCATGACCTTGGTCTGGTAGACCTGATGTGCCATCAGGTTGCAGTAATGTACTTAGGTAATGTAGTAGAATGGATGGAGCACGGCCGCATTGCGGAAAACTGCAAGCATCCGTACACCAAGGCGCTTATGGGTGCTGTATTTAAGGTAGACTTCAAGCCGGGCGAAAAGATTGAGCCGTTGGAAGGTGAAATCCCGAGTCCGCTGGACCTGCCGCCTGGATGCCCGTTTGCCAGCCGCTGCGAGCACTGCACCGAGCATTGCGTACAGGTTAAGCCTGAGCTGAAAGAGGTTGAGCACGGCCATTGGGTTGCCTGCCATCTGTTTGACTAATATAGTCTTGAAGCGATATGCGTAAGCATAGAGCCTCTTTGAAAGTAATTTTCTCCATCAATTTTTATAGTGGGTACGGCGAATGTTGTACCCATTTTTTTCTTAGGAATTTTTATCACTAATTTCATGGGTGAGTATTGA
>OIZO01001390.1_pt1 | contig 12467 bp, 14 predicted proteins | sample 1588551 | NCBI WGS metagenome assembly OIZO01 (sample SAMN03283271) | human gut metagenome | biome: human-associated habitat; material: feces | host: Homo sapiens | place: Peru | collected 2012 | reverse complement strand
AAGACTTTCATTAGCATATATCAATACATTATCACTTTGAGCTACTTTAGCTCTTATAACCGCATCTAATAAAAATTCTCTATCAGCTAAGAACTTATAGCTCACATAATGCCATGGCAAATGCCCACATGATATTGCTTCTAATGCTATTTCTCTATCTTCTCTCAATTCATCACTTGCATATTCTAATGAATCTCCATACCTTCTTACAGCTGCTAACACCACTTCTCTATCTGCCCTTAGTTCTTCACTTGCATATTGTAATGCAAGTCCACTTTCCTTTACTGCCTCTAATACTACTTGTTTATCTGCTTTTAGATTTTCACTTGCATATTTCAATGAATCACCAAATTGTCTTACTGCTGATAAGACTATTTCCTTGTCGTCTGCAAATTTTCTTACAGATTTTAGTATATCCCCATGTTGCTTTGCAACTGCTAGTACTACTTCTCTATCTTCTTGCATTCTTGGACTCAATTTTGAAAAATTATAAAAATCATTTTCTACAGCTGCTATTGCTATTTCTTTATCATCATTTAGTTCTTGGCTTGCATAACCAAATGCCATCCCATATTGTCTTATAGCCACTAATACTACTTCTCTGTCTGCTTTTAATTCCTCACTTGCATATTCTAATGCATATCCATTTTGCTTTACAGCTGCTAATACTACTTCTTTATCTGCTTGTAATTCTGGGCTAGCATATTTTAAGATCATTCCATCATTATTCGCAATAGCTAATATTTCTTCTTTACTAAGTGTAGAAATAAATCTACTTTTTTCTATATCTTTTACATGATTTAGTAATATTTCTACACTATTAACATTTTTTAGTGCTTCTACTATAAATTTTTTATCTGCACATATTTCTTCACTAGCAACACTTATTGCATTTACATTTTGTTTCACAGCAGCTAATACTACTTCCTCATCATCTTGTAATTCTGGACTAGCATATTTTAATGCTTCCCCTTTATTCTTCACAGCAGCTAATACTACTTCTTTATCTGCTTTCAAACTGTTACTTGCATATAACAATGCTTCTCCATCTTTTTTTACAGCTTGTAACACAAATTCCTTATTTGAACGTAATTCCTTGTTAGAAAATTTTAAATAAAAATCCATTATATTTAAATCTGCTAATATTTCTTCTTTTTTTCTACCTTTATTCATTCTTTCTCCTTTCCAGAAAAAACTATATATTATATTCTAATTTTTATTTCAAATCATCTTTAGCATATCTCAAAATCAATTTGTCTCATTAATTTACTAGCATTAGCAACTCTAATTTTAACTTTATCTCCAATTTGATAAACCTTTCCAGTATGTTCACCAATAGCTTGTCTCTTTTCTTCATTATAAATAAAATATTCATCACCTAATTTTTCATAACGAATTAAACCTTCAACAGTATTATCAAGTTCAACAAATATTCCAAAATTAGTAACAGATGATACAATTCCTTCATATTCTTCACCAATTTTACTTTCCATGAATTCTGCTTTCTTAATATCTTCTGCTTCTCTTTCTACCTTTGTTGCAACTCTTTCTCTTTCAGAACAATTTTCAGCTCTCTTTTCTGCTCTTTTCTCATATTTTTTAATCCAAAAATCATTTACTAAATAATCATTATCTAAATATTTTGATATTATTCTGTGTATAAATAAATCTGGATATCTTCTTATTGGTGATGTAAAATGACAATAATATTTACTTGCAATTCCAAAATGACCTTTATTTTCTGCTTCGTATTTTGCAACTCTTAAAGTTCTTAATATTATATTTGATACTACCTTTTCTTCATCTTTACCTTTTACATCTTCAAGAATCTTTGCAAATTCATTTGGATAAATAATTTCTTCTTTTGAAATTTTTATTTTATATCCAAAATTATATAATGATTTATTTAATTCTTTTACTTTATCAACATCTGGTGCTTCATGGTTTCTATATATAAATGGTGATTGTAACCAATAAAATTTTTCAGCAACTGTTTCATTTGCAATTAGCATAAATTGTTCAATTATTTCATTTGCAAAATATGTTTCATATTTTTTTACATCTATTGCAACACCATTTTCATCAAGTATTATTTTACTTTCTGGAATTTCAAGATTCAAATATCCATTTTCTTTTCTTTTTGCTTTTAATATATTTGCTAATTCTGCCATTAAATCAAAATATGAAATATATTTTTCATATCTCTTTAAGACTGTTTCATCAGATCTATCTAATATTTTTTGAACATCTGTATAACACATTCTTTCTGTTACACGTATTACACCTTTATATATATCTGATGATACTATTTTGGCTTTTGGTGTTATTTCCATTGAACATGATAATGTATATCTATCTTCACCTGCATTTAAGCTACATATTCCATTTGATAATTCTCTTGGAAGCATTGGTATTACTCTTCCTAACATATAAATACTTGTTCCTCTTAAATATGCTTCTTTATCAAGTTCTGTTTTTTCTCTTACATAATGACTTACATCTGCAATATGAACATCTAATTTATAATTACCATTTTCCAATTTTTCTACATGTATTGCATCATCTAAATCTTTGGCATCTTCACCATCAATTGTAAATATTATATCATTACGCAAATCTCTTCTTCTTGGCAAATCTGATGGATCAATTTTATCTCCATAAGCTTTTGCTTCTGCAACAACCTCTTCTGGGAATTTATATGGGAGTTCATATTGTTTTATTAATGATAACATGTCAACACCTGCTTCATTAATTCCGCCTAATACTTCAATAACTTTTCCTTCTGCATTTTTTCCTTTTTCAGGATATTTTAAAATCTGTACTAATACTTTCTTCTTATCTCTTGCTTTTCCCCAATTAGCTTTTGATATAAATATATCTGTTCCAAAATTTTTATCATCAGGAACAACGAATGCAAAATTTCTACTTTTTTGAAAAGTTCCAACTACTGTATCTTTTTCATGTCTTACTATTTTTACTATTTTACCTTCTTGCTTTTTATCCCCTTCTTTTTCTGCTATTATTTTAATTGATACAGTATCTCCATTTAAAGCATTTTTTGAATTTTCTCTTGATATATATATTTCATCTTCTTGATCTTCTATTTTTACAAATCCAAATCCTTTTTGATTTTTTCTATATGTTCCAATTATTTCTTCTTTGCTCATTTTTCCTCCTAAATTATGATTTAATATATAAAAGAAAGCAGTTCTAGTGAACCGCTTTTGTTAATTTATGCTATGTAAATTATAGAAAGTGCTATTGTAACTATTACAAATGCTATTCCTAATATAATAGTCCATTTTTTTTGCATTCCTTCTTTTGTTCTGCCTTTATTTTTCTCAAAAAAGTTATTTGTAGATGAACCTGTTATTGTTGATGATAATCCTGCATCATCTTTTGATTGTATCATGGCTAATATTGTTAATGCTAAACAAATTATTAAATCTACTACAACTAATATTATTTTTACTACTTGCATTTAGTATTCCTCCTAACGGTTTAATTATTCATATTTATAATACTAGAACATTTTAACATATATTTCCTAGAAAATCAATGCTAATAAATTAAAAACTGCAACTTTTAACATGATTTTTATAAATAAACTTGAATTTGTAGCTATTATAGCTCCTTTATTTAATTTTTCTAATCCTTTACCAATTTTTTTCAATTTTTCTTCATCAAGTATCTTTTTTTCTTTCAAATATTCTTTTGCTAAATATTCTGATTTTGTCATTGCATCATTTTCTAAAAACATTCTAATAGCATAATATAACATACTTATTATTAATAATATATTTGAAAAAACTAATTCATTTGGTAATTTTTTTATGATTATTAATATACTTGTTATTATGAAATATAATATGTATATATTTGAAAAAATAAAATTAAAAATCAATACTTTCCTGTCTTGTATTGAATGTAAACATTCATGTGCGATTGTTTGAATCCTTGTAAAACTTCCATGCATATTTCCTAAATATATTTTATCTTGGAGTGCAATATATAATGTTGAATCTGATTCCGCATTTTCTTCTATTTGCGTTTTTTCATTTTCTATTTTTTTTAATATTTCTTTACAAATCTCTATATTATCTGGATATTTTTCTGAAATTTTATTTAATTCTTTATCTATTGCAATTTTATTTAATTTCTTAATATTAATTGGCATTAAGATTATCATTACTACACTTGAAATAAGTGCACTTATTATAATTAGTATCATTTTTAATTATTACCTTTCTTTTATAATTAAAATTTCCTAATTACATTATAAATTCAATTCTTATTTTAATAGTTCTTGTACTACATTTCCTATTATTTTATTTACATCTGCTATTAATACATTAAATCTTATTTCAGCATCAAAATATTTACTTGCTTCTTCATTTTGGATAAGTTTTCCATATAATTCTTGAACATTTTTCATTTTTTGTTCATCATCTTTTCCTGTTTGTATTGCTATTATTTGTGCTTCATATCTAGCATTTTCAAATTCATCAATTTTTTTCTTTAATTCATAATTTAAGTTAATAGCTTCTTTTGCAGTTCTATATGTTACATATTCTTCTGATTTCTTTATTTCTTCTGCTAATTCATTTGCTAAATCATAAACTTTCATGTTCTTAATCCTCATTTCCTTGCATTTTTCAAAATATCATAATATTATGAATTTTCTCAAAAATATTATTCTAATATTATGAATTAATATTCTTGTATTGTCCATTTTTCAGTATTTACTTCATACCATTTTTGAACTTGATCATTTAATCTTACAGCAATATAATAAACATTTCCTTCTTTTTGTTCTACATTGTATGTAACATTTGTATCATTTTCTCCCCATTCTTTTTTTGCAAGTTCTATTGCTTTTTCTTCTTTTGTTTGTGATGTACTATTTGTTTGGCTTGAATCACTTTCTTTTTCTTCTTCTCCTACATATCCATTTGTTGAATCTGTACTAGTACTTTCTGTCTTAGTTGTTTCTGTATTTGTTGTACTAGTAGTTTGAGTTGAATTTGTATTTTCTGTTTGTTTTGTACTTTGACTATTTAACGAATTTGATTTATTATTTTCTCTTATTTCTGGATATATTATAAAACCAACAATTAATGCAATTGCTAAAAATGCAACAATTATTATCATAGTTAATAAATTTTGTTTTTCTCTTGTTTCCATTTTCTTTTTTCCTTTCTCTATATATCTTTTTAGTAAGCTTTTTTATAAAATTTCCGCATTTTTTTCTCCATCAGAAAACTTTATTGTAATTATATCACCTTTATCTATCTGACTTGCTCTCTTTATAATTTGTCCATCTTTTTCTGTTAAACTATATCCTCTAATTAATGTTTTTAATGGACTTATAGAATCTAATTTTGTTACTAATTCTATATATTTATTCTTCTTTTCTGTTTTTATTTCTTTCATCGCATTTTCTAATCTTTTCATATAATCATCTAATATTATAGAATTATCCATAACTTTTCTCATTGGATCTGTAAATATTCTAGATTTCATTACTTTTTCAAATCTTAATTTCATGATTTCTATTTTTTTCTTTAATGCTAATTTGCTTCTATCTTGATAATTTATAATTTTTTGCTTAACTTCAAAAATATCTGGTACTGCTAATTCTGCTGCAGCAGATGGGGTTGGTGCTCTCAAATCTGCAACAAAGTCTGCTATTGTAAAATCTGTTTCATGTCCTACTGCTGAAATTATTGGAATTTCAGAATCATAAATTGCTCTTGCCACAATTTCTTCATTAAATGGCCATAAATCTTCTAATGATCCTCCACCTCTTCCAATTATTAAGACATCTGCTAATTTTTTTTCATTCATTATTCTAATTTTATCAGCTATTTGTTCCGCAGCTCCAGGCCCCTGCACAGGCACAGGTAATAATTTTATATATACATTTGGATTTCTTCTTGTTGAAACATTTATTATATCTCTAATAACTGCTCCTGTTTGAGATGTTAAAACACCTACTACTTTTGGATATAATGGTATTGTCTTTTTATGGGATTGCTCAAAAAGGCCTTCTTTTTCAAGCTTAGCCTTTAATTGTTCAAATTGTTCATGCAAATCTCCCATACCATCTTCCATCATTGATTTTGCATATATTTGATATACTCCATCTCTTTCAAATACAGATACAGTTCCAAATACCATAACTTTCATTCCATCTTTAGGTTTAAAATTTAATTTTTCTGCATAACTTTTAAACATTATACATTTTATTAAAGAATTCTCATCTTTTAAAGTAAAATATAAATGTCCTGTATAATGATTCTTAAAATTTGATATCTCTCCTTTTACTAATATTGCATTTAAGTTCTCATCTTCATCAAATCTTTCTTTTAAATATTTATTTAATTGTGTTACTGTTACTGCATTATATTTCATTTGTTATCTCCTTACCCTTATTCGGCAATTTGCTCCTTAACAACACTTGCAAGTATTCCATTTATAAAGTTTCTTGATGTCTCTTCTCCATATTTTTTTGAAATCTCTAATGCTTCATTTATTGCAACTTTATATGGCAATTCTTTATATTTTATTTCATAAATAGCAAGCTTTAATATACTAAAATCTACTTTTGAAATTCTTTCTAGTGTCCAATCAGCTTTTAGATTTTTTTTAATTAAATTATTTATTTCATCTGTATGTTGTTTTATCCCATTAATTGCGTCTATAATATATTCTTTTGCTTCTTTATCTGTTATTTCTTCACATTCTAAATATAAATCAATTTGTTCTTCTAAATTTTCTGGTTCCTGAATTTCAAAACTATATATTAGTTTAAATGCTGCTTCTCTAATTGCTGATCTTTTCATATTTTTAATGCTAGACTTTTCTTCTAGCATTCTCCCTTCTAAATTTTATATATTTTAAAGTCTATCTATAAAACTTTTTAGTTTTTCTTTTACACTATCCTTATTTTTTTGTACATAACTACCAACCATTGCTCCTAACATTATTACAACACAGCCTATTATTAGGTCGTATAATTTTGTACAAAGTATTAATATAGCAACAACTATTCCTATAATTGCACCTTTATATTGGTTCCAAAAGTTTTTAAATCCTTCCATGTTATACCTCCATTTTTATTTGTTATTGCTTATTCTTTTGTTTCTTCTTGTTTTTTACTCATATTTATAATTTTTATATTTACATTTTTTACATCTAAATCTGATGTTTTCTTCATTTCTTCTTTTACTTTAGCTTGTAAACTACTTGCTAAATCTTTTATTATAACATCATTTTTTACTACAACTTGTAATGTTATTGATATCTCATTTTGTTCATCTATTGATATTCTAGGTGTACAATTTTCAATATTGTCAAATTTATAAACTACTGATTTTATCATATTATCTAATGTTTCTTTTGTTATTAAAAGTTGTCCATTTTCATTTTTTAATAATATTCCTTGTGATTCTTTTATTTTTTCTTCTGTATCTGAATCAAAAAATATGCATTTTATTGATAATAATATAAATATTGCACTTACTGCTAATGTTATTTTTGACGCTATATCACCTTGTACAATTTTTGTCATTACTTCTGTTATACTTTCTACATCCATCCAGTTAAATACTAGAAAACACATTATTACTGCTAAAATTAATATTATATATGAATACACTATTAGTGCAAATTTCTCTAAAAATTTCATTTTTCTCCACATTCCTTTCTAAAACACCTATTTTCTCTTTTATCTTAAATGAAAAAGGCATGATTAAAACAAAAATTATATCTTTTCCATGCCTTTTTTCACTTTATTGCTGTTCTTCTGTTACTTCTTCATTCTCTTCTTTTTCTTCAACTTCTTTTTCTGTTTTTACACCTTGTACATGTACATTAACTTCTGAAACTTTTAATCCTGTCATGTTTTCAACTGATTTTTTTACTCTTGTTTGTATTTCATAAGCTACATCTGGAATTCTTGAACCATATTCTACAATGATGTTTACATCTATTCTTACTTCTTTTTCATCAGCATCAACTTTTATTCCTTTGCTAAGGTTTTTCTTTCCACTTAATACTTCTGAAATTCCTCCTGCAAATCCTCCTGCCATACTTGCAACTCCTGGTACTTCTGATACTGCTACACCAGCAATTACAGATATTACATCATTTGCTATTTTTATGCCGTTATTTCCTTCTTCAATTTCTTTTACTTCTTCATTTTCAACATTGTTTTCTTCCATATTCTCAACATTCCTTTCTTGTTTTTTTAGATATATTTATATCTTTTCTCTATTAGTATATCAATTTTTATTTTTTTTTACAACTATTTTTAGTGAATTATTCTATTAATATTGTCTACCCCATATAACCATTTTTGTTGCTGGTTTTCCACAACATACACATGTATCTCCAATATGTTCTTGTTCAAATGGCATACATCTTGATTTTGCTGATGTTAATTCTTTTATTTTTGCCTCACATTCTTCATTTCCACACCACATCGCTTTTATAAAGCCCTGTTCTTTATTAATATTTGCTTGAAATTCTTCTAAATTGTGTGCAATAGTTGTTTTTGCTTCCATTCTTTTTTTACATGTATCAAACATATTTTGTTGAATTAGTTCTAGTATTTCTCCTATTTTTGAAGATAATTCATCAAATTTTACTTCTATTTTTTCATTTGTATCTCTTCTAACTAAAATACAAATTCCATTTTCTATGTCTCTTGGTCCCATTTCTATTCTTAATGGAACTCCTCTCATTTCCCAATCATTAAATTTATACCCTGGTGATACTTTTTCTCTGTCATCTAATTCAATTCTATATTTATTTTTTAACTCTTCAAATATTTCTTGAGCTTTTTCTTTTACTCCTTCTTTATGCATTGCTACTGGTACTAAAACTACTTGTATTGGTGCTACTCTTGGTGGTAATTTTAGTCCTCTATTATCACCATGTGCCATTATTAATGCTCCTATAAGTCTTGTTGATATTCCCCAAGATGTTTGATATGCATATTCTTGTTTTCCTTCTCTATTTTGAAATACTACATTAAATGGTTTTGTAAAATTTTGTCCAAAATAATGTGATGTTCCTGATTGTAATGCTTTTCCATCATATGTCATTGCTTCTATTGTATATGTTTCATCAGCTCCAGCAAATTTTTCTGATTCTGTTTTTATCCCTTTTATAACTGGTATTGCTAAAAGATTTTCAGCTATATCTGCATATATATTTAACATTTGTAATGTTCTTTCTTGAGCTTCTTGTGCTGTTTCATGTATTGTATGTCCTTCTTGCCACAAAAATTCTCTCGAACGTAAAAATGGTCTTGTTTCTTTTTCCCATCTTAATACACTACACCATTGATTATATACAAATGGTAAATCTCTCCATGATTTTAACCATTTTGAATACATTGTAGTAAATATTGTTTCTGATGTTGGTCTTACACATAATTTTTCGTCTAACTTCTCTCCTCCTGCTTCTGTTACCCAAGCAACTTCTGGTGCAAATCCCTCAACATGATCTTTTTCTTTTTGTAATAAACTTTCTGGTATTAATACTGGGAAATATGTATTTTTTACTCCTGTTTCTTTAAATTTTTTATCTGCATAATTTTGTATATTTTCCCAAATTGCATATCCATATGGTCTTATTGCTATACAACCTTTTGTGTCTGTATAATCTGCAAGTTCTGCTTTTAATACTATATCTGTATACCATTGAGCAAAGTTTTCATCTATATTTGTTATTTCTTTTACAAAGTTTTTATTATCTTCCATTAATATTTTCTCCTTTTTATTTTTGATTTTCTTTTACTTCTTCTCTTTCACTCGGCATTGGAGCCTCCGTCTCAATTAAGTCATCTATTACAATTTGTCTATTTGAGTCTAATTTATATCTTGGAAGTTCTGGTAATTTATTTAGATCTGTATAGCCGAACATTTTTAAAAATTCTTGAGTTGTTTTATATGTTGTTGGTCTTCCTGGTAAATCTGCTTTTCCAGCTTCTTCTATTAATCCATATTCTAATAACTTATAAATTGTCCCATCTGAGTTTACACCTCTTATTGCTTCAATTTCTGGTCTTGTTGCTCTTGGATTATATGCTATTATTGCTAATGTTTCTAGGGCTGCATTTGATAAATTTGGTTTCGTTCTTTTATCTATTATTGGATATATATATTCATAATATTTAGGGTTACTACACATTTGATAACCTTTTTCTACTTTTATAATTTGTATTCCACTTTTCTCATATCTTATTTGCATTTTATTTATTATATTTTCTATTTTTTCTTGGCTCATTTCTAATGCTATCATTAATTCTTGTTCTGTTACAACTCGCCCTGCTGCAAATAGTATTGCTTCAATTATTTGTTCATAATTATTATTTTCATTTTGATTATCTGCCATTTGCATTTCCTCTCTTTCATATGGTACTATTTTACTATATTATACCTGAAATTGCAAGAATAAATTAGTATTTTATGTATATATCATTTTTAAATTTTTCTTGCTTTATTTATTTTTTTATGGTAAGATAAAAAAAATAAGTAAATTGTAAAATGAAAGGATATATTATGTCAGAAGAAAATAAAAAAATAAAAATAGTTGATGGAGACGGATCTACTTTAGATATTTCACCTGTTTATAATCACATTAAAGATGTAACTCCAAAGAAAAAAAATACTAAAAAAGATATTATTGTTCCTAGCGAAAAAAAGATTGAGAAAAAATAAAAAAGCGAGTCTAAGATTTTCTATCAAATGAAAATTTTAAGAAAATCTAAGACTCGCCATATTTATCTAGTACAGAAAGTTCTCCTGCAAGGAGAACTTTCCTACTATATAAAAAAAAGATTTATAGTAATGAATTTTATTTTCATCTACTATAAATCTTATTTTTTAGTTTCCTGAACTATATGATTTTAAATTTATTCCATATGTTTTATATACCCAATCATAATAATCCCATACATCTAATGTTTTTGGTTTTCCATAATCAACGCCGTATGTTTCAACTGTAACTTGTGATATTATTACATCATTTACTGGTGTACTTACTTCTGTATTTGTGTTTGAGCTTGAATCTGTTGATTTTGATGCTGCTTTTACTTCAACATTTTCAATTGCATGTACTACATCTAATCCTTCTATTACTTTTCCAAATGTGGCATAGCTTCCATCTAATGATGTATTTGATGCTGTATTTATAAAGAATTGTGAACCTGCTGAATTATAACTTTCTGTTGTTAATTGTGATGAATATGATGTATAATCAGCTCTTGCCATTGCAATTACTCCATCAGTATTTTTTATTTTATTTTTATATCCATTTGCAAGAAATTCGCCTGTTATACAATATTTTTTATCTGAATCTGTTCCAGCCTCTGCTAATCCTATATCACTTAATTCTGGAGAACCTGTACCATCTCCATTGCTATCTCCACCTTGAATCATAAATCCTTTTACAACTCTATGGAATTTTAATCCATCATAAAATCCATTATTAGCTAATGCTATAAAATTAGCAACTGTATCTGGAGCCATTTCTGGATATAATTCTAATTTTATTGTTCCAAAGTCTTTTACTTCCATTGTTACTATTGGATTTTTTACTTCCATTGTTATTTTTTTGTAATATCCAAATGATATTGTTCCTATTAATACTACAATAACAATTAATGCTATTATTGTTAAAATGTTTGATAATTTTTTCATTTTTATAATCCTTCCTTTTGTGTTTTACGAAGCTAATTATACATGTTATTTATTTAAATTGCAACATTTTTCAAAAACATTTCACATTTTTCTTTTAAACTAAATTATCAAAAGCAAATTGTTCTTGCATTTTTCTTAAATATTGCTTTATTGCTTCTGCTCTTACTTCACCAATTCCATCTACCTTGTCTAAATCATTTATATCTGCAACTAATATATGTTGAAATGATTTAAATGATTTTACTAAATTATCAACAATTGAACTTGGCATTCTTGGAACTTTATTTAATATTCTATATCCTTTTGGATATACTGCTAAATCTTCATAATTTTCAAAACTTTCATATCCAAGTAATTTAGCTATAGTATTTTGTTTCATTAATTCTTCGTGATTTAAGTTTTCTAAATGTTCTATTACTTCATCTGGAGTTGATTCTGCAACCAAATAATCTTTTACTAATTGTGTTTCTTCTTTTTCTAATCCTCCAATTAATTCTTCTAATTGCATGCTTACAAGTCTTCCATCTTCACCTAATTCATAAATTTTCTTCTTTATTTCTTCAACAATTCTCTTTACCATTTCTGCTCTTTGAATTACAGATATTACATTATCTAATGTTACAATATCATTAAATTCATATTCATTCAAAATACTTAATTTGCTATCATATACTTTTCTGTATTTTTCTAATGTTTGAATTGCTTGATTTGCTTTATTTAATACCACATCTGTATCTTCCAATATATATCTATAGT
>OIZO01001388.1_pt1 | contig 12489 bp, 10 predicted proteins | sample 1588551 | NCBI WGS metagenome assembly OIZO01 (sample SAMN03283271) | human gut metagenome | biome: human-associated habitat; material: feces | host: Homo sapiens | place: Peru | collected 2012 | reverse complement strand
AGTCCTCCAAAAGTATAGTAATCCAACCAAGCTTTGCGTATATCTCCACCAATACTATTATTGTATCTTGATATATTATTCCTTGTTTTTCTCTTTGCGAAGATATATGTTTATCCTTGAATATCAAAGACAAACGGCAAAATTCCGTAATTTGTGACCATTTTATTCCCGAATTTGTGACCATTTTATTCCTGTATTTGTAAAAACGCTTTCGTATGTTTGCTTGCAAAGGGGAGTAATCATCCAAGAATCCCGCCTTGTATATTATTTACGCAGAAAAGGAAAAATCCCGCTGGCTGTGAATGTTGCCAACGGGATTTTTTGAATTACGTACGCCAGAAATTGGTAGTGCGACATTATTTTTGTCGCAAAATATGCGACGTTTTGCGTCGCGCATTGTCGCACTTTGAGGTATAAGCGTATTAACGACAGAGGCTGCGCCGTAATTTCCAATTGGAATTACGGCGCAGCCTCATCAATTATTTCAGAAATTCAGGTTGCTTTCACTTGTCGCCACGGCATTGCAGCAGCGCCACGACAAACCAGAGGAGCAGAAGGATGCGCACTGCAAATCCGAGCGTAAAGGGAAACAGGAACATCAGCAGAGCGGCCTGCGCATGGAGGATGCGGAGCGCATAGCGGGGAGAAGGGGTCTCGCCCAATATAATGCCGTAAAGGCACATCAGCTTCTTCAACCACGATGGGACGAGCGGTTTGGCAGGGCGTGAAGAAGAGGCGGAAACGCCGCAGAGCGTCTTGCGGGAAGGAGCGGTTGCGAGAACCGTTGGTTGGAGCAGATTGTCTTTTGTGGTCATAACTTTGCAGATTTTTATGGCGACCTCTGTGGAGAGGCGAGTGCCGGTTGGGCGCTCCGCCGCAACGCGGGCTTCGCTGAGGAAGCACGGCTTTTCGGTTTCACGCCTTGATGTTTGATTGATGCTGCAAAGTAACAACCATTATTTGACAGACTGCGTCACTTCAAAAATTTCTCTGTTAAATCTTTAGTCCGTCTCTTGATATATTCAACAAAATCCGGAGAACCCACGATTTCAATGTCGTCGGCAAGCCCCATCACGAAGCGTCCGATGCCTTTATAGCTACACACTTCCGTTGTGAGCAGGTGGCGTCCGTCGTCATTCAATTTGATTTGCGTCTCGGCACCGGGATATTCTTCGAGAAGAATGCTGGTGGCCAACGTGCCCATGAGGAGTTTGACAACGTGGCGGTCTTCGCCGCCGAAGTGGAAGAGGTCGACATAATAAGGCGCATGCTTCTGCTTGTGCGACCAGAGGACGTCGAGGATTTCCACCTTTTCTATGCGGTTGAGCTTAAACGTCTTGCACATGCCTGTTGTGATTTCATAGCAACGCACTTCACTGTTCTCTGCCGTGAAGAGATAAGGTTCAACAATGCGGTTGCTCACCTGTCCGGTGTTGGCCGAACGATAGTTCTTCAACACAACGACACGCTCGCTCTGGATGGCGTTGTAGAGGCGGCTGAGGTTTTTCGCCACCTGGTCGTCAACACCGTGCTTTGCCATGACGTTGAAATCATAGAGCGAGGAGAGTTTCTCGCGCAGATGTCTCACCTGCGGCGAGTTGTCGACCACGGCATTGAGCACTTGGTTGATGGCGATGGCTTCATCATCGCTGAAGTGGATGCGGTCGGTGATTTCCAAAAAGAAGGGCGATTCATGGTCAAGATTATACCGAGTTCCTTTCTTATGCACGATGAAGCCCATGCTGCGGAAGGCATCGATATAACGATAAATTGAGCGACGGCTCATTGAGAGCTCGCGGCTGACTTCCTCCACCGTGTAGCGTCTGCTCGATGCAAGCATAACCATCAGACGGAGTTGCCGGTCAAATTTTTCTAATTCCATTTTGTTATAATGTATCCAGTCACATTTAGCTTGTAATGCGCAAAAGTATGAATAATTTTCCAATCCCACTTATTAAAAATGCAATTTATATGTGATGTTTTGCACGCATTTAAGAAAATTCAACATTGCAGAATGTGGCGTTTATCTAAAAAAAGCGGAGGGACAGGCGGAGAGATAGGCCGGCCGCAGGGAAGTTCTTCACAAAATTGTTTTTAAACATTCCCACGCACTGAAAATAAATAATTATCTTTGCTTGTATTAATGAGAAGGGGCGCTTCCAAGGGGCAGATCTCTGCTTGTTTTGATGCCCCCGACTATCATCCCCCAGCCGACAGCCCCAACTGGAACCGCCATAGGCAAAGAGGAGGAGAAAAAGAAAGCATGCATCATGGACCACACCAACGACAATAACAACAAACTGCTGGTTGGCGCCGTGGAAGCGCTCTCTGACATGCGCGACATGAAGGGCCTCTTCCATCAGCACCGACACGGCGACCCGCTGCCCTCGACACCGATTCTCGAGGAAATCATCAGCCTCTGCCGCGCTGTGCTCTTTCCTGGATATTACGGACGCTCGGCGCTCAACAACGTGACGGTGAAGTATCACATAGGCATGGAAGTGGAGCGGCTTTTCGCGTTGCTCACAGGACAGATTGAGGCAGGATTGTGTTTTTCACGACAAGACGGTTCGGGATGCTACGGCGACCACCGCGAACATGCCTCAACCCTGGCGGCGCTCTTCGTGAGCCGTCTGCCAGAAATTAGGAAAACGCTCGCCACTGACGTGGAAGCGGCCTATCTCGGCGACCCTGCCGCACAGAGCTACGGAGAAGTGATCAGTTGCTATCCCGCCATCAAGGCACTGACGTGCTACCGCGTGGCCCACGAGCTTTTCCGCCTCGGCGTTCCGCTCATCCCACGCATCATCACCGAAATCGCACACAGCGAAACGGGCATTGACATCCACCCGGGAGCTGAAATCGGATCGCATTTCACCATCGACCACGGAACGGGCATCGTGGTGGGGGCAACGTGTATCATCGGCAAAAACGTGAAACTCTATCAGGGCGTGACGCTCGGCGCGAAGAGTTTTCCGCTCGACGAAGACGGCAACCCCATCAAAAACAACCCGCGACACCCCATCATCCACGACGACGTGATCATCTATTCCAACGCAACCATCCTCGGACGCATCACGATTGGAAAGGGCGCGGTCATCGGTGCCAACGTGTGGATCACGCACAACGTGGAAGCGGGTAGCCAGGTGACGAACGGAAGATAGCCGACGCACCTCTCTCACTCAACTGAAATTTCAAACAATCATATCATAGAACATCCAAAACCATCAAGGCTTTACTGCTTGGCTGCCGCCGGAACCGTGAGCGCCCCGATGGTTTGAGCAAACAACAATGGAACAATTCGAACTCATTGCCAAGACATTCCAAGGTTTAGAGGAAGTGCTGGCACAGGAACTGACGGAACTCGGCGCCAACGATGTGCAAATCGGCCGCCGCATGGTGTCGTTCAGCGGTGACAAGGAAATGATGTACCGCGCTAACTTCTGCCTGCGCACTGCCGTGCGTATCCTCAAGCCCATCAAACATTTCACGGCCAAAGATGCCGACGACGTCTACAACGCCGTGAGGGCCATCAACTGGAGCGATTATCTGGACATCGACACGACGTTCTCGGTCGATTCGGTGGTTTATTCGCAGGAATTCCGCCACTCGAAGTTTGTGGCCTACAAGGTGAAGGATGCCATCGTCGACTATTTCCGCGAGAAAACGGGCAAGCGCCCCAACATCCGCATCACCAACCCCGACATCAAACTCAACGTGCACATCGCTGAAGACAAATGCACGCTCTCTCTCGACTCGTCGGGCGAGAGTCTGCACCTGAGAGGCTACCGCGTGGCCTCTGTCGACGCGCCCATCAACGAGGTGCTGGCGGCTGGCCTCATCAAGCTCTCGGGATGGAAGGCCGACAGCGATTTCATTGACCCCTTCTGCGGTTCGGGAACGATTTTGATTGAGGCGGCACTCATGGCACGCAACATCTATCCGGGCGTGTTCCGCAAGAGTTTCGGTTTTGAGAAATGGAAAGACTTCGACAGCAACCTCTTCGACGCCATCTACAACGATGACTCGGCAGAAAGGGAGTTTGCACACCGCATCTTGGGCTACGACTTGAACATGCACGCCGTTGAAGCGGCACGCAACAACGCGAAAAGCGCCGGCGTGGCCGACATCGTCAGCATCGAGCAGCGCGACATCCGCAAGTTCGTCAAACCAGAAAACCCGGCCATCATCATCACCAACCCGCCTTATGGCGAACGCTTGACGCCGCCCGACATCTTGAACATCTATTACACGCTTGGAGAACGCCTGAAACACGAATTCCAAGGCGGAGAGGCATGGGTGATCAGCTACAAGCAGGAATGTTTCGACGAAATCGGACTGAAGCCGAGCATCAAAATTCCGCTCTACAATGGTTCGCTCGACTGCGAATTGCGCAAATACCAGCTTTTCAGCGGCAAACTGGATGACTTCCGCGCCAGCGGCGGCGAAGTGAAGACCGACGAGGAGCGCCGACGCATGGGCGAAAAGAAACGCTTCAAGCAAAACAGAGGTGACTTCAACAACCGATATGCGGATGGCGACCCACGCGCCAACAGAGAAGAAGAGGACGACCTGCCACCAGAATATGCCATCTTGCGCAGCAAGCACCGCCAGTTTGAACGCAGCCGCAACTTCAAGGAGCGCGATGAACGTCCGGCACGTCGACAGGGCGAACGCCGCGATTTCCAAGACGGCGACCGCAAATTTGGCGGCAAACGCGGCGGCGACCGCAAGTTCAGCAAAGACCGCAAGTTCGACAGGGAACGCAAATTTGACGGCGGCGGCGACTTCGACGGCGACCGCAAATTTGGCGGCGACCGCAAGTTTGGCGGCAAGCGCAAATTCGATGGCGGACGCAAGCCGTTCCCACGCAGAGAAGACCGCGACTAAGTAATGCTTTAGGACCGAAGGATTAATGTTTAATATATAAATAGGTGGCCAAAATGTTTTGGCTACCTATTTATAATGTGTGATTGCAATTACACATTATCACCAAAACCGACATGTTTAAAAAAATAATCATGGCAGCTGTGGCCGCATTGTGCCTGCTGCCGTTCAACGCCATGGCACAAGACAAGAAGAGCTTCACGCTCGAAGACCTCATGTGGGGCGGAAACAACTATTGGAACATCATGCCGTCAAGCCCTTTCACGGCTTGGTGGGGCGACTGTCTCCTCGAAACGAAAGTTGACAAGGTTTGTACGCTGTTTGACGAGAAAGGACAACAGCAAAAGAAGCAACGCGTGCTCTTCACTGTTGAAGAAGTCAACGCCGCCATCGATACGGCCAAAGTGGGCAAGGTGTACAACCTCGCCTACGCCACTTTCCCCTACGCAGGAAAGACTTTGGCTTTCTTGACCACAAAGAATGCCAACGTGCTCTACAACTGGAAGACGAAGAAGACAGAATGGACAGCACCGCGCGAAAGCGGTGTGCAGGCACGCGACTACAACAGCGGAAGCCGCAGCGAGGCTTACGTGAAAGACTGGAACCTCTTCGTGACAACGGCCGACGGCAAACGCCATCAGGTGACCACCGACGGCACACGCGAACTGCAATATGGCATGAGCGTCCACCGCGATGAGTTTGGCATTTCGAAAGGTACGTTCTGGAGTCCCAAGGGCAACCTGCTGGCGTTCTACCGCATGGACCAGACGATGGTGACCGACTATCCGATGGTGGACATCGCCCACCGCGTGGCGCAACTCGCACCAGAGAAATACCCGATGGCCGGCATGACGAGCCACAAGGTGACAGTCGGCGTGTTTAACCCGGCCACCGACAAGACGGTGTTCCTGCAAGCCGGCGACCCCACCGACCGCTATTTCACCAACATCGCATGGAGTCCCGACGAAAAGACAATCTACATGTTTGAACTCCCACGCACGCAGGACAAGGCTGAGCTCGTGGCGTATGACGCACAGACGGGAGCCCGCAAAGGTGTGCTCTACACGGAGGAGAACAAGCGCTACGTGGAACCGATGCACCCCATCGTGTTCTTACCGTGGGACGACTCGAAATTCATCATGCAATCGCGCCGCGACGGATGGAACCACCTCTATCTCTTCGACGCTACGGGCAAAATGCTGAAGCAGCTCACGAAGGGACGTTTTGAAGTGATTGACCTGATGGGATTCAATACCAAGACGCAGAGCGTGATTTTCAACTGCAACAAAACGGGAGACATCGACCACACTCATTGGAGCGTCAGCGTCAAAGATGCTCGCATGGAACTGCTCGACAACGGACTCGGCGTTCACAACGGTTCGCTCTCTGCTTCAGGCAAATGGATTTACGACACGTGGTCGAGCCACGACACATTCCGCCACATCGACCTCGTCGGAACGGCGAAGAACGGCGGAAAAGTGGTGGTGACGAATTTCAAGAAATACGACTCACCCTGGAAGAGCTACAACGTGCCTGAAATAAAGGGTGGCACCATCCTTGCAGCCGACGGCAAAACGCCGCTCTACTACCGCCTCGTGCTCCCCGTTGGTTTCGATGCCTCGAAGAAATACCCAACAGTGGTTTACGTTTACGGCGGCCCGCACGCCAACAACGTTGAAAACCGCTGGAACTATGCCTCACGCCCTTGGGAAATCTATATGGCGCAGCGTGGCTACATCGTCTTCGTGGTGGACAACCGTGGTTCGCAATATCGCGGCTTCGAATTTGAAAGCTGCACCCACCGCCACCTTGGCGACGTCGAAATGCAAGACCAGATGGAGGGTGTGAAGTTCCTCAAGTCACTGCCTTACGTTGATGCCAACCGCCTTGGCGTTCACGGCTGGTCGTTCGGCGGATTCATGACGACCAACCTGATGTGTTCCTACCCCGACGTCTTCAAAGTGGGCGTGGCAGGCGGCCCAGTGATCGACTGGAAATTCTATGAGGTCATGTATGGCGAACGCTACATGGACACACCGCAGGAAAACCCCGAAGGCTATGAAAGCAGCAACCTGCTCAACAAGGCCAAAAACCTCAAGGGACGCCTGCAGATTATCGTGGGCTACAACGACCCGACTTGCGTGCTCCAACACAGCCTCTCCTTCCTCCGCAAGTGTGAAGACGCTGGCACGCAGCCCGACTACTTCGTTTACCCGGGCGACGGCCACAACATGATGGGACACGACATGGTGCACCTCCACGAACGCATCACCCGCTATTTCGATGATTATCTGAAATAATCCCCCTATAAATTCAAGCGCCAAACCGACATATTGATTCGGTTTGGCGCTTATTTATTAGCAAAACGTCTTGTTTTCCTCTCGAAAAGTGACAGATAGAGACAAAATACGTTTGCAGCTTAAAAACCCAGCGCAAATATTTCTTGGACTAAGATTATTTCGTAATTTTGCGGCAAATCTCACAATCAATAAAATATTCAGCCTATGAATTTCAAAAAATTACTCGCACTCACTTTCGCTTCCTTAGCAATGGGAAACGTAGCGTCTATCGCACAGATTACACCGATCGACCAGTGTAATGTCAAGGACATGACCATGTGTGGTTCTGACCTCTACGTAGCCACCAACGAAGGCTACCTCATTTTCGACACCAAGGTTGGTGAAACAAAGGAAATGAAAACCGTTGGCAACCTCACGTCCATCATCGCCAAAGACCAGACCGACCTTTGGTATATCGCCAATTTGGGCATGAGCAGCACCATCAACCACGTCAAGGGCACGGAGACCACCACCTACAGCGTAGCCAACGGAGCCATCAAGGGCGGCCAGTATGCCGACGTCAGAGCCAGAGGCTTGGCCTATGGCCCTAACAACACCGTATGGTTTGGCGCCTATGGCTTCTTCCACAAGTTCGACGGCAAAGAATGGACCAACTACACTTGCCTGGCTTCAAACTTCGGCCGCATCTACTACAAGTGCTTTGCCTTCGACAGCAACGGCACTGTGTGGGTTGCAGGAAGTGACCAGCAAAAGAACGCCACCTTTGGCGAGTTCGACCCTGTGAAGGGCGAGCAGACACCGGTTGCCTGCGATTTCGCTAGCGACGGCGTGAACAGCATGTTTGTCGATGCCAACGACAACGTATGGATTGGCACTGACTACAAGGGCTTCTACAAATACGATGGCAGCACCTTCGTCAACTACAACAAGGACAGCGAAGCCAACATCGACATCAACATCAAGACGAGCGCCACCACTGGCCTCTGCCAGGCTGCCAACGGCGACATCTACTACGCCTTCAACAAATCATTGGTATGTTTCAGTGGTGATTACATGGTTGTTGCCGGCACTGTTACCAACGAAGACCATCCCCGCGATGCCATCACCTGCCTCTTCCCCTACGGCGAATACATCTTCATCGGAACGTCAGAAACCGGCGTTCACTGCTACAACACAACGACTGGAGAAATCACCCAGGTGGCCGATGGTACGCCTGTTGTCAGCGCAATCAGCAACGTCAACACCGACAAAGCCAAGACTTCAAACGCCATCTACGACCTCAGCGGTCGCCAGACCAAGAACCTGCTGAAGGGCCAGATCTACATCCAGAACGGCCAGAAGTTCTTCAACAAGTAAAGCCAAGTATTCAACGACAAGAATACATCTCATAGAAAAAGCCGCGTAGACATGTTCGAAATGTCCACGCGGCTTTTTGATTTTATACCGATTGCCAGAATGGTCTTAGTAATGTTGAAAGAATAAGTTCCGCAATTTTGATTTCTGCCAGCGCCCGAAAAGTAGGGTGTTCAAAATCCAGAAAAATCTATGCGCAGTTTTGAGCCCAATAGCACGGCGGTTGCGGCGCTGCCCCTTCATCTTTATCTTCCCGAAACCGCAGATGCCAGTAGCAGAAACGTCTTTCTCGTTTCAGTCCCTATACTTTATAGCGAACGCGGGACGAGGTACGAGCGAACGCAGGGCGAGACACGATCGAACGTGGGACGAGACGCGATCGAACGTAGGAGGGCGTTCGCTAAAAAGTAGTAAGACTGCAGGGCGACACATTACTCTGGGGTGTTCAAGATAGAATATTAAATACTTAAGTTTCGGATTTAGATGACAAACTAAGTTTTTTTCGCCAAACCTGAAAAGGGGTTCAATAGGAAGTACGGTCCACTGAGCCCTTAAACGACTAAAAAGAAAAAAAGTCCTGCAATTCTTTCGATTTGCAGGACTCTACTGCGGAGATAGAGGGATTTTATACCGCTCTACCATCTTCTGTAACTCGTTGATATTCAAGTGCCGTCTTTAAGTATTTTCGCTTATTTTGCACGAAAAATGGCGCAGAACTGGCGCAAAACGAAACGCTTTAAACACTGTGTATGAACGACTTTTGTTACACATTTTGACTATTTTAAGAAATCTATCGACTCTTTTTCTGGTAGAAAATGGTTACTTCCCGACTCTATATCTCATAAACATACAAACAACGAAACTTAGAAGTTGTGCCCGACACGGATTAAGGGTATTGAGATATGAAGACAATTAAGATTACAGAGCAGATACATGTCTTCGGAACTACGTTTAAGGATATTTACGAGATTGCACACTATTGTCGTAATGAAATACCCAAGGATGGCGTATATGTAGGCCAGTTCGTGAAGCATCATCTTTGGTTTGATGAATGTGATTATCTCAGCGACAATTATTGGTTTCGTAGCTTTGTATTTGCAAAATCAAAAGATGAGGTTGAAAACAAATTGGAAGAATTAAGAAAGTCTGAATTCCCTGAATTTAGGGAAGAATTGGCACCAATGATATACTGGGATGATGAATACGATGATATGAAAGTAACGGATGATGTTACTTCTTCTCGCTCTATACCATAAATGTATAACGTAAAACAAGAGAAACAGCAAAAAGTAATAACCTCATAATAAGAATAGTCATGGAACAGAAATATACCATTTGCTTTGTCTGCACAGGCAATGCTTGCAGAAGTCCATTTGCCGAGTGTGTACTCAAATCGATGCTCGAACAAGAGGGGATGGACAATATTGAAGTGTTCTCTCGTGGCACATTGGACTGGGGCGAGAATCCTCGTGATGCTGATATGGTACGAATTGCCAGAGAACTGGGCTATGATTTGAAAGGCATGACCACACCCATTACTCGTGAGACGTTACAGGAGGCAGACTGCATTGTTATCTTTGATGCGGAACACCGTAATGCCATTTCCCGTGTGCTTGACTATGCGAATTGGGACAGGATTGTCATGTTCAACAAACTGGCATTTGGTACAGATACCGCAGTTATGGATCCGCACTATCAGACTGATGCCGTGTATCAGAGTGTGGCCACGCATATCGTGGAAGGGTGCAAACGGATGATTGAACAGTGGAGAGATAATCCACCGACTCACAAGGTGTAAAGATTACAGGACAACAAATCTTTCAGTCTCTTTCATCTGACTATGATGGCTATCATACGATGATGAGAGGGATTTTTCGCAGGGACTCCCCAAAATTTTGATTTCTATCGACGCCCGAAAGGCGCTATAATTATTAAATACCTATAAGTCAAATATGGCTCTGAAAGTTATATCTTCATGTAGCAACATTGATTTTCAAGATGTTACATAACTTTTACAGGCATTGAAATAGCCGCCATAGTGAAGTTTTAGTAGTTTGGTTTTATCCTTCCCGTTTCGTCTATTCTCCAAGATATTTTTATCGAATCGGTTCAAAATGCCGTTAGATATACGCAGAATCGACTCAAACGAACCCGATTATTGGCAAAAAATGAGTAAATTTGAGCCGATTAATAAATAAAGAATATGACAATAGATATAGAAATATTACAGTTTTTACATTATCATCCCTTGGCAAATAGGGCAAAGATTATGGCGGGGCTTACGAAAGCTCCCAGTGATAGCACAATGAAAAGGTTACTTTCTGCCGCTGTTAAGGAGGGAAATATTGAGACGGCTGGACGTGGTCCTGCCACGAAGTACAAACTTACTCCACAGGCTCACGTAACAATGCCTTTGGATTTAGCAACTTATTTTGATAAAGATATTGATGAACGCGAAGTTCAAGAATCTTTCAACTTTGATTTGATTCGTGATGTTCTGCCTAAGGTGGAGATTTTCACAAAAGAAGAACTTGAAGTGTTGAATGCAGCACAATTGGAGTTTGAAAAAAACACTGAAGGTATGACAGAATTGGAATATCGTAAGGAAATGGAACGTCTTGGAGTTGATTTGTCCTGGAAATCCTCACAGATAGAAGGCAACACCTATTCCCTTTTAGAGACTGAGCGATTGCTAAAAGATAAGCAGACGGCTTCCGGGAAGACAAAAGAAGAAGCTATCATGTTGCTTAACCATAAGGATGCACTTGATTTTGTGCTTGACGTACCAGATTATTTGAAAGAACTGTCTGTGCACCGAATAGAGAATATTCATTCTATCCTGACAAAGGAGTTGGAAGTTGATAGAAATATCCGTCATCGTCGTGTTGGTATCACGGGAACCAATTATCGCCCTCTTGATAATGAATTCCAGATTCGTGAGGCATTGGAAGATACTTGTACATTGGTGAATGGAAAAGATAATGTTTTTGAGAAAGCACTCTTGACATTAGTGCTATTATCGTATATTCAAGCCTTTGTGGATGGGAACAAGCGGACTGCAAGAATCACAAGCAATGCTATCTTAATAGCAAATGGTTATTGCCCGATTTCTTTCCGAACCGTTGACTCCATCGACTATAAGAAGGCTATGCTCATGTTTTATGAACAGAATAACATTGCAGCTTTCAAGAAAATCTTTATTGAGCAGTTCTTGTTTGCTGTGAAGACGTATTTTTAGAGAAATTACCCGTTGGCGGAATGAGTCATAAAGTAAATCGTTTAATAATGGTTTGAAATAGTCATCGTAACTTTGCACTCGGAATAAGAACAACTTTGTAGTCGTTAATAATGTGTATTTACACAAAATAGACTAATAAGGATATATGGTAATCCGTAGAGTTCTTGGATAGAAATTAAAGAACAGAATGAAATCACTGCAAAAATAGTCGTATGATGCGACTATTTTTGCAGTAGTTCCTACGGCATCGTACACCCATCTGTTTGTTATATGACGCTATGGCATCATAAGCATTCAAACGGCTACCAGTGCGACACATCACACCTTTGCACATCGCTGTCAGTAATCCTGAATCTCTGTATTTCTTTTCCAGTTGACCAGAATAGCCTTCCTTATTCAGCCTGTCTGCAAACAACAGTCCTGTCGGTGCGGTATTGGCAAGCAGTTGGTTTATTTTTTTTCCGTATAATATACTCATAGTTTATTGCAAAGCTAAATATCTAACTGTAAAGATAGATATTTTTATTCTTCCTTACAAGAAATGAGTTAGAGAAATCGCCTTGGAACAAACTTTCAGGCTTTGTTTCATCTACATTATATGAGGTAAATAGATGTGGTGTTTCATTTAACAATAATTTCTCACCCTTCCAATAAATGTAACCATCCGAAATCCCCCGTCTTGTTAAATAAAAAACTCGCAAGTTCATCACT
>OIZO01001383.1_pt1 | contig 12551 bp, 8 predicted proteins | sample 1588551 | NCBI WGS metagenome assembly OIZO01 (sample SAMN03283271) | human gut metagenome | biome: human-associated habitat; material: feces | host: Homo sapiens | place: Peru | collected 2012 | reverse complement strand
CATGACCATCAACCAGGCGGTGGAATTCTTCGAGAACGTGCCTGCCATATTGCAGAAGATAAAGACCATACAGGACGTGGGACTGGGCTACATCAAGCTCGGACAACCATCGACCACGCTGTCGGGAGGCGAGAGCCAGCGCGTGAAGCTCGCCACCGAACTGAGCAAGCGCGACACGGGCAAGACGCTATATATCCTCGATGAGCCTACCACGGGACTCCACTTTGAGGACATACGCATACTGATGGACGTGTTGCAGCAACTGGTAGACCGTGGCAACACGGTGATAATAATCGAGCACAACCTCGATGTCATAAAGCTTGCCGACCATATCATCGACATTGGTCCGGAAGGAGGTCGTGGCGGTGGACGCCTGCTCATAGCCGGAACGCCCGAAGAAGTGGCAGAGTCGAAAGAAGGCTATACGCCGAAGTTCCTGAAGATGGAGCTTGAAAACAAGTGATATCAACTACGGCATAATGCCATAATATACACTGTAAAATTTGCTGTTGTGTAAGAAAAATGGTAAATTTGCCACAAAAAAGATGCGCATACAACTCAATAACCTCAAAAAATGTTTCGGCGAGCATGTCGCTGTAGACATTCCACACTTCACTATTGACAACGGACAGGTAGTGGGACTTGTGGGAAACAACGGTGCCGGCAAGACGACTTTGTTCAGATTGATGCTCGATTTGGCGAAGGCTACCGAAGGCAATGTGCTCCTCGGCGACATTGACCCTGCAAAGAGCGAGGACTGGAAACTACAGACGGGTGCCTTCATTGACAACTCGTTTCTCATCGACTTTCTTACTGCCGAGGAGTATTTTGAGTTTGTCGGCAAGGTGTCGGGCATGACAAAGGAGCAGGTGGAGGAACGACTCAAGACGTTTGAGACCTTCATGGGCGACGAGATAATAGGAAAGAAGAAGTACATACGCGACTTCTCGGCTGGCAACAAGCAGAAGATTGGCATTGTGGCAGCACTGCTCAACAGTCCGCAACTCGTGATACTCGACGAGCCGTTCAACTTTCTCGACCCAAGCAGCCAGAACCAACTGAAGCGTATACTGACCGAATTCAACCGTTCAACCGGCGCTACGGTAATGGTGTCGAGCCACAACCTGCAGCACACCGTAGAGATATCTACACGTGTGGCGCTGCTTGAGAATGGCAAGATAATAGAGGATATCGACAACTCTGACGGAAAGGCAGAGGAGATACTCGACAAATACTTCAATGTATAATATTTACGAAACAAACACTTATTAAATTTAATAACAACAATGAACAAATCAACCCTGACCCTTCTGGCTGCTCTGCTGGCGTCGCCAATGTACGCCCAGACCACACAGCTTGGAGGTTTCTATTACGGACAGATGCAGGCTCCTACGGGATGGGAGTGGCAGAGTCCTGACTCAGTGGCTTACAACAAGCAGCAGCCGCATGCGTGGTTCTTCTCGTTCAAGAACGTTGACGAGGCTCGTCGTGTGCTGCCCGAGAACTCATCACTCTGGAAGACTCTCGACGGAGAGTGGCTGTTCCATTGGGCAAAGAATCCCGACGAACGTCCGAAGGACTTCTATCGTACCGATTTTGACGCATCGGCTTGGGACCGTGTGCAGGTTCCGATGAACTGGAACATGGCTGGTGCCAAGGACGACGGCACGTTCAAGTATGGCATGCCGCTGTATTCCAACCAGCGTGTCATCTTCCAGCACAGCGTAAAGGTGGGCGACTGGAAGGGTGGCGTGATGCGCACACCCAACAAGAACTGGATGACATACAACAACCGCAACGAGGTAGGCTCATACCGCCGCTCGTTTGACGTACCTGCCGATTGGCATGGCAAGGAGGTATACATCAACTTCGACGGTGTAGACTCGTTCTTCTATCTCTACATCAACGGCAAGTATGTAGGTTTTGCAAAGAACTCGCGCAACCTTGCTCAGTTTGACATCACACCTTATCTTAATAAGAAGGGCAGCAACGTAGTGGCTGTTGAGGTTTACCGTCATAGCGACGGCTCGTTCCTTGAGAGCCAGGACATGTTCCGTCTGCCGGGTATCTTCCGCAGCGTTTCGCTCACCGCCAAGCCTAAGGTGCAGGTGCGCGACATCAAGGCAATTCCCGATTATGACGAGACATATACCGACGCTTCGCTGCATATCTCAGCCAACGTGAGCAACCTCACTACAAAGGCTGTAAAGGGATATACCATCGACTATAAGCTGTACGAAAACCGTCTCTACTCTGACGAGAACACACTCGTGCCGGGTGTGGGCGCTACTGCTACAGTAGGCGATATCGACAAGAACGGCAACCTTACCGCTTCCGTTACGCTTAAGGCTGGCAACATCGTGAAACCGTGGAGCGCTGAGGCTCCGTATCGCTACACTCTCGTGGGCGAACTGAAGGACAAGAAGGGCAACACGGTGGAGACTTTCTCAACCAACGTTGGTTTCCGCAAGATTGAAATCAAGGACACTCCTGCCGATAAGGACGAATTCGGACTGGCAGGCCGCTACTACTATCTCAACGGTCAGCCAATCAAGATGAAGGGTGTGAACCGTCATGAGAACAACCCGGCTACTGGCCACTACGTATCGCGTGAGCAGATGGAGCACGAGGTGTTCCTCATGAAGCGTGGCAACATCAACCACGTACGCGACTGTCACTATCCTGACGCTCCCTACTGGTACTATCTGTGCGACAAGTATGGCATATATCTTGAGGATGAGGCAAACATCGAGAGCCACGAATATTACTATGGCAAGGAGTCGTTGTCGCACGTCAAGGAGTTCCGCAATGCTCATGTGGCACGCAATATGGAGATGGTGCACGCTACGGTCAACAATCCTTCAGTTGTGATATGGAGTCTTGGCAACGAGGCTGGCCCTGGCGACACATTCAAGGACTGCTACGCTGCCATAAAGGCTTACGACACAAGCCGCCCCGTACAGTACGAGCGCAACAACGATATCGTTGATATGGGTTCAAACCAGTATCCGTCGATTCCTTGGGTGCAGGAGGCTGTAAAGGGTAAGTACGACATCAAGTATCCTTATCATATCTCGGAATATGCACACTCAATGGGTAATGCCGTGGGCAACCTCGTTGACTACTGGAACGCCATAGAAAGCACCAACTTCTTTATGGGCGGTGCAATCTGGGACTGGGTAGACCAGGCTTTGTACAATGTAGACCCGAAGACCGGCAAGAAATACTGGGGCTATGGTGGCGACTTCGGCATGGACAACAAGCCTAACGACGGTATGTTCTGTATGAACGGTATCATGCGCCCAGACCTTTCGCCCAAGGCACAGTACTTTGAGGTGAAGAAGGTTTATCAGAATGTGGGCGTTAAGGCTGTCGACATGACCAAGGGCCGCATCGAGATATTCAACAAGAACTATTTTGAGCCGCTGCGCGGCTATCAGATAGTATGGTCGTTGTGGAAGGACGGCGAGTGCATCAAGAGCGACGGACAGCTTATGGGCGCAAGGAACATTGTTGGTCCGCGCGAGCGTCAGGAGTACACTCTCGACTACGACTTCGCTAAGCTCGACCCGCAGAGCGAATACTTCGTCAAGGTACAGTTCCTGCAGGGCAAGGATATGCCTTGGGCTAAGAAGGGATATGTACAGATGGAGGAGCAGTTGCGTGTGAAGGGAGCCGACATGAAGGCAGTAGCCGTTAAGGATGTGGCAAACGCCAAGGGCAACATCACTTATACTCAGGACGCAAAGACTGTCACTGTGAAGGGCGACAACTTCAATGCTACATTCAGCCTGACTGATGGCGCTCTGAACAGCTTGTCGTATGGTGGCAACACTGTATTTGCTGAGGGCAACGGACCTAAGCTCGACGCCTTCCGTGCTCCAACTGATAACGACGCCGGTATTGGCTATCACAATGCTTGGTTCAAGTTCGGACTCTACGACCTCGGCCATCGTGTAGTAGGCAAGCCTACCGTTATGAAGCAGAAGGACGGTTCGCTGCAGATCAGCATGACGGTTGAGAGTCAGGGCAAGGAGGGCTGCAAGCAGGTTTATGGCAACCGCGACCGCAACCCGCAGTCGGCTTACAGATTTGATGTGGACAAGCAGAAGCTTGGCAAGGACGACTTCAAGTTTGTCACCAACCAGATTTACACTGTCTACAAGGATGGTTCTATAGAGCTCAACAGCGCAATCTCTGCCAACCGTAACAGCGTAATCCTGCCACGCATTGGCTACGCTATGAAGTTGCCTAACACATATAAGCAGTTCGACTACTACGGACGCGGACCTGTGAACAACTACAACGACCGTAAGACTGGACAGTTTATCGAGCACCACCGTGGCATCGTAGGCGAGCAGGACATTCTCCTGCCAAAGCCACAGTCGATGGGCAACCGCGAGGAAGTACGCTGGTGTGCACTCACCGGGCAGGGCAAGCAGAGCGTAGTGTTCGTTGCTGACAGCACAATGTCAGTGTCAGCACTGCCATGGAGTGCTCAGCAGATGACAGTAGTGGCTCATGCCAATGAGTTGCCGGTTTCTGACGGAACCTATCTGCACCTTGATGCTAAGGTGACAGGTCTTGGTGGAGCCAGCTGTGGACAGGGTGGTCCGCTCAAGGACGACCGTACATACAGCCAGAACTACAACTTTGGTTTCGTGATACGTCCGGCTGCCGACGCAAGCGCAAAGGCTATGGCCGATGCTGCCAAGGTGTCGCTCTCAGGCGAACAGCCTATCAGTATCGAGCACAGGCAGACGGGTAAGGTGTTGCTTTCAACTCCGGCAAAGAACCGCACTGTCGTTTATGCCTTGAATGGTGCCAAGAAGCCGACTGTGTATAAAGGTGCAATAGACATGAGCAAGGGTGGAACTATTACCACATGGTATAAGGAAACACCTAACCAGAAGACCACAATGACATTCGACAAGGTAGACTTTGTGCCTCTGCAGATAGCCTTTGTGTCGTCAGAAGAGCCTGAGGAGGGCGATGCCGTTCATCTTGTAGATGGTGACGAGTCAACTATTTGGCATACTATGTACTCAATCACTCTGGCTAAGTTCCCACACTGGATTGACTTCGACGCTTCAGAGCCAAAGACAATCAAGGGATTTAAGTTGCTGCCACGTCAGGATACAAGCTATGGTCGCATCAAGAACTACGAAATATATGTCAGCAACGACGGCAAGACATGGGGTTCACCTATTATGAAGGGTAATTTCGACAGTTCAGGAGAGCTTAAGAAGGTGATGTTCGACAAGCCAGTAAAGGCACGCTACGTACGATTCCGTGCGCTCAACGCACACTACGGTGTCGACTATGCATCGGCTGCTGAGTTCTCGCTCATCGCTGAGTAATCGAACAATATAAACTTTAAATAAAAGTGGTTTGATTTTATCCGTAAAGCGATAAAGTCAAACCGCTTTTTTTTTGTTTGGTTCGTCCGGCATTTCATGTGATAATGTTAGAAGTTGATGTTTCTGATGAATTGACAATGCAAATAGTAGGAGGCTATAGCGTCCTCGCCGTAGCCTGAGCCGTAAAAAAACAAATAAATCTTTCCGCTTTCTACAGGCTTTGGCATTGTTTTTGTTTATGTAGATTACATCACTAACTTTTTAAATCTATGGAACAGGATCTTACTTTTTTCGCCGAGAACGGACTTACATCGACATCGGCCAATCACATAGCCAATCTTGCCAAGGAGTATGTCAAGGCGCAAGAGCAGGAGCTTGACAGCGTTGAGTTCTATAATACATATCTCACAATCATCGGTTCGGACAAGGAGCAGCGCGTGCAGCGAGGATGTACCAGCCAGCAGCTTGACGACATAGCAGTGAAACTGCGCGACATATCGCTTGCCAATTCGCTCATTGCATGGCTGCGCGAGGCTATCAAGATGCGCTCGCAATTGCTTGCCGATATACAGAAGCTCACCATAGAGCAGTATTGCAAGGACAAAGGCACCGAAATGCCGAAGCGTCCGGAGATGCAGACCATAATGACACGCGAGCAATATGTGGCAACACTATCTATAAAGGAACGTGCGCGTATACTGTCGCTTGAGGCAAAGGCTTCAGCGTTTGGCAAGCATATTCATCCCGACGGACACCTGTCGGACGCCCGTAAGGAGTATATGAAGCGTCTGTGTCAGGAGGCGGAGATAGATGGTGGAGGTCGCGATACGCTGCTCTATCGCTATGAGCCGAGCGTGAAACTCGACGAGGTGGAAGCAAGCTTCTTCGCTCTGCAGAGTGAATATCGCAAGGCGCAGGCCGAACTCAACGGCTACACGCACAAGATAGATGAGGCTCTGCGTGAGGATGAGGAGCGCAAGCGTGGCGAATACGACGTTAAGAATGCCGACTATCTGGCTGCCGTGGCAGTGATAGAGAAGGAGTTCAACGAGTATAAGAATCGTGAGAACCGTCGTGTGGCTCAGCTCAAGATTACCATACCCAACGATTTGAACGATATATATAATAAGGTGTCGAATCTCGGAAAAGAGTAGGGCGCCATTATTCAACCAATTAGGCAGGTAGCGGAAGACTGAACGCTTGTCGGGAAACTTCCGCGTATGCGCTGCCACCGTGTCTTAGCTTTAAGAATAAATAATAAGAGATAAGGAACAAAGGACGAATATTAATTAACAAAACATTTCGCGTAGTCTGCTGTAATATACAAAGAATATGCAATGAAGCCCTGACGGGTGGAGCGTGATTTTGCTTTTGACTATGGGCTATGCGGTTCTGGTTTTTGGTCTGGATTTTGTTCTTTGAGACACATTGTGGTGGCGCAACTTGCTTTTTTAATGAAAAAAGTGCGATAAAAATTTGGAGGTATCAAAAAATATATCTACCTTTGCACTCGCTAAATCGGAACGGGGTGTAGCGCAGTCCGGTAGCGCGCCTGGTTTGGGACCAGGTGGTCGCAGGTTCGAATCCTGTCGCCCCGACACAGAAGAGAGGTTTTCCAATAAAACGGAAAACCTCTCTTTTTGTTATATATTGTTGTTATTTTGTTGTGAACTACATAAAATCGAATTATTTTATGTAAATTTGCATAGATATATTTTTTACTACGCATCAACCATTGATATTACTAAAACAATAAATAAACAATAATGATCAGAAACAAAATCTTACTTACCGCACTGCTTGCTGCGGCTTTCAGCGGCGTGCAGGCACAGGACGACGGCTTCGACCTTAGTTCGCAGCGAGGCGAGAAACAGGATGTAAGCGTTGTGCCGGGCAAGAAGCTCGACCATCATGGCATCGTTATCAACCCTACACCGCACAATTTCAGTGTGCAGACCGATGTGCTACTCAATCTTGCAAATGGTGTGAACATCGTAGACAAGCAGAAGAAGTTTGCCGACGACCTTGGTTTCCTTAAAGCCAATAAGAAAGGTGTACGTCTTACAATCGACTTCGGTGAGAAGCAGGCACATAAGGCAGGATTGAAGAAAATGGTGTCAGGTGCTTATCTGCTCACTGCCGACAAGAAGGGCATCAGCATCGTAGGCTACGACGAGCGTGGTGCATTCTACGGCATTCAGACTATGAAGCAGGTGTTGGCTTCGCCCATGCTGAAGGGCAATATGCCTTATCTCACTTGCAACGACTATCCCGACCTGCCATTGCGTGGTGTTGTTGAGGGATTCTACGGCGAACCGTGGTCGCATCAGGTGCGCCTCTCGCTCATCGACTACTACGGACGCAACAAGCTCAATGAGTATGTATACGGTCCGAAGGACGACCCTTATCACAGCTCACCCAACTGGCGCCTGCCTTATCCCGACGACCAGGCTCGCAACATACACGAACTCGTTGAGGCTTGCCGACGCAACCGTGTCGACTTCGTATGGGCCATACATCCGGGCAAGGACATCAAGTGGAACGAGGAAGACTACAAGAACCTCGTCAACAAGTTCAATCATATGTACGACCTTGGCGTACGTTCGTTTGCCATACACTTTGATGATATCGAGGGCGAAGGAACCGACTCGAACAAACAGGTAGACCTGCTCAACCGCCTCACCAAGGAGTTTGTGAAGACCAAGGGCGACGTTGCGCCACTCGTGGTTTGTCCTACCGACTACTCACAGTTGTGGGCAAGCCCCAAGGAGAACGGACAGCTCGCTATCTATGGCAAGCGTCTCGATCCGTCAATCAACGTGTTCTGGACAGGTGCCGTGGTTTGCTCTGACCTGACAAAGGAGACTCTCGACTTTGTAGACTCGCGCATTAAGCGCCCGGCTTACTATTGGTGGAACTTCCCCGTGACCGACTATGCCCGTCATATCATCATGCAGGGTCCGGTATACGGACTCGAAACTGACCTTACTGCCGAACAGACATGCGGTGTGCTGAGTAATCCGATGGAGCACGGCGAGGCTTCGAAGCTCGCTCTCTACGGTGTGGCTGACTACAACTGGAATGTTTCGGCATACAACGCCATCGACAACTGGGAGCGCTCGCTTGTTGACGTTACGCCTGAGGCTCACGATGCTTACCGCACATTCGCCATCCACTCGTGCGACACCGAGACCGGCTATCGCCGCATAGAGTCGTGGGAGACCAAGACTTTCCGTCTCGCCGACTACAACAAGAAGGATTATGACAATCTGTATGCAGAGTTCGACCGTGTGGAGAAGGCACCTGCCATCATGGAGCGCGACTGCAAGAATGCGCTGCTCATGAAGGAACTGCGCCCGTGGTTGGCTGAGTTCAAGAAACTCGGTACTCGTGGCAAGAACACGCTTACGCTGATGGCCCAGTTCAAGGACGGCAAGTATGAGGCTTTCTGGAACGGATATATCAGCAACCGCATGTCGACTGCCGACATGGCTGCTTATCAGGCACACAAGTCGGGAACAATGAAGCTTCAGCCGTTCTACGAGAATGGTATGGACGATATGGCTATCGAGTTCTTCAAGAAGGTGGCTGGCAAGACTCCGGCGTTCTATAAGGGCGTGGGTACATACAAGTCGCTCGGCACCACACAGAACAAGCTGATGCTTGACAACGACTCTACTACGTTCTATCATTCGGGTGCAAGCCAAAACACTGGCGACTGGATTGGTCTTGACCTCGGAGCCGTTCGTCCCGTGCGCGAGGTGCGCATTCTGCAGGGACGCAACTCGGTTGACGACGTCGACTACTTCGACAACATCATCGTTGAGGCTTCTGCCGACGGCAAGACATGGACACCGCTCACCGGCGAATTGAAGAAGACATATATCATCAACTGGAAGGGCAATCCGGTAGAAGCTCGTTATGTACGTATGCGCAAGTTGCAGTCTGACAAGAAGAGCTGGTGTGCAGTTCGTGAGTTTGTCGTAAATCCGGTAAATCCCGAGAATCTTGCATTCAAGGTGGAGTCGGCTGACATGCTCGGCGCAATGAATTGCTTCGACGAGAATCCTTGCTCTTCGTTCAAGAGCGAAGGCAGTCTGGCGTTCGGCGTTGAGAAGGGAACCAAGAGCTACACCATGCTCGTAAACCTGCCTAAGGCTGGTGGAGTAGTGCTCAAGCAGTATAACAAGAAGGACAAGCTCGTGGCAAGCACACTGATTGAGAGCAATATGGCTAAGGTGAATCTAGACGCCAACGCCGTTAAGTGCCAGCTTGAGGGAGCTGTAGAAGTGTTTGAGATTATCCCTAACAAGTAATTGAGGTCTCTCGAATTATATAGATAACAAAAAACGAGGAAGTTTCCAGAACAACGGAAACATCCTCGTTTTTTTTGTTATAGCTTCAAGCGCTTGCTTGATTATTATACATGCTTCATGATGTCGAGCAAGTGGTCCCATACCATCTGTACGGTCGGGATGTGCAGACGCTCCTCTGGAGTGTGAACATCGCGCAGGGTAGGACCGAACGAAACCATGTCGAGGTTAGGATAGCGCTCTGAGAACAGACCGCACTCCAGACCAGCGTGGATACCGCGTACGATAGGCTCCTTGCCGAACAGCTTCTTGTACGACTCAACAGCCACCTTTGTCAGCTTGCTGTTAGGGTTCATCTTCCATGCAGGATAGCCGTCGCTCTGCTTTACCTCAGCACCAGCCAGCTCGAATACAGCCTTGATGGTGTTCGACTCGTTCTCGAGGTTGCTCATTACGTTAGAGCGCTGTGAGGTGATGATATTGATTTCGTTCTCCGAAGAAGCAACGCTTGCAATGTTGTTGGAAGTCTCAACCATGTCAGCCAAAGCCTCGTCCTGGCACATAGCAAATACGCCGTTGTCGGCAGCCTGCAATGCGAGGATTACGCGGCGGCTTGCGTCCTTGGCGATAACCGGCTCTGCATCAGTGCTCTCAAGGTGGAACTCCATAGCAGTGTCAGTAACGTGATACTCGTCCTCAACGTTGGCTGTGAATACGTTCCAGTCGACACGTACAGTCTCCTTTTCGGCTGCGGGAACGGCAAATACGATGACACCGTCGCGAGGAATGGCGTTGTGCAGCTTGCCCGAGTTGAACTGAGCCAGACGCACGTCCATCTTGTCCTGCTCGAGGTAGAGGAAGCGGTCGAGAATCTTTATGGCGTTGGCGCGCTTCTTGTTGATATCGTCGCCCGAGTGTCCACCCTTCAGACCCTTGATAGAAGCCTTCATGAAGAAGTAACCTTCAGGAGCCTGCTCGCGGTCGAATGTGAACTTCACCGAAGTAGTCTTGCCGCCGGCGCATGATATGAAGATCTGACCCTCGTCCTCAGAGTCGAGGTTGATGAGCATATCGCCCTTCATGAATCCCGGCTTCATGCCCAGAGCACCGCCAAGGCTTGTCTCCTCGTCGCGAGTGAAAACGCATTCGATAGGACCGTGCTCAATGTCGTCGCTGTCGAGAACAGCCAGCTCGATGGCGCAGCCGATGCCGTCGTCAGCACCAAGAGTAGTGCCTTTGGCTCTGAGCCATTCACCGTCAATGTAGGTCTGGATAGGGTCGTTGAAGAAGTCGATATCAACGTCGACGAGCTTGTCGCACACCATGTCCATGTGGCTCTGCAAGCTAATCATTGGAGCGTTCTCATGGCCCTTAGTAGCGGGCTTGCGGATGATAACGTTGCCAGTCTCGTCAATCTCGGTCTCAAGGTTGCGCTTACGGCCAAACTCTTTCAGATACTCAATCATCTGCTCCTCATGCTTAGAGGGGCGAGGAATTTTGTTGATTTCTGCAAACTGCTCGAATACGCGAGCCGGTTTCAATTCGCAATTACTCATTTTTTCTTAATTTCTTTATGTTGTTACAATAATAATCTGAATTTTCAATAATTTATTTTGTCATGCGACCGATTTACATTACCTTTGCACGTAAATAAATATGTCGCTTTGGGTTTCCCATTTCGATACAAAGTTAATAAAAATGATTAAACTTCTGCTTTTAAGCCTGTTAATTATTGCTATAGCGTTTGCTTTGCTCTCTATTAAGCTTCTGCTGAAACGCAACGGCAAGTTTTCGTCGCAACATGTTCACGACAATCCCGGTCTGCGCAAGCTCGGAATCCACTGCGTTATGGATCAGGACCGCGAGGCACGCAAGCGCAATGGTGCCTATTAAAGTGGATGCGTCAGGTGTGAAATAATTAAATAATAAATACAAATGAACAAGAAAAACTTTTTCCGTACACTTGCTATCGCCGCTTTTGCTGCTGTGGCAATGACATCTTGCGACAAGTCAAAGTCGCAGGTAGACGATAAGGAGCCGGCAGCTCAGGCTACAGCTACTGCAACTAAGATTGCTTATGTAGAGGTAGACAGCATCATGTCGCAGTACAAGTTCTGCAAGGACTACTCACTCATCCTTCAGAAGAAGGGTCAGAATATCCAGAACACTCTCGCACAGAAGCAGCAGGCTCTTGAGGCTGCCGCAGCCAACTTCCAGCAGAAGGTGCAGCAGAATGCCTACACACGCGAGCAGGCACAGTCTATTCAGATGTCACTTCAGAAGCAGAGCAACGACCTTCAGGCTCTCAACCAGCGCTTGAGTGGTGAGTTCCAGACAGAGACCGAGAAGTACAACAACGCTCTCCGCGATTCTATCCAGCACTATCTCGCTTTCTACAACAAGACTAAGAAGTATACACTCATCCTTAGCAAGGCAGGCGACAATATCCTTTATGCCGACAAGGCTCACGACATAACCAACGAGGTTATCGCCGGACTTAACAAGGCATACAAGCAGGCTCCAACAGAGAAGGCTGCAACAGAGAAAAAGAAGTAAAAAAATATATATAAAGCCGTCCGTAGAGATGAAACTCTATAGGACGGCTTTTTTAATGTCTATAATAAGTATTGTATATATACGTCTAATAAAGGGCAAATCCAGCCAAATTAGGCTCAAAACAAAGAAATTTCAAATAAAATCGAAAAAAGTTGCATAAAAGTTTGGAGGTATAAATAAAAAGCCTTACCTTTGCACTCGCAATTCAGAACAATGCTAATCGCAATTATAAATCGGAATTGCAAACAAAATGGTTAATATCGCGGAGTGGAGCAGTTGGTAGCTCGCCAGGCTCATAACCTGGAGGTCGCATGTTCGAGTC
>OIZO01001382.1_pt1 | contig 12563 bp, 7 predicted proteins | sample 1588551 | NCBI WGS metagenome assembly OIZO01 (sample SAMN03283271) | human gut metagenome | biome: human-associated habitat; material: feces | host: Homo sapiens | place: Peru | collected 2012 | reverse complement strand
TTCCCTTGATAGGGTTGCCGTCCTTATCGAGTGGGAAACTCTTGGCTCCGAGGGTTACACCCTGGTAGAGTTTCACATTGTTGCCGATGATGCAGGTGGCTCCGATTACCACACCCGTTCCATGGTCGATGGTGAAGTGGTGGCCGATGGTAGCCTCCGGATTGATATCGATACCCGTCTCCGAGTGTGCCAGCTCCGTCATCATTCTTGGGATGAGTGGCACGCCGAGCTTGTGCAGAACATGAGCGATACGATAGTTGGTTAAAGCCTTGATCACGGGATAGCACGAGATGATTTCTCCGTGGCTCATTGCCGCCGGGTCACCGTTGTAGGCTGCCTCTACGTCGGTGGCGAGAATCTTGCGGAGCTTGGGAAATTCCATGATGGCTTTGGCGGCGATGACACCTGCCTTGGCACGCTGGTGCTGCAGTTCTGCCTGGGTTTCCGATTCGCAGTCGTTGGCGAAGCAGAGTCCGGCGAGAATCTGTTCTGCGAGCATCTCGTAGAGTTTCTCAACTCTTACTCCGATATGGTATTTGATGGTAGAGATATTCACGGATGAGTTTCCGAAATATCCCGGAAAGAGGATGGAGCGAGACAGATTGATGATATCTTCGAGCGCCTTGCCCGAAGGAAGTGGATTTCCGTCTCTATGCTGATGGAAGAGACCCTTCAGCGATTCGGCGCTTGAAAGCTCGTCGATAGTCTCTGTCAGCTGATGAGTTAATGTATCTTTACTCATTTTCTTCATGTATCAATAAAATTCGTGTGCAAAGATACGATTTATTTCTTGAATTGCAAAAAAATGACGGCTGTTTTTTTTGCTTTTTTGTAGAATAATCGAAACAGAAAAAGCAGATTCAGCTTTTGGGCGAATCTGCTTTTCCTGCTTCTATTCTGTGATACTGTCTAAAAAGAGCAGCAATCGGTTGGTGACATTTACTTCTGAAACTCCCGAATCGAAATCGAGGGATACCAGGTTCAGTTGAGGAAAACGCTCATGTAGCCGTTTCTCGATTCCCTTGGAAATCACGTGGTTAGCGATGCAGCCGAATGGCTGGAGCGAGATGATATTATTCACTCCGTCTCGGATATAACCCACGATGTCGGCAGGCAGGAGCCAGCCTTCTCCAAACTGTGCTGCAAGAGAAACCAATCCCTGTACATCCTTCGCATCATCATAAATATTGGTGAATGGACGGAAGTAGCGGAACCTGCTGGCTGCCTTGTTTACCTGGCGTAATCTTCTGCCTATCAATGCCTGATAAGCACCCTTGATGATGAAGTCAGGTACCTTGGTACAACTCAGTCGCATGTGCTTCTGTATCTCTACATTCACGAATTCCTGAAGGAAGAACGGAGCGAGTAGCGGAGGCACAACCTCAATGCCTTTAGAGATGATGTATCGCTCCAGGTACTGATGGGCAAAAGGATTGAATTTCAGGAAGATTTCTCCTACGATGCCCACTTTGGGTACATCCTTGTCGAGGGTCATCTGGCTGAATTCCTCTGCAGCCTGTTCCAGGAGCTTGATGAGACCTTTCGCTGAGTTTCGGGCGATAGGCTCGTCGATGAGGCGTATGTATTTATCCCGTAATTCCTTGGCTATTCCCTGTTTCCGTTCTCTTGCGATGCAGGCGTTGTACATCTCGTTAATCGCATCGCCATAGAAAATAGCGGTAACGATAATCTGGCTGTATTTAAGCCAAGGCACGTTGAAGCCATCCTGCTCGTTATAGTCTTGCTTATCATCCGTAGAACCGGAAGCTTCACCTGTCGAGGCTGTCACGCCTAGTGTGAGTAATGGTACATCCTGGAAACCGTTGGAAATCATCGCCCGTTTGATGAGACCAGCATAGTTGGTAGCACGACATTGTCCACCCGTCTGGCTCATTACTACCGCTGTGTTCTTGAGGTCGTATTTGCCTGATTTCAAGGCTTTGATGATGTCGCCCACGATGAGTGTTGCAGGATAGCAAACCTCGTTGTTGGCGAATCTCAAGCCAATTTCTGCACTAGCTTCATCGCTCATAGGCAAAACTTCTACATCATAACCTATCAGCTTCAGGATAGGAGGAATGATAGGAGTGAGATACTCAGTCATGAACGGAGCGAGAATCTTGCGATGCACATCCTGTTTGGTGAAAACCTTGGTCTGCTGTAAATGTTGAGTGTTGAGTGTTGAATGTTGAATTTCTTCTGCTGTTGAATTTTTCACTCTTCGTTCTTCACTCTTCACTCCCTTTAGGCTTTCTATCAGCGAGCGGACACGAAGCTTCAGCGAACCAATATTGCTGACATCATCTATCTTCAAGAGCGTGAAAGGCTTGTTGTGGCGCTTCATGATGTCACGAATCTCGTCCTGGATAAAGCTGTCCGGTCCGCAACCGAAGCTGGTCATCTGTACGAAATGTACATTGTCACCTTGTTCGGCTGCCCATTGCGCAGCCTTCATGATGCGGTTCATGTAAGCCCATTGCTTGACAAGATAAGTCTCTGGCTGGCTGTTGTATGCATCGTTGTTGTCTGATGAGCCTCTGGCGATGTCTTCGCTGATTACGTTGACTCCCAGGTTTGCAATCATCTCGCTCAACTTGTGCTGAACCAATGGGTCTGTATGATAAGGACGGCCAGCCAGGAGGATGGTAAGACGAGGCTTTTCCTCGTTCTGATTGAGAATCTCCCAAGCTTTCGTCTTGATTTCTGCTGAATAGGCAGCTTGCGCATAGAGTGCTTCTCCCAAGGCCTTTCGGGCAGTCTTTCTGTCTACTCCCAACTTCTTGAGATAATCCACGATTTGCTTTTCCAAAGCCTTGGATTGTGCAAAGTTGATGACTGGAGAATCTATCGGTTTCTTCAGATCTATTACCGATTTGATGACATCGCTATAGCCCGAAACCACAGGACAGTTGAAGCTGTTCAGCGTATTCTTCGGGTCGTCATTGTGTTCATATACTACGTATGGCATCAGGATGCGGTCTACCTCCGGGTTCTCATTAAGTTCTTTGAGATGACTGTGAGCCAACTTGGCAGGGAAGCAGATGTTGTCGCTCATAACTGTATTCAAGGCTCCTTCATACTGGCTGAAGGTTGAATCAGAAGAGAGAATGACCTCGAAACCTGCTGCATGAAGCAGGGCATTCCAGAACGGAAAATCCTCATACATGTTGAGAATGCGGGGGATACCAACCTTGATGTGGCGTTTTGTGATATCAAAGTGCTTAATTTCCTTACCGTCAAAGAGTAAGTGATATTTATATTCGTAAATATTCTTACCTTTTATCTCATTTGCACCCTTGTTGTTGAAAACCCGTTCACACTTGTTTCCCGAGTAAAACTTATTGCCACCAGCGAAGGTGTAGCGAGAAACATAGCAATGGTTCTCACAGCCTTTACATTGCAACTGCCTGGTTTCGTAATGAGCCAGATTCAGAAGGTCGTCAATGCTCCGGGCATTCGTCTTTGTTGGGTAATCAGCTGCTGCATGGAGTGCACAGCCGTAGGCACCCATCAATTCCGGCATGTTGCTACGGGCCACTTCGGTATGAGTCAGCAATTCGAAAGCTCTTACCACAGCATCGTTTCTCATGGTACCACCCTGTACGACGATTTTTCCTCCAAGGTTCTCGTTACCATGAAGTTTCAGTACTTTATAAAGACAGTTCTTGATAACCGAATAAGAGATTCCGGCAGAAATATCAGCCACCGAAGCCCCCTCTCTGAGAACCTGCTTTACCTTGGAGTTCATGAAGACCGTACAGCGGGTACCCAGGTCGCAAGGAGCTTTAGACTGGCAGGCAAGTTTGGCGAAATCACCTACAGAATATCCCATGTTATTGGCAAAAGTCTGTATGAAGGTTCCGCAACCGGAAGAGCATGCCTCGTTGAGTTCCATTCTAACTACAGCACCTTTTTCTACGAAGATAGCCTTCATGTCCTGTCCGCCAATATCAAGGATGAAACTGACGTCAGGCATGAGTGATGCTGCTGCTCGTTCGTGTGCCATGGTTTCGATAATGCCGCTGTCAAGTCCGAATGCAGCCTTAATCAGTTCCTCGCCATAGCCGGTAGAACAAGAGCCTACGATTTCCAGTTCAGCCCCTCTATGTTCTGCTTCCTGCTTCAGGGCGTTCAGACCATCGGCTACCGCCTTAATAGGGTTGCCTAGGTTCAGACGATAGTTTGTAAAGACAATATCGCCCTTGTCCTTTTGGGCAGATTTCGCATCTGTATCCGTATTGCTTCCCATTCTAACTGCCACAATCTTGGTCGTAGTGGAGCCGGAATCAATACCGATAACCACCTGCTGCTTACCTTTTGCCAGAGGATGGGTTTCGGTAGCGAATCTTGCTTTTGACTGGAGCCATTTATCGTGCTCCATTTCGTTTTTAAACAAAGGTTCCAAGCTACTGTTCCACTCAACCTTTATTTCCTGATGTAAGCGCTTTCTGAGTATGGAAAGCTGGATTCCGTCAGAATCAGAAGCATCTGTAGAATCTGCGGAATCTGTGGGAGAATTGCGGTAGGCGCATCCCAGCGCAGGAATCAGATTGCTATTTTCTGATACGATGAAATCATTTTCTGACAGCTGCATATAGTCGCAGAATGCTTTGCGGAGTGCTGGGAGAAAGGTCAGCGGACCACCGCAAAGCAGGATAGGAGCCTCGAAGTCGATGCCGTGAGAAAGCGTCACCACAGTTTGTACTGCGATGCTATGAAAGATACTGGCTGCAATGTCCTCTTCAGGGAGATTACGTGCCATGAGATTCTGGATATCGGTCTTGGCGAAGACACCACAGCGGGCTGCCATCGGATAAACATGTTGGGCATTCATAGCCAACTGGCTCATCTTCTGATTGTCTACACCCATCAATACGCTCATCTGGTCAATAAATGCACCAGTACCTCCGGCACAGTTTCCGTTCATGCGAAGCTCCATTCCGCCATTAGGCTTGAAGAAAACAACCTTGGCATCCTCTCCACCGATATCGATGAGAGCCTTTGCCTCAGGATGAGCCTTACGGGCATAAACCGATGCTGCCACTACTTCCTGAACAAACTCAGCCTGCAGCAGTTCTGCCGTAGCCATGCCCACGCTTCCCGTAACGCAGATATTTACCTTTGTATCGCCTATCAACTGGTTAATCTCATCGAAATAATGAGACACAAGTTCTTTGACACGAGCGTTGTGGCGTTCGTATTTTGAGTAAATCAAGTTTTTCTTGCCATCGATAACGGCAACTTTGGCTGTTGTAGAGCCAACATCGAGTCCGATACTATATTTTGCTTTCTCCATTTCTCTTTTTTCTTTCAGCCTGCAAAATTACAAAAATCTTTCAAGAAAACCAAAAGACAGCTATGATTTTTGCTAATCCCATGACTTTTTCAAAGAACAAAGAATGGGCATTCACACCTTTCTCATATCTCTGAACGCACTCCATGCTATCGGAATAGCTACTGCAAAGGAGCAGAAGTCTGCCCATGCCTGACACATTTCTACCCCCAGCAAACCGAAGAAATGGGGTAGGATAAAGATGAGCGGAATGAAGAACAAACCGCTTCTTGCTGCAGCTACGATATTGGCACGGATAGGCTTGCGGATGGTCTGCATCAGCATATTGGTAAGTACGATGGTGGCAACCAGAGGAAAACTGATAACCTGCCATTTCAAAGCCATGGAACCAACCTCTATTACCTTGGCATCATCACGGAAGAGTTCGATGATAGGCTCTGAGAAAATGAAGCCAATTACGGCACAGATAGCCAGGAATATGGTGCCACACTTGATGCAGTAATAAAAAGCTTCCTTGACGCGGGCGTATAGTCTGGCTCCATAGCAGAAACCACAGAGAGGCTGGAATCCTTGACCCAATCCGATTACCACAGCATAGGTAAAGAAAGAGATGCGGGTGACGATGCTCATGCCGGCAATGGCAGCATCTCCGTAAACTCCCGCTGCCACATTCAATACCAAGGTGGCGATACTTCCCAAGCCTTGTCTTGACAGGGAAGGGGTTCCGCCAAAGATGATTTCCTTGGCATAAGCCTTGCTAGGTGTGAAGTAGCGAAGGTGGATTCGGATGTTCTGCCCCTTGTGCGTCATCCAGAAGAGGATGGCGCAACCGAAACATTGGCTGATGAGAGTGGCGATGGCTGCACCCGTAATGCCCAGCTCGAAGTAGAGAATGAGCAAAGGGGCGAGAATCAGATTCAGCAGTACGCCTGACATGATGCCTTTCATCGCATACATCGTGTTGCCCTGGAAACGCATCATGTTGTTGAGAGTGAGCGAAGTGGTCATGAAAGGAGCCCCTAACAGGATAATGCCCAGATAACGCTCTGTATAGGGAAGAATGGTGGGAGTAGAGCCCAAGGTAAGGCAGAGTGGGGTAAGAAACAGCTGTCCCAGTATTGCGATGACCAAACCTGTGAGAAAGCTCAATACAAAGCCTGTTGTCGCCATCTTTCTGGCGTTCTCCTCCTCTTTGGCGCCCAACTTACGAGAGATATAATTGCCAGCTCCATGACCATAGAAGAAGCCAACAGCCTGTATTACAGCCATCATGGCAAACGATATTCCCACAGCCGCTACGCTCTGGGTGTTGATGCTTCCCACGAAATAGGTGTCGGCGAGATTGTACATACTTGTAGACAGCATGCTGATGATGGTAGGAATCGCCATCGTGAAAACAACCTTGTGCACAGGAGCTTCGGTCAGGAATGTATAATTATCTCTTGTTTTCTTCATTGTGAAAAATCTGTTTTCTTCTTTTTTTGACCATGCAAAGGTACTATTTTATTTTCGATTATCGCCCAATAATGGGATTTATGTGAACTTTTTTAATAAAAATGCACTAAAAACTTGCCTCTGTCAAAAATATGTAGTACTTTTGCAGACGTTTTGTAGTTCTCTATCTTCTTGTAATACAAGATGTACGGACTGAATAGCTATATAAATTATACTGATCAGAATTTGATTATAATCGAGTAAAAACTGTAATGAGCAATATAAGAATAATACCAGTAACAACCCGAAAGGGATTGCGTGCCTTCGTAAACTTCTATTATGAACTGTATAAGGGCAATAAATTTGCTGTTCCCTTCTTGCGCTTTGATGAAATGAATACGTTGAGTAAGCGCAAAAATCCTGCCTTTGAATTCTGCGAGGCACAGTATTTCCTGGCTGTAGATGGTGAGGCGCGTATCGTGGGTCGTGTTGCTGCCATCATCAATCGCCGTGCCAATGAACAATGGAATAAGAAGCAGGTGAGATTCGGATGGTTTGATTTTGTGGATGATTTAGAAGTATCGCAGGCTTTATTAAATGCTGTTGAGGCTTGGGGACGCACAAAGGGAATGACAGAGTGCGTAGGACCGCTTGGCTTTACGGATATGGACCGTGAAGGATTGCTCATCGAGGGATTCCATCATAAATCTACCATGTATATCAATTATAATTATCCTTATTATAAGAACCACATGGAAGCCATGTCGTTCTATGAGAAGGATAATGACTGGCTGGAATATCGCATCAGGGTGCCTGAGGAAACCCCGGCCAAGTTTGCCAGAACTGCAGAGATGATAGAGAAAAGATACAATCTGCATGTGCATAAGTTTACTTCCCGAGAGTTGGTTAAGGGTGGAATGGGACGAGAGGTGTTTCATATCGTAAACGAAACCTATAAAGACCTTTATGATTTTCAGCAACTCACGGACAGTCAGATAGATAAGTATGTAAATGATTATATCAAGAAGGCTGATTTGAATTTGGTTACGGGTGTTGTTGATGGTAATGATGGCAATAGATTAATAGGTTTTGGCGTATCTTTCCCTTCTTTTACCGATGCTTTGCAGAAGATAGGGAATGGCAAACTGTTGCCTTGGGGATGGTTGAAAATTCTGAAAGTACTGAAGTTTCATGCCACAGATACGGTAGATTTACTCCTGATAGGTGTATTGCCTGAGTATCGTGCCAAGGGAGCCAATGCCTTGATCTTTGCCGATCTTATTGAGCAATATCATCGTTATGGATTTAAATGGGCTGAGGCTATGCCACAGATGGAAAGCAACAAAGGTGTGCAGAGCCAATGGCAATATCTGGAAAGCGAACAGCATCGTCGCCGCAGATGTTACCGTAAGGTGATGGTTAGATAAGATAAAACTGTATGGAAAATGCGATTTTAAGATAAAAAAGCGCCTGGCTTAGATAATTGATTCTGAGTCAGGCGCTTTGTTTTATTTCCTAATATCGTATGTTCTTTCTTTCTCCCAGGAAGCCCTTCAAACCTCCCAGTTCCATCAGAATTACACCAATAAGGGTGGTGAGGATGCCCAAGATGACATCGATGATGTAATGATGGCCGGAATAAACGGCTGTCCACCAGATTCCTAAGCAGATGAAAGCGAATAGGGCTATCGTGTACCAACGCTTATGGCTCATTACTGCATAGATGGTAGTGAGGAACATGTAGGCTGCGTGCAAACTGGGAACGGCAGCAAATACATTGGCATTCTTGCCGTACAGTCCATGAAAGATGGAAAGTCCCGTCATTTCATCAAATCTTCCTAAACCTGCCACATTACCCGGGGTGTGGAGAACCGGCTCGAAACCGTAGTTCATCGCATACCAAGGTGGGGCTGCAGGGTAGATATAATAGCCGATAAAGCCAATGATGTTGACCAGGAGAAAAGCCCATGAGAATCGTCTGAACCAGGAATACTGCTTCTTGATGTAGAGATAAATGGCGAAGGCGATAGGTACCGGTACCCAGCACAGGTAGAAGATGCCCGCCATGAAATCGGCTACTCCGCAGTTGTGAACCTTGAAGTATTCGCCTGGTATCATGAGTTGTGTATGGTCGGCTACAGCCTGCAGTTCGGCAGCTGTAGTGGCTGCTATTCCAAAGAGATATTTCTCTGCTTCATACAGATGAACTACATCGATGGAGTTTACCTTATAGTTCGGGTAGAGGCGCATCGAATCGTAGATGATTCCGAAGAGGAACCAAGGCAGGAAGTAGATGGCAAAGTTGCGGGTCTTCTTCCAAGCCATCAGCACGACCAATAGAATGATTAAATATATGCTAAACACTTTCTCTTATTTTTTTTTCATTACTCGATAGCAATGTGCGATGCGCCAGAATGCTGTGATGTTGGCAAAAATGGCGATGAGAATCATGCCGCTCGCCAACCACCATAAATCTCTGGTAATGCCAGTAACGATTGCAGATACGGCAGTAACTACTACTCGTTCCGGGCGTTGCATGAATCCTACCTTGCACTCGATGTCAAGACCCTCTGCACGGGCACGAACGTAGCTTACCATCACGGACCCCGTCATGGCAGCAAAGGTCATTACGCCCATCCAGAACCATTCGCCCTTGTCGGTAAGGAGGAAGACCAGACAGATGCCGAAGAGACTGACCAGCTCGCTGTAACGGTCGAGCGTAGAATCCCAAAGTGCACCAAAGAGGCTGCTCTTGCCGCTCATACGGGCCAGTCTTCCATCCATCATATCGAAGAGACCGGAGGCAAGAATGATAAATCCACCCCATCCGATGAGAGTCATACAGTCGGCATAAGTATAGTCGCTGGTGCCGGCAGTCATCAGGGTAGGGTCGCTGTTGACTCCGCCCATTCCCAGAATCCACGCTGCGTCAATAAAGAAGCAGGTAGCAAAAATATTGCCGATAAAACCTACCAGCGTCACGATGTTTGGCGTGATTCCAATCTTTATCATCGCCTTGATGAGCGGATTGATCATCACGTAGATTACTTTTTGTAAGAAATCTCTGTAATTCATTTGTTTATTGTCATTTGTAATTTCCTAATATTCTTTTTTCCTTCTTTTTGGAGGTCTTCAGGATTCCTTCCTTCAGGAACCTCTTCTTCGTCCTTTTTCTTAAACACGAATTTCCTCTGTCCGGGATAATTCACCAGCACAGCTACAAGAAATGAAACCACACATTTTGGAATCATGTAGTGGATATTGACGTGTTCATGCAGGTTGATGGCTTCTGTCAAGGCGATGGTACCGCCCGAATTGAGTGTCCAGCTCAAGGCCCAGATGATGAAATATCGCCATGCCACGCTCTTCTTCTTGCGCTTGGAGTCGCCGAATACGTAGCGGTAGTTGAGGGTGCAGTTGGTGATTCCGCCACTCATGACGCCCAGGGCATTGGCTAGTCCGTAGTATATTCCGATGATGTCGGAGAGAAAGAAAGCCAGTCCGAAGTCTACTATCGAGGCTATTGATGCTGTCAGTTCAGCCTTTCCGAAGGTTACCAGTTCCTGCTTTATCTTACCCATAAAAATATGATTTTGGCAATCAGCATGACGACGGCTGCATAGAATCCGCCCAGCAGGTCGTCTGCCATGACATAGAAGGCTCCCTCTTTGCGGTCTAGCCACTTGATGCCAAGCGGCTTCACCATGTCGAAGAAGCGGAAGAGAACCAAGGCAACCAAAGCCCACCACCAGGCATCCTTGGGTGCTCCTGTGGCAGTAAAAGGCGTAATCAGGGACAGCGGAATCCATACGCCAGCCATCTCGTCGATTACTACTCGGCTTGGGTCTTCTCCCCAGTAAGGCTGTAGTCGGGCTGTAGCCCAGGTTCCTAACAGGGTAGAGAGGATGACCAGGAAGAAAGTGATGCTTTGCAGCGTTTCTCCGTTGAAGCCTCCGAGGTAAGCCATCAATGCCCAAATAAGGGTGGCCAAGACTGAGCCAGCCGTGCCTGGTCCCCAGGGCCAGAAGCCGCTTCCGAAGCCTGTTCCGATGATGACGGGCAGCAGCGGAGGGCGCTCATTGGTTAGATTTCCTTTATTGTTCATTTTTGCCTAAATTCTATTCGTTTTGCTTGATTGTTTGTAATTCGGTTGCAAAATTACGCTAAAAAACTAAAATATCCAAATAGTTTTCGATTATTTTCAGAATAATATGTATATCTTTGCATCCGAATTCGGAAAAAAGCCAAAAATGAAGCCCAAAAGAGCTTAAATATGGCTTATTATATAAATAAGGTATTATTAGAAAGAGGTTAATGAAGGATATGAATTTTAAAAGATCATTCTTGTTGTTTTTTACATTGATGGTCTGTGCGCTCGAGATGGCTGCACAGCAGAAAATCAGCGGCCGCGTCATCGACGAGGATGGCTTTGCCGTGCCTTATGCTAGCGTGCAATATAAGGGACACAAGATTGCCGTTTCAAGTGATGGAGAGGGTAAGTTTACCATCGAGAAGCATCCCGAATGGGTGCTTACCGTGAGTGCCCTCAGCTATAAGTCACAGACTGTGAAGATTAGCGAAAAGCTCAATTTTCTGGAAGTGAAATTGAAAGATGATAGCCGCCGACTCAACGAGGTGGTGGTGAAATCGAAGAAAGGTAAGTACAAAAGAAAGGAAAATCCTGCCGTAGAGCTGATGCGACGTGTGATTGCTGCCAAGAAGAAGAGCAATCTGTCCAATCATGATTATTATCAGTTTGATAAATATCAGAAGTTAACCTTGGCGCTCAACGATTTGACCAAGGAACAGTTGGAGGGCAAGTTCTTCAGCAAGCGTCAGTATCTGCTGGACCAGGTGGAGAAATCGCCTTATAATGATAAGCTGACCTTGCCTGTGCAGGTCAACGAGACGGTTTCGCAGCATATCTACCGCAAGGATCCAAAGAGCGAGAAAGATATTATCAAGGGTCAGCAGAGTAATGGTATCGGTCAGGTGATTCAGACGGGTGAAATCATCAATACTGTTCTCAAGGATGTATTTACCGATGTCGATATCTACGATGATTATGTGCGCCTCCTGCAATATCCGTTCCCTTCTCCAATCGGTAGGACAGCCATTTCCTTCTACCATTATTATATAGAGGATACGGTTTATGTAGAGCGCGATCTCTGCTATCATCTGCAGTTTATTCCTGCCAACAGTCAGGACTTCGGATTCCGTGGAGAGCTCTATGTGCTTGCTGACAGCACCCTGCATGTAAAGAAATGTAATCTTTACATGCCTCACAATAGTGATGTGAATTGGGTGAAGGATATGAAGATAGAGCAGGAATTTACGAAGCTCGATAATGGCGAGTGGGTTTTGACCAAGGACGATATGGTGGCAGAAATGCACATCAATAATCTGTTGCAGGACCTGCTGGTGGTAAGAAATACGCGACTCTCCGACTATGCCTTTGATGAACTGCCGAAGCAGCTGTTCAAGGGCAAGGCGAAGATAAGGCACGATATGGACGCCATGAACCGTGATGAGGCTTACTGGAATAAATACCGACAGGTAGGCCTTACGAAGAGCGAATCGTCGATGGATAGTTTCATTCATCGTATGGAGAATTCCAAGGGATTCAAGTACATCATCTTCGGCGTCAAGGCGCTCATGGAGAACTATGTAGAGATAGGAAGCGGAGGAAAGGATGGCAGAAAGAGCCTCTTCGACCTCGGACCTATCAACACCTTCCTCTCCAACAACTACGTGGATGGCGTGCGCCTGCGTCTGGCAGCCCGTACCATGGCGGCACTCAATCCTCACTTCTTCTGGGATGGATATGGCGCCTATG
>OIZO01001379.1_pt1 | contig 12575 bp, 11 predicted proteins | sample 1588551 | NCBI WGS metagenome assembly OIZO01 (sample SAMN03283271) | human gut metagenome | biome: human-associated habitat; material: feces | host: Homo sapiens | place: Peru | collected 2012 | reverse complement strand
AGAGTGTAGTTGCTCGAAAATATCGCTACGCCCTCAGCCTCCAACTTTTCCTTCATCTGGTAGAAAGGGTCGCCCATCTTGTAGCCAAGAGCCTTGGCTTCTTCCGAACGGGCGATGATGCAGCCGTCGTTGTTGCTCAGTACAACCACCGGCTTGCCCACCAGGTCAGGGCGGAAAACCCGCTCGCATGAGCAGTAGAAATTATTGCAGTCAGCAAGTGCTATCATTTTACTCCTTTCGTTTTAATTGTTAATAGAATTTATATCTTTATCCATAGAATTTTCTTTTAGGTTCTTCCCTTGATATTTCCTTTGTTTTTTTATTAATTATGTATTATTTTGCCCATACTTACGCAAATCTGAGTGCAAAGGCATTTGGGGAATAAAATAAAAGGCGTATGTTCCCATCACGAGAACAGTACGCCTACTATAAATGAAACTTAAACTTTAATTCAATTTGTATTTCTTCAGATATTCATCCACTCTGGTATCTCCCAGTTCCTTGGCTTTCAGAAGATTGCCTTTGGCTTCCTCTTTCTTGCCCTTCTCTGCTTGCAGAATACCGAGGAGAAGATAACCGTCTGCATATTCCGGTGCCAGTCTGATGCAGGCTTCTGCAGCGCTGATTCCCTCATCATATCTCTTCACGCGGAGATCGAGACTTGCCCATTCCGCAAAATAGGTCGGTTCGTTCGGATTGAGATAACAGGTGCGGGCGATGTCCAACAATGCCTGTTGCCACTGGCGCAACTTCATCTCGCATTTGTATCGGGCATAGAAGAAGGTAGGGGCTATCGGACGGGCTATGCTGTCATACATATTATAGTCTGCCAATGCTTCTCTGGTCTTGCCCTGGGCATCGAGGAAATTGGCACGTGCCAGATAATAAGGGGCGGCCATCTTGGTGCGAACTCCTACTGATACGGCACTGTCCAGAAGTATTTTCAACTCATTGTATGGTGCTTTCAGTTGACTCTTAGCCTGAGCAGCCTCATACCATATTTCGCCACTGTTCATCGGGGTCTTGGTCAGTTCCATAAACAGGTCGTATGCCTTCTGGTAGTCCTTTTTCAGGTAGTTGATTTTACCTTCCTGATGCTTGTAAAGCGGCTCTGCTTTGATACTATATGCTTTCTGTGCTTCCTGTAATGCCTTGTCTGCATTCCAAGCTGGGTAGATAGAATCGCCTACGTATGCTACTTTCTGATAGATGAGGTCTGCGAAATCGCCGTGAGCCTCATTTTTCTTGCTGCATTTCTTGATGCTTTCCTGCATCACTTTCTCTGCCTCTTCAAATTGTTGTTTGTTGACCAGTAAGGCTGCCTTTTCCTTATAACCGAATGAGGATGTAGGGAACTTGCCGATAAACTCGTCTGCATATTTCATGTTGTCCTCAGCCGATTTCTGTCCTTTGCTTAGCGTCATCATCGTGATGGCATCTTCCTCCTTGTCTGGTAAGGCGGTGCGGATTCCGCTTTCTCGAAGGGCTGCGTCCAGGGTGGAGAGACCGGTTACATGCAGTTGTTTGGCATAGTTAGCATCGATGGCCGTAACGGTACCGTTGGAGTGCATGAGTCCGATTACTTGTCCGTCTTTATTGACAAATGGGCAACCGATAGCATTCTCTGGCATGGTATTGCTGAAAATATAGTAGTTGTAGGAGGTGTTAAACTGTTCTACGCTACTGATATCCTCTTGCTGGTATTGTGGCTTTTTGATCGAGTAAGGAACCAGCCATACCTTGTTGCCTGCTTCTGAAGCCTTGCTTGCAATCGGTGCAGCATTGGTATTACCGATGACTCTGAATTTAGCCATATCATACAATTCGTCAGCACCCATGATGGCATCTACTTCCATCGATTTGCCATTGGCATCTACTACGGTTGCCTTGGTAGCACCGATAAATGGCTTGAAGGTACTGATGGCAGTGCCCTTGTTGTCGATGAAGACGCCCTGAGTAGAAGCGATGATGCCTCCATCTTTATTGAAGGTGGTGAGTGAGAATACACTCTTGGCTACCTTCTGCACAGAACCTGGCTGTGCGAGGAGGGATGATGCTCCGACCATCCATCCTATCATAGTTATATATATTCTTTTCATATTCTTAATAATTCCTTGGCATTAGCGAGTGCTGCCTCACTGACATCACTTCCGCTGAGCATCTGAGCGATTTCCTGCACACGTTCCTGTTGTGATAGTTCTGTCATGCGACTGATGGTTCCTTCATCGGTTTCTTCCTTGCTCACCTTGTAGTGGTGACTGCCCATGGCTGCTATCTGTGGCAGGTGGGTAATGGAAAGTACCTGTCGTTCGTGGTTGCCCATCTCTACCATGATCTGTGCCATCTTCTCTGCTATCTTGCCGCTTACTCCGGTATCTATCTCATCAAAGATGATGGTTGGGAGTTTCACGGCTCCGCTGATCATAGCCTTCAGTGAGAGCATCACACGAGCAATCTCTCCTCCTGATGCTACCTGGGTAACAGGTTGGAGTGGGGTACTCTTGTTGGCACTGAAGAGGAAGCTTACCTTATCTCCACCATCGTGGCAGAGCGGTTTCTCTGTCAGACTGATGCTGAATCTTACGTTTGGAATGCCCAGCGGGATGAGGCGTTGTTTCATTTCTTCCTCCACCTTCTTGGCAGCCTTCGTACGGATGGCGGTCAGTTCCTTTGCCAGTTTCTGTGCTTTCTCTAACAATTGGGCCACTTCCTGTTCCAAGGCTTCCACATCTTCGTCGCTATGGTCGATGTGTGAGAGCTGTTCCTCGAGCTGATGGTAGGTTTCTATCAGTTCACCCAAGTCTCTGACGTGGAATTTCTGCTGCAGCGAGTTGAGTTTGTCCAGTCGTTCATTGATGGTCTCCAGACGGGCAGGGTCGAATTCTACATGATCTGTCAGTCCGTTTACTTCCTGGGCAATATCTTTCAGTTCGATATAACTGGAATCGATGCGCTCCAACAGTTCGGTTACTTCAGGATAAACATCCTTGATATTGGCGAGTTGCTCGGATGCCTGTTTCAGTCTTTCGATGATATTGCCGTCATCTCCCGACAGATGGTTGTCTGCCTGATAGAGTGCCGTCTTGATGTCTTCGGAATGACTGAGCATCTCATATTCCTGTTCCAGTTCTTCCTGTTCTCCGTTCTGCAGTTGTGCCTCATCGAGTTCCTTAAACTGGAATCGGAGAAAGTCCTCGTTTTCCCTGTTCTTTTCGATTTCTGCCTTCAGAGCGTTCAGTTTCTGGTTGGCTTGTTTATATTGATTGTACGCAGCCTCATAGTTCTTCCGCTGTTTCTCGTCCTGTGCGATAATATCCACCACATTGAGCTGGAAGTCTTCCTTCTGCAACAGGAGATTCTGGTGCTGCGAATGTATATCGACGAGCTGTTCACCCAGTTCCCTCATCTTGGTCAGCGATACCGGTGTATCATTGATAAAGGCACGGCTTTTCCCTGCTGCCGTCAACTCACGGCGGATGATGGTATCCGACAAATCTTCATCGATGTCATTGTCGGTGAAGAACTGTAGCATATCATATTTAGACAGATCGAAGTGTGCCTCGATGACGCAACGGTCCCTGCCAGCCTTGATAGACTTGCTGTCAGCACGGTTGCCTAACAACAGACCGATGGCTCCGAGGATGATACTCTTTCCTGCACCCGTTTCACCCGTGATGACAGAGAAGCCTGGGTGCATCTGGATGTTGAGTTCGTCGATGAGCGTGAAATTCTTGATATATAATTGTTTGAGCATAATTATTGCTTGATTTTGTCCCACGAATTGTTCTGTGTAGGATTGATGGAGAAGAGCAGATCATAGATGCTTTCCTTCTCTTTCTGAGTTCCTTTTCCCTTGTAGATATTGGCGAGCTCGTCTTTCTTGTAGTCCGTCCATATCTGTGGCAGAAGACTGAGCGGCTTGTTTTCCCTTGCCTTCTTCAGGTTCTCCTCCAGAGTGGTCGTGATTTCTGTACGTCCTCGTTCTGCATTGTTTGCCATCTCGTCAAGTCCCTTTCTGTAATAATCGTATTGGAGTTGGCGGAACGGTTTCATACCTCCGTCCAGATAGTCGGCGATGATGGCATAGCGGTTTCGGTTGTTGTCGAAAGCTTTCCATCCCGGGAAGTCGAGGTTCTGGGCATTGTTGGTGAGATTCATGCAGCGCTGCAGGATGTCTTCTCCTCCCATCGGGGAGAAGGTGTCGAGATCCAGACCGATGATGAGATAAGCGTAGTAGGCGAAGAGTGCTGTCAACTGGTTGTCGAGGGTTTCCTCATTAAACTCAATCTGGTCGAACTCTGCAAACTTGAAGATGAAGTTCTCGTCCACATTATTATATATAGTAGTGGTGTAGGCGGAGTTATAGACGGGGCGGTTGGCCTGTATGAGTGCTTTGCAGGTGAAGAGACCTTGGCTCTTGTCATACTTGCTCACCGTCAGATTGAAGTTGCAGTTGATGCGCTCGTTCTTTTGGAATTGCAGATGCGTCCACTGTCGCTCGTTGACGAATCTCTCCAACGTCTGCTGCAGGTTGTCGAAAACCGCATTTTCCGTACCAGAAATCTGGGCATGATTGATGGTAATCTTTGCTTGCAGTTCCTGCGCATGAATATAGGATGCACCGCTAACAAGCAGGGTGCATCCTATGATTAGTATCTGAAGGCAGAAGCCTTTCATCTTAGAAGAGTTTAGCCAATTCATCGATGATGTCGGCAGCCACTTCAGTCTTTGGCTTTTTCTCATATTCTATCTTACCCTTTTCAGAAATAATCGTGATTTGATTTTCGTCTGTCCGGAAGGTGGTGCCTGGGTTGCGGGTGGAATTGAGCACGATGAAGTCTGCGTTTTTCTTGATACGCTTCTTCTCTGCATTCGTTTCCTCATCATTGGTTTCCAGTGCGAAGGCTACGATGTGCTGGTCTTCCTGTTTCATCTGTCCCAATGCGGCAGCGATGTCGTGGGTGGGTTCCAGACGCAGGAGCAGATCGTCCTTCTCGCGTTTGATTTTCCTGTCTGCCACCTCAGCTGGTTTGAAATCAGCCACTGCGGCACAAAGGATAGCTGCATCCATTTTTCTGCCCGTTGAGTTTCCATCGGTCTTTCCTTCGAAAGCCTTCGTGGAAGCCTGATACATCTCCTCACAGCTCTCCACGTCGATGCGGTGGATGTCCTCATGACAGGAGAGTGATACTGGTCCGGCAACGAGGGTTACGTCAGCTCCTCTCTGTCGGCATTCCTCAGCCAAGGCAAATCCCATCTTGCCGGAAGAATAGTTGCCGATAAAGCGCACAGGATCTATCTTCTCATAGGTAGGACCGGCTGTGATAAGGATACGTTTCCCCGCCAGATCCTTTCCCTTGATACAGTCCTTTATGCCTTCCTTGTTTCCATCCTTCATTCCGTCCAGCAGATCGAAATACTGGTCGATGTAATCCACGATGACCTCAGGTTCTTCCATACGTCCTTTACCCTCCAATCCGCTGGCAAGGAATCCCGAAGCCGGTTCGATGATGATATTGCCGTATTCCTTCAGTCTTGCCATGTTGGCTTGCGTAGAAGGATGCTTATACATATCGAGATCCATGGCAGGAGCCAGGAATACAGGAGCCTTCATGGAGAGATAGGTGGTAATCAGCATATTGTCAGCGATACCGTTTGCCATCTTTCCCATGGTAGAAGCCGTACAAGGAGCGATGACCATTGCGTCTGCCCAGAGACCGAGATCTACATGAGAGTTCCAGGTGCCGTCGCGCTGAGAGAAGAATTCGCTTACCACGGGTTTATGAGTGAGGGCAGAGAGGGTGATAGGGGTAATAAACTCCTTTCCGGCAGGAGTGATGACCACCTGAACCTCAGCGCCCCGCTTGATGAATCCTCGTATAATCAGGCATGCTTTGTAGGCAGCAATCGAGCCAGTGATGCCCAATACGATTTTCTTTCCTTTTAACATAATCTGCGATTAGAAGAAATTACTTTCCCATTCTTTTGTTGTACTCACGGAGACGGATGCGGGTGAGTACCTGCTTGGTGTTGTTGGTAAATTCGCTTCCTAATATCCAGGTGTAATAGCCTGGGTCCTTGGAAAGGATTTCTGCCACATCCCAACCTTTGTACTTACCGAAGTTGAACACCTCGTGCTTGAGTGGTTCACCTTTCTCGTCGAGCACTGCTTTTCCGTTGGCATCCACTACTTCTTTCCAGATGATGCGTCCGGCGAAATCCACGTTGTCCTTCTGCTTAGAGAAAGCTGCGAGCTCATCCATATCATTGTTGAGTACACGGTCCGGTTCTTCCTGTACGCCTGGTGCATATCTGTCCAGTTCGCCCATGAGCACACGGTAGGTAGCCTCTGTATCCTGGTCGGCACGGTGAGCCTCGAAGTCTTCCTCCATCTTTCTGCCGCAATAGAACTTATAGGCAGCAGCTAAGTTGCGTCGCTCCATCTTCATGAAGATGGTCTGTGCGTCGATGAGGCGGCACTTGTTGAAGTCGAAGTCGATGCCTGCACGGAGAAATTCCTCTGCGAGCATAGGAACATCGAAATGGTTGGAGTTGTAACCGGCAAAGTCGCAACCGGTAAATTCCTGTTCGAGTGTGGCAGCCAACTGCTTGAAGGTTGGCGCGTCTTTCACGTCCTCATCGCTGATACCAGTCAGTTCTACCACCTCTTGTGGAATTGGTCTTCCCGGATTGACAAAGAGGTTCTTTCGAACCTCCGTGCCGTCTGGACTGACCTTAATATATGACATCTGTATGATGCGGTCTTTGATGAAGTCGAGACCCGTAGTCTCCAAATCAAAGATGATCAATGGTTTCTTAAGATTCAGTTTCATTTTCTTTCTTTTCCTTTCTCTGCGTGATTAGTCGTTGAGCAACATAGGCATGAGCAGCATGAGGACATCTTCGTTTTCAGGCTGTTCGGCTGGAACGATGATACCGGCACGACTTGGGTCTGCAAGTTGGATAATCACCTGTTCGCTGCTGAGGTTGTTGAGAATCTCCTGCAAGCTGCTGCCCTTGAAACCGATGCTCATGTTGGTATTGTTTGACTCGCATACGAGCTGTTCCTTGGCTGATGTAGCGAAATCTACATCTTCTGATGAAACCTCCATGTGGTTGTTGTCGATCTTGAGGCGAACCAACTGGCTGCTTTCGCTGGCGAATGGCATGACACGGCGCAAGGCACTGATCAGGGCACGACGATCAACAGTCACCTCGTTAGGGTTGTTTGGAATCACAGAGTTGTAGCTTGGATATTTTCCCTCATAGAGAATACATCTCAAACTGCCGTCTGTAAAGAGAATCTCTGCACTCTTCTCATCAAACTTGATGGTTACGTCACCTTCTTCGCGTGAGAGGATGTTCTTCAGGAGTGTAGCTGGCTTCTTAGGAAGATCGAAAGCAGCAGGAGTATCGCTCTTGATAGTGAAATTCTTGTTGCGTACCAACTTATGTCCGTCACTGGCTACAATGTTGAGTGATTCTGGTGTCAAATCGAAGTAGATACCATTCATCACAGGGCGCAACTGGTCGTTGGCAGTAGCAAAGAGGGTACGGGTGATATTGTCGATGAGCACAGCTGCGTCGATGGCTACGGTATGTGCAGCATCGTTAACGCTCTGTGTGCGAGGATATTCATCAGCACTCTGCGCAGTGAAGTTATAGAGACCATTCTGGTATAAGATCTTGATAGCCAAGGTGCCCTCAGTATCGATTTCGAAATCGAGTGGCTGCTCAGGGAGTTCCTTGAGAGATTCGAGGATAACCTTGTTTGGGATACAGAATTCTCCTTCACCGTCGCACTCTGTGAGTTCGATGGTAGTCTTGAGAATATTGTCACTGTCGCTGGCTGTGATGGTCATCTCGCCTCCGGCTACTTGGAATAAGAAACAGTCAAGGATAGGCAGAGAGTTCTTTCCACCGATGACCTTGGCAAGCATGTTGAGCTTATTGCTCAACGCAGTACTGGATAATGTAAATCTCATGAGTATTTTGTATTTTTAATATTATCTGTTACTGATATTGTTGTTATTATTCTATTGTTTCTGTTATATGACGAGCCTGTAGGCAACTTGTTGTTTCCTAAAAGCTGTAATATGAGCACAAAAATACAAAAAATATCGGTTATAGGCAAAAAAAACAGAGAAATGTTTTAGTTTTTGAACTATTTTTAGTAATTTCGCAAACTGAAAGGTAACTTTCTTCGTTTTTGAAACAAAATATTAATCAAGAAATATATGGAATTACAAGGAAAGGTCATTGCCGTTTTGCCTGAAAGAAGCGGTGTCTCTGCAAGAGGCGAGTGGAAGTCACAGTCGTTTGTCATCGAAACTCACGAGCAATATCCTAAGAAATTAGTGTTTGACGTATTTGGTGCTGACCGTCTGGCTCAGTTCAATATACAGAGTGGTGAGGAAATTAATGTTTCATTCGACATTGATGCTCACGAATATAATGGTCGTTGGTTTAACAATGTACGTGCCTGGAATGTAGTGAAGGTAGATCCTAATGCAGTTGGCATGATGGGTGGTGTTCAGCCTGGCGCTGCTCCATTCCCTCCAATGGGTGCTCCTGCTGCTCCTGCTGGTGGTGCTACAGCTCCATTCCCTCCAGCTCAGAATGCAGCTCCTGTTGCTGATGCCAATGCTGGTGGTAGTGCAGACGATCTTCCATTCTAAATGATGACACATCTAAATGATAAAAAATCGTTTAAATGATAACAAAAAATCGCTTCTTTCGAAAAGACTCGAAAGAAGCGATTTTTTTATCTCTGTACCCACTTTTATTTTTCCCTGCCCACGGAAAAATTTTTGCGTGGGCAGGGAGAAAAATATACCCGGGCAGGGAAGTGATTTTTCGATAGTAATAAAGTGGGATTTAAGACTATAATTCAACTGTTTCAAAGATCGAATTGCCCTTTATTATTGGATGGTGTCAGTCATCGCCCCACTTATTGCTGTTCGACGCTCCCCACAAGTCTTTGTATTCAGTCTTGGTCGTTTGCTCGTCTTTCACGTCAAAGTTGCCGATACATTCTCCCGTGAGGCCTGCTCTATGTACGCTGGCGATATTCATACCTCCGTTGCAGAGAAGAGCCTCGAGCTGTTTCACATTAATTTCTGGAGTTATATAGTTCTTCTTCATTTTGCGTAACTGTTATTTTGGGTTTATCTGATAATTATCTTCTTTCCGTCCACTACATACATTCCCTTAGGCAGTCCCTCCAGGCTGCAACTGCGGCGCACCATCTGTCCGTTCATGTTGAACACGCCCTCTATGCTGCGCTTGTAGGATGTGCAGTCGGTGCTGCCGTGTATGTCGGCGATGCCTGTGGTGCTGTCTTCCACTCCGTCGATGAGCAGCGAAACCTGGCTCAGTTTTCCTCCAGCAGACGTATTGTCCGTCAGCTCAAACCAGCAGCGGAACGCCTTTAGTCCGTATGAATACGGCTTGCCGTCGTCCATATTGCCGCTTGGCACCTGTATCAGCTTTCCCTTATACATGAAATAGTCGCCGTTGAGGTTGTCTCTGCCATCCATAATCTTGCCATTGTCGTATGTCTTCGCCATTGTGCCTTTGCAGACCATCGTGCCATGGCCACCGCCGGTGGCAGAGAAGGTTGTTTTTGACTCCCAATTGGAGGTGTTTATATGCTGCATCAGCTTCTCCCTGTCGAGCGACACCATAGTGATATCGTAGTGGTTGGCTGGAACGGTCTTCGTCAGTCGGTTGTTTTCGACGGAAGACGGTTTGTAGTCAGTGCCCAGCCATTCGCTGTTGTTCTCGCCCTCTGATGTATAGAAGTGTTCTACGGTGTAGGCTGCCGACTGCACCTTCGTGTATGGCGGGTAGACGATATATGGCTCGAATGCTGTTACCATCACTTGCTCGTCGCTGTCTGGCTCCACGGTCACGAACTGCACGCTGTTCTCCGTCAGTGCCTCAAGCTTTGCCACCTTCACGGCATCTCCAAACGTGCGTTTCATCTGTCCCCATGTTAGGTCTACGGGCAGAATAAGCGAGTTCCACATATTGTCGTTCAGCTTGCGGTTCAGATGAAGCACGCTGTTCTTGTATTCGTCTGTCGCCTTGGTCAGATAGCGCAGGTCGGTAGATTCCTCATCGAGAATCAGCTCCGGGTTGCGTCGCGGTCCGGCATAATACAGCTTGAAGTTGTCTACGGCGGTCAGCTCGTCCTCGGCTACATCCGGCTTTCCGTCGGGTGTAGGGTCGACATAGAAGCCTATGCGGAGCGTAACAGGATTGTCGTTTGATATTTCATTCCCATTCGGGGCTTTGTCGAGACATATCTGCACCTGGTTCTCATACTCTCCCTCGAAGAAGGCATGCCCGATACCGGCTCCATCGTATGTATTGCCAAGCGCCTCGGCATCATTCTGACTGATACCGTTGAAAGCAGATGTTGAGTATTTATCATTAATCGGCTCGCCGTTGGCATCGAGCACTGTAATGAACAGGTTTGCCAGCGGTTTACCGTTCTTAGTAATGTTCTCCGAACTGTTCGATGTGCTGAATCCGTTGCATCGCAGCAGGTACCATCCTGCCTTGTGAACCTTCACGTCCTGATAGAATCTGAAGCCGCGCAAGCCTTTGGTGTAGCAGTAGAAATACTGGCCGTAGTAGGCTTGATGATTTTCAGTTCTACCTGTCCAATCCTTATCTTGTGTGTTGCCAATTATGTTATACGTCTTGTACATTTTTTTGTCTCCAAAGTACACGTGGCTCTTTACGTCATTAGGTAAATTTTCACCTCCGATTGTCCATTTTGCAGCATCAGTATCATTTATTCTGAAATCAGGACAAGTAAGAAGAAAAGAGGCATCGACAACCGATTTCATATTTGCAGGGGTTGTTTTGAAGAGTTTGTAATACTCATTCTTTGTTATAATCTTCCATTCCTGATTGTAGTATTCTTTGGTTCCAGGTGTAGCTTCGCTTGTATAATTGCAGATTTTATTTTCGTCGTCAGGATATGCCGTGAGATAACCTTGGTCAGCGATATTGACGAGATATACCTTGTTTGTTTCTGAATAGCCTTCTCCTGGTTTAAAGGTGACTTTAGTTCCTCCTCTGTCCATAAACAACATGTTTTTTTTAATGTATTTATCCCAGATGATACCCATATATGAGCCAGCTGAAGAACCTTTCACCTTGCTTTCCAGAAAATACGTTTTTGAAGTACCATTCCAATACATATAAATAGGATGTGGTGAAACATTCAGTGCGGCTTGTGTGCCCCACATACCGCCAATACTCAGAAACTTTTTCGCTCCGACATTATACAGACACACAATCTTATCTCCGTCGGTTTCATCTGTGTGCTTAGTTGTGCAATAAGTTGCCGAAGGATCAACGCCGGTAAGGTCATCAACACCTCCAATAACCGTTTTTTCTATTTCTTTGTTTTCCGTCGCTTTATTTTGTGCCGAGGCTACAGTAGTGTTTGCAGCCATCAGTACTGCGGCTAAAGCAACAGCCGCCATGTTTCCTTTTGCCTTGGCAAAAGAAAGCAGATAACTTTTACTCTTCATAATTTATAAATCTCTATTGTAGATTTTTTCTAAAAATACTTATTCATTCAAATGTGTCAATTGTGACAGCTATGCTGTTGTCCGTCAATGAAATGCTTAGAATCTTCAAAACTTCATATGTCGAGCGTTTCAATTGCATATCATGATGAACAATAGCTACGAGACAATAAGTGATAATGGCAACACTAATCTTTCTATTCAGAAATGCGGTAAGTTGAGCGAAAACGTATTTGTCCTGAAACATAGTAGCCAATTCTTTTTGGCTGCAAAGCTACAAAATCAAGTCCGTTTCATTGCAAAATACTGCATAAAAGACTATAATTCAACTGTTTCAAAGATCGAATTGCCCTTTTTTATTGGACAGTAGTGATAATTTATACAGTATTAAGAAAAAGAAGTAGCAAACAAACTCATAATAAGTTTGTTTGCCACTTTATAAATAGAACAATTAAAGACCAATTCGGACCTTCCTTTCGTGTTGTACCATTGTATCAGAGTGGAATTCTCCCGATTGGATAGTATTGTTTTCAGTTTGAAATTTTTCACTTATATCCTTTTCAGGAACAGGCGGTGCTAATTCTAACTGTATTTTTCTGTCCAATGCAGCCAGCTCTGTCTTCAGACTTTTCAACTCTTCTTCTCTCTTCCAGACCTTGGAAGCAATTTCCTGTAACTGTGGTATCTCCTTCTCCAGTATCCTGCATCTTGAATCATACTGTTCAATGTACCCTTGTATTTTCTGCAAGGCATTCACAAAGTTGTTTGCCGCGGCTATTGGGTCCGCCTTGGCGAGATGTCCGTTGTTGTACTGATACTTGTAATTACCCTCAACAACAAAGCGGTTATCAATGAATGGAAGACCGCTCTCAAAGCTTGTCTCGCTCACGACCTTGATAGGGAACCCATAAATTGCACCTATTTCCTTGTATTCCCCATCTGTCCTTTCCGTTTTTGCCATCCTTTGAAGCTGTTTGCCTATCACTTCCAGATTATTGGACTCGAGACCGTTAAGGGTGATGAGAT
>OIZO01001378.1_pt1 | contig 12579 bp, 21 predicted proteins | sample 1588551 | NCBI WGS metagenome assembly OIZO01 (sample SAMN03283271) | human gut metagenome | biome: human-associated habitat; material: feces | host: Homo sapiens | place: Peru | collected 2012 | reverse complement strand
CGCAATGGAAGTTGCGTAATAATCATTACCCTGATTTAATATAGGCAAACCGTAAGAGGTTTTAGATGTACCAAGGGTTTCACCGCAAACATAAATATAAAAACCATTTCGGATCCCACGGAGTGAAACCGTAGAGCGATCTACTTTAATTTCGTCCGTGGAATAAAATGCAATATGAAGCCAATATGGACGAGAAGACTTAGCCAAAGCCTGAAAGGGAAACGCCGAAACAGGAGCAGAAGAAGTAATATTAAAGGTTATACCGCCATAAGTAAATGAATTCTCTACAACAGCAATAGAAGGATTCCGCTGAACAATATCTTCATCCGAAAGCCACTGGGCTGTCAATCCGACAATATCCTGGGCAATAGCAGCCTTTAGTTTCTCAGGGTCATCTGTGGGCTTGAAGGAGGCAACTTTGATAGCACCGTCAACGATATAGCCAAGACCGGTAAGGTGATTTTCGACCTGCGAGACCAGATTATCCCAAGCAGAAGCATCAGAACCAGGTTTAACACCAAGGCCGGACAACATTGCAGCGACAACAGCAGTAGCACCAATGGCGACAGTACCGGCTACCACGCCAGGGGTCACGGCCTCAGCTTTCGGCACAGTTCCCGGAATATTGACCAGTATCACGAGCGTGAGCAGGACACAGAGCAGCCGTTTAAGGACAGACATAGGAATCACACCTCCAAAAGATTTCATACCCTGGTTCCGTCACATACATCGGGCAGGGGAAAGGAAACGCAAAGAAGTAGCTGGAGCCATTGGACCAGTATTCCGTTTTGGGCCAGCAACAAGCGAAGAAGCGGGAAATAAGCTCATAAGTGCCGCAGTCCAGCAGAGCAAGGCCAGAGTCCGAAAGATAGATTTGAAAATTAAGATTCAAAGGAAAATCGGTTTCCATGTCCATACTGTTTTTGTCGCAATGCTCCGCATGACGGATGGCGGATATTACATCTGAAAGACGGACAAAAGAGCGGTGGAATTCCATGTGTTGAGACATTTTACAAACCTCCGGCCATATAGATAGCCATATTGGAAAGCGTGGCAAAGGAAAGAACGAACAGGGCCAAAAGGAACAGCGTCAAGAAAAGGTCAGAATCCTCCAAGTGGGCCTCCTATAGAAAAAATGCTCCCCGGCTTTTGGCCGGGGAGCAGCCAGTTAGGCGGAGTGCAGGACACTCTGCAAGAACTGAATACCCTTGCGCAGGCCGATGAAACCGACCATCACAGGAATGACCACGGGCAGAAGACCAGTGATCTGGGTGAGAACACCCTGCATCATCTCACCGGTAACGATGGAAGACAGCTGGGTAACACCAGATTCAGCGACAGCAGACAGAACAGGCATGACGTTTCCTCCTTAAAAAAAGATTTTGAAAAATTTATAGCTAAAGTAGCATAGGGCACAGACAACAAAGAAGAGCAGGAATCCAGCAATATACTGGCATGCACTTTCGGTATTATGCACGGATTGAACAAGCTCTTGAAGGGAGATAGTTTCCTCTGGGTCCTTGCTTGCTTCAGTTACCTCAGTTGGTTCTACGGTCTCCGGGGGTTCCGTTTCCGTAGGGGTTGAATCTTGAGATTCAAAAGTGGGCTCTTGTGTCTTTTCCGGTTCCGGCTGGGCTTCCGGTTCCGTCTCCGGTACAGTTTCGTCCGAATGGTCCGCTTCATTATCGGCATGAGTATCTTCATTGGGGAAGAGGTCCGTATACTCCGGGTCATCCGGTCCACGGCTCTGGATAAAATCCAGGTACTCAGAAGGGAGAGGGACCGTCTCCGCCGAAGCGGAGACAGCCAAAAGGGAAAGACACAGAACAAAGGGCAGGATTTGAAAAAAGGGCTTCATGCGCCACACCTCACAAAGGTTGAATATTAGAAGATTTGTTGGAAGTGAACTCTTAAAAATCCCGGAAACGACGAGTATCATTAGATTCAGCATGACCCATAAGCTCCTTATAAGCTTCATCATTGTGCTCTCTCACCAGAGCAACACCGATAGTACCCATACGCCGAAGGTCAGCGTAGACACCAGCGGCCACGGCTTTTTTCAGCAGTTCAGAATAAGAAATGCAGCCAGGAGTCTTTTCAATGATGTCCAGGATAGTCAGCACTCTGGCACCTTCATCCGGTTCCGCAAGAAGCGTGGCAAGCCGGACTTTCAGGGGACCAAAGACGGCTTCATACTCATATTGGAACTTATCCTCATTGCCGAAGTGGACCAGGTAGAGAAGTGCGGAATCCACATCCTTGCAGGCTTCCAGGTAATTGGGGGTAATACCTAGGTCTTTCGCAATGGAGGTATTCCATACAGCGTTCTTGAAGCGAACGACCACATGCCAATGGTCCTTCTTCTTTTCGCCGTTCTCCGTTACGTCCTTGTCATGCTTAATAGCGGCGAAGTTGTAGCCGCCGGATTTTAGCTTTTCCATTGCGGCAGCATGTGTTGGGTCTTCCGGGTAGAGAACCATAACGAATTTACGGTCACGGAATTTTTGAGAGTCAGCCATATTTTACCTCCTAATATTTGACACATGACACAACGGGGTGGTATGTGTTGAATTTATTAGAGTGTCAGATTTTGACACCTGGCACAAGCGGCGCTATGTCGTAGTGGCGCCGCCGTGTCAAGAGGTGAGAAGGGCTTATCTTCTCTTGAGTTCCCTCTTGATGTCTCCGAACTGTTGGCACACCTCGGAGAACATGTTACGCAGTCCCTCCAGTTCCTGGCGGAGCTGCTTATTCTCTTTTTCGATACGCTCCACATCCTCGGCAAAGGTGAGAAGCGTCATAAGGTCCTTAATTGGAAGGGTAACTTGCCAATTGGACGGTTTTGTATCCATTACAGGATACCGTCAACGATGACCTGACCATTGTACATATGGAAGAAGATTTCACGCTCTTCTTCGATTTTAGGGACACCAGCGGCATCTACCGTGGGGCCGTCTACGTTGGCAGTTGCGGCACGAAGGCCGGTGAAAAAGTCGTCCTTGTAGACGAAGGAAATGGGGAGGAAGTCGTAATGTTTTCCGTTTTTCTTACTCGTTCCGCTCATGCGCTGGCCAAGGCCAACTACTTTGATTTTTGCTCTCATTGGTGGGGGCTCCTCCTTAAATTTTTTATTTTGTACTATACTTATGTAGTACGCAGACATAATAACAACACATCAGTAGTTTGTCAATACATAATTTCAGTAGTAGAATGGAATTAGTAATATTGACAAAGGAGCGAGCATTATGGACTACATTGAGCGTATTAAAATCGTCAGAAAGGACAAAAAAGAAACCCAAGCACAAACAGCAGAAGTTTTGAATTTAATTCAGCAACAGTATTCAAGATACGAAAGTGGCAAAAACGAACTTCCTATAAGATACCTTGTCGAGCTATGTAAGCATTGGAATATAAGCGCAGATTATATCCTTGGATTAATAGATACTCCCAGGGAGCTATACAAAATTGAAAATTAAGATTCAAAAGGAGACAAAAAAATGATAGGAGAGGGCTTCCAGCCGAATCCAACAGCTTTTGGAAATCAACTAATATCTAGTGCAATTGAATTGCTCGTTATTGTTGTAGTACTTTGGATATTGCGTGGTATAGTGCGTTTTATTATCCGGATATTAAAATGGATATTGGGCCTTTTGTTTAGACGAAATAGAACAGCAGACCGGTTGCATTCAAATGATTGGTTGACCAGGGCGCAGGCAAAGCAGGAAATAAGATTTCAGAACGCATCTCCTCCGTTACTCCCTAAAAAACAGCCACAGAAAAAGAAATGGAGACCATTTCAGAAAAAGGGACTTGGAGAAACCTGGTATCCTACCGGTTGGACACTCAATGAGGAAACAGGGAAATGGGATCCACCTGATTACTTAAAGTAAATTTGAATCTTAATACTCAAAAACCGCTACCCAGGGAGAAAGACTCCAAAGGTAGCGGTTTTTCTTTTGTCTTCTCACCCGGAACACTGGGCCAGGGGGCCGAATGCGGGCTATGCCGCATTCCAGGTAAAAAAGAAGTTCCTCCCGCCGTAGATGGTGCGTGTCGTGACCATCTACCATGCGGGAGGAATTTCTTTTTTTATGCCCTAGCACCTCTCATCCTAGCAAAATTTCTGATTTTGTCAAGGCCAAGCAAGTGATTTCTAAAATATGCCAGTGTGCGCACTGGTATATTTTAGAAATCAGCCTTGACAAACCGGTAGCCCGCTACGCTGCAAGAGTGTTTTCCAGCATACTCAGAGAATCAAACCGGGTGCTGGAAAACACATGCTACCTATCAGAACCGCCCAGTGTGCGCACTGGGCTATTTTCGCTCGAATGGAGGCGTGCTAGGGCGGCGCAAAAAAGGAACCGGTACACTCATACTGTACCGGCTCAGCGGGGCTGGAAAGTCAGAACCCCGCTGAACAAATATATCATGCCCAGAAAGGAAAGTCAACTATGAAAGAGACAGTCAAGACAAGCAGAGCAGCGGGACAGCTGGAAAAGATGTTCAGAGCACTGAACCGGGACAGCTTCGGTGGGGAGCTGGAAGAACCCATTATCACGATTCAGAGCACACCAGGAGCCTTTGGACACGTGACGGTTTGCAAGACCTGGAAGCGGAAAGACGATTGGAGGCACGAACTAAACATTGCCGCCGATTGGTTGGAGCGGCCAATTGAAGAGTTGACGGCTACAATGATTCATGAAATGGTCCACCTTTACAACATCAAGCACAACATTCAGGATTGCAGCAGGGGAGGGAGCTACCACAACAAGAAGTTCAAAGAGGAAGCGGAGAAGCACATGATCTCCATTGAGAAGCATGAGAAGTACGGCTGGACCATTACCAAGCCGACAGAAGCACTTGTAGAGTACATCATTTCCCAGGGATGGGAGGAAATTCAAATAAGCCGTTTCCCGCTTGCGGGGCTCAGGGGGCCCGCAGGAGACAAGACGAAGGGAGGGGAGACACAGACCCCAGAAGGGGAGGAAAAGCCAAAGAGGACCAGCTGGAAGCACGTGTGTCCGAAGTGCAAAGCCATAGCAAGAACTACAAAGGAATTTCCACTGATTTGCGGGATATGCAAAGAAGAAATGGAAATTGAAGATTAAGATTCAAAAGGGGAGAGGGAAGACCTCTCCCCGGGAAGGAAAGAACATGGAATTGAGTGAATTGGTCATTGAGATGATGGAAAGAGCCAGAAGGTCAAATATGACTTTTGAGCAATGGTTGGAATGGATGAAACAAGTAGACCGCGATACAAATACACCTTGGGAGGATGAAGAGTAAGGCGAACCGGGGAACCCAGAAATGGGAACCCCGTTTTTTTTATGTGCGGGCTTTTTGAATTTTGAGATTCAAAAAGGTAGAATTACAAAGCACAGATACCACAGGCCTGTAATACAGGCTGCACCTATGAGAATCACAAGAAATTCAGGCAAAGCGTCAGCAAGCAACGGCAGAATTCTCTTTAATCTATCATTCATTGAAAAAACCTCACATTGACAAGCTCCTAAAAATGAGCTATGCTATGGATGAACCATTAAGAAAGGAAAGGCAATAATATTCGACTGCAAATAAGCTATTCTAGGACAAAATCTTTAGAAAGGAAGAGCTACTGAAGGATTGTTTGTTTCATTATTGTGGCTTATTCCGAACGCAACAAAATATTAGATTTGTTGCATTACATACATCATTAAGAAAAATGACCGCTGTCACACCTGAACAGCCGGAGCAGGGAACCCCCGCCCCCTCGCTCCGGCTATCCAGGTGGACAGCGGCTTTTTCTTGCTTCTTCCGGAATACAGTTAGATTAACCGTGGGTAAAATTCCGGAACAAACGCCAACCCATAGTGATCACCAGGATGGCACCCGCAACAGAAAGAGCCGTAGGCAGCACAGAGCTGATAGCGGACAGCATATTGTTTGCGGTCGTGGTCATAGCAGTGGACAGAGCGCCGGTAACAGCATCAGCAGTCACCGTTTCAGACAGCATAACAGGCATAGCAAACTCCTTTCTACCAGCTCGACACCCAACGGGCGAAAGCCAGTGTGATTTTATTTATCATGTCGCCGATCACTCCGATGAAGAGACCTAGAGCGAACCCTGATAACAAAACAGAATAATCAAGTACCATAGCGACCTCTCAAAAGAAAGAGACCAACAAGAGTACCACAGATCAGGAAAGCCCCAAAAAGATTGGAATGGACAATAGCACTTTCGGTATCCTGGATGATCGACATGTAAACGGGTGCCGTTGGTTCATCAGAAACCACAACGTAAACAGGATCCTCTGTGCTTTCGTCCGGCTCAACATCCTCTGGCAGCGTAACAACCTCCGGGGCCTGAGAGGTTTCAACCGACTCAGAGAAATCCGGGACTTCATCAGCCCAGGCGTTATAAGGAACAAAGCAGAAGAAAAGAGAAAAAACAAGAAGAAAAATCACAATATCAATACTCATAAGCTACTCCCGACAAAGACGCATTCACAACGAGCATCCGGAAAAAACGCAGCGATTTGAAAACGTAATTCTTCACAAAGGGATACATCATTGATACAAACAGCCTGCGAAATATCATTTACCCAAATAATGGATTTTTCATCCCCATCGAAATCCTGCGGACCACCATAAAAAAGCGTATCATATCTATGGCATCGCAAATTCCAAACAGCACGAGCAACCACACAGGAATATTCAAAATCAAAAATATTGTCGCCACCCAACAAGTCACCAGGCATAAAATCGAAATACATCACAGATACTCCTTCTGATTCAAGCCATTAGCAATGTCCGCTTCCATCTCCCGCAGCTGCTGCTTCATTTTCTCGGCTTCCCGTTTGAGTCGTTCATACTTCGGGGAAGGCCGAATAGATCTCTGCCCCAGTTCACGCTTCAGATCTTCCACGCCGAAAATGTTTAGGTAGCAGTCTAGGGCATTCCCGACCTGGTTAATGATGTAATTGGAGAGGTGCCAAAGGTTATAATCGACGCCAGGCGCTGACCAGCAACGGATCCGCTGCACAGTCTGAAGGAAATTCTGCCAATAATCAGCCATAGGCCAGCGGGACATATTAAGATCTTCTTGGGGCACAACATACCGAAGATAATTGCAAAGAACGCCGGAAAAATGCTCACCCAGAGAGTCACCAGCCATACCGGAAAGAAACCCAGTAGCGATATTGTCACGCATCTGAAGCTCTACCCGGACCCAGTGACCTTCAACACCCTCTTCCGCTGCTTTATCGTAAATACGAATCAGCATATCGGACTTCTTAGATCCATGATAGATCGTTGTACCCTCGCTGCCATACTGGACTTCCCAGCAGCGAGCCTTGCTGACATAATGGTGATCGTCTGTGTCATCCCGCAGCACATCAATATCCAGCAACCCGGTATGATCATCAGCAGCCACGTCCAAACGGGAGATATTGTAATCCCCGCCCAGGATCACAGAGAATAAATCGTCCCAGGAGCTGGAAGAATAAGTTTCGAAGACCCGGCAGCCAGAGCCGGACATATCCACACATACACCCATATCCTCCCGTCCATCGTAGAGGATGGAAATACCCTCATAGGCCATCATAGACCGGTATCCGTTCCGGCCCCTGGGACGGTCCTCAAAGGTGACACCATCCAGACCCAGAAGGGAGATAAGAGAGCCCGGAGAATCACATTTTGAGGTAAAAGTGAGCCAGTCATAAAGAATACAGTTTTCCATTGAAAAGTTCCCCCTTGTAAATTCTACCCCCCTGTTAGTGGGAGGGGGGTCACCGGAACCCCAACCCTGAGTTCCGGCAACCGCTTATTTTTTACGTAGGGGTACGTCTCACGACCAGCCCTAAAAGTTGTCAATCTGACACGTAACGCTTGAGATCACCAAAGGCAATCATCAGTTCGGCCATCTGCGAACGCAGCGCATCCTGCATCTTCAAAATGCGCTTCATATCCTGCTCAATGCCTCCCAGACGCTCAGAAGCCTCCAGAAGGTCCACCAGCTGGGAATAGGGAATCAATACTTGCGGGTCAAAGGGTGCGTGTACTGGCCCTGGGACCCTTTGCGGACGGGCTACCATCAGCCATCCAGTTCTTCATAGCCCATGAGCTTGCCCTTCTGGTTGAAGCGCAGATCATAGAGCTGCTTTAACTTTGGCTTGAAATCCGGGAACTTTTCGGAGGAGAAAAATTGCTTCATCGCTTCGGCACCCTCCAGGCCGTCCTGCTCTTCGTGATTCAGGAAGAAGCAGGAATAACCCTTGACTATTCCCCCGTCCGTTGTCTTCATGTCTACGAACCTGTAGCCAACGAGTTCAAACATTGGTTGTTACCTCCTTTATTAAATTATATCCAATTGGATATTACGAAAGAATTATATATCTGTTTGGGGATAAAGTCAATATACCCGATTGGAAATATGCTAAAATTCAAGAGAAACCTCAAGGAGGTACGTCAATGGCATATTTAACAAGGCTTAGAGACATCCGGGAAGACCACGATATGACACAAAAAGAACTCGCAGTTCTTTTGAAAACAACGCAGCCACAATACCATAGGTATGAAACAGGGGAGAGGGACCTGCCATTAGACAAGCTAGTATTGCTATGCAGATACTTTAATGTGTCAGCGGACTATATACTTGGTTTGCCGGAAGGAATGCCATATAGCTACAGTAAAACACGGAGAAAATAACAAGAAGGCTGGGAAAAATATGGGAAACTACCCAAGCGCCGGTGAAGAGTTTTTAAACAAAGGAATATCAATAGTATACGAATACCTTGTAAAAGTGTCCAATTGGGTAATAAAATGCGCTGAAGCAATAGACGAAGGATTTGAAACGGGAAGCATTCAATTAACAAAGGGACAATTTCTTTTCCTTATGGCTTTAAGCGGGTTTGTATGCTTTATAATTGCAAAACCCAAAAGAATCACCACGGCAAAAAAGCAAAGCAAAACGGCTACAACTGCAAATAAACAGCAGCCAATCAAAAGAAAACAACGAAATATGGCAAGAACATGGTATCCATCAGGGTGGGCATACAATGAAAAGAAAGAGCTTTGGGAGCCTCCTGATTTTATCGATGTGGGAAGTCGGACCGAACAAACAAAAGAAGGAAATACAGACACAACAAAAACAGACTCATAGCATTACATATACAGAAGATTTCCGGAGCTGCCCACAACGTTGCCCACAGGCCATGCCTGCCAGTTTCCCACAATTTTTACAACAAAGAATTGTTGAAAAAATTATGGAAAACTTTGGACAACGTTGTGGACAGCTCCTCCCTGGTCCTCGGAGGGGTTGCACCCCCCGCCTATAGGCAGCAGCATACCCCGACAGCGCAAAGCCCCCGGCTATCCGGTTTTATAGATATATTTTTATATTTTATGGGAACGGTTTCCAGGGCCAGAAGCGGGCATTTCAGATGCCACAAAAGCAGGAAGCGCAGCCCTGGCGCTCGAAAAACCCCCTCCGGTGAATCCAGAGGGGGATCACTTTTATCCTGGCTTTTTTTGTGGGCGCATAAAGGAGAAAAAGAATCCTGGCAGTTTACCGGAAGGCTGCACGACATGGGCGAAATCTTTGATTGCTCGAACCCAAAAGCCAAGAACGAAAGCCGAAGGGGCTGTATCTACCCACAGGAAAAATGTCCATCTGATTTCCGACAGAAAAAACAGCACTTCAAACGCAATTTTTCGGCGCTAAGAAGATACGCACCGAAAAATTAAAATGAAATAAATTTCATTTTGCCAAAAGGCGCATTTGAAATGCTGGTTTTTCAGTCTTTCAGCAGCTGGACACCCTTCCTGCTGGAAGACACAGTCCCCCCGGTTTCCGACCTTGGTTTTTTGAGTTCTACGCTGGAAAACAAAGAAAATCGGAACGGTGCACAGACCGGATCCTTTTTCTCCCGTTCCAGCGGGAGCTGCTGCCCACCGGAGTTGAAAAAAGCCAGAACTTAGAGTAACAGCGGTCCCCCGCTGCCAGTGTGCCGGAGCAGGGGAGCGCACCGTGCGCCAGGGCTGCGCTTTTCAGCTAGTACCTTGTCAGTCGGTGCATTCCCGTTCCTTCAGCTGGGGCCGGGGGCCAAACTTTGACAGGACGCGACGGAAGCCGGCAGGGAAGGGGAGGCTGCTACCCGCAATCAGAGCGTGGCAAATGTCCAAACTGGTAAGGGCTGGCTGCTCCCCACTATCCTGGTTCGCTACGCGCAGGGGAGCCGGTTCCCCCTAAACAAGCTAATACCGTGCGCTTACAGCTTCGCTATTGAAACCTTGGGCCAGGCAGAAACACCGAAAGGGGAGTAGGAGTCTGAGCCCCCTATGAAGCCCAAAAGCAAGCAAAGCAGCGCCTCACTTTTTAGGAGGATGAGAGAAGCAGAACAGCAACTTGCACAAAGAACACCAGGACAAGCACCCCAAAAAGCAATGGCAGCAGTGCTGATCAACCGGAGATCAACGCCGCTGCCATCCATCTATTTTGTGCAAGATAGCTAAATGGACGTATCTACATTTTCCACCCCAATTCATTCCGGCCATCCGCTGACCGGTATTCATTCGTTAAATACTTCCCAGCGCCGGAATAGATCAACCAGCGGCCCAACTGAATCGTATGGACCGGCTGAAAGATATTCCTGGTGAACTGTTTCCAGCGCAAGGACAAAATGAGCTTCAGCTGACGCAGATCGGGCCTTGATGAAGCCGCTGCATCCTTGTTTTGTACTTCCGGCAAGGACGTTGCTTCCTCGCCGTCCGGCTTATCCGCAGCCTGAGCAGGGGAGGGCGCTTCCGTCTGAAAGGTCCCAAAGGTATCATAAATCGAATAGTAATACTTCCGGGCGTGAACGAAGTCGCTGGAGATCTTCAGCTTCAGGGGATACCACATCTGAACTACAACAAAAGTGTTCCCGCCAAAGAGCAGAGACATAAGTCTACCACCGAAGCCGTAGTTACTAAGCTTTCTATGAATGTACTCATACTCGATAAGACCCCGCAGCTGCTTGTCTATCATCCGGTCAAACTGGGCTATGAGCGTAACGTCATAGCCATACTTCCGGTGCTGGGAGAAGAAAGAAAGCCATTCGTTCCGGCCCTTCTGCTGCCAGTCACGGGAATTAAACATCAGCTGACACTCGTCAATGACCAGCAGGATAGAGCCTTCCCTGATACTCTTTCCCTTGAAGAAGGACCTGGAATAGTTGATCAAATACTCCGGGTTCAACTCATAGTTAGGAACGTAGGTATATCTCGCTTTTTTGAAACGGGAAAGGTCACAGGGGAAGTTACCGATTACTGGACGGCCAAAACGAGAGCGGTTGATCACATCTTTGGCATTGTGCAGGCTCTTCCCAGAGCCTGGCGTGCCGGAGTATAGTCTGATCATATCATTGCACCATTTTAAGCCAGCGGAGGATAGCTGAGAAAATGTAATAGGTCGTGATAGCAGCAATCCAGGAAGCTGTAACACCCATTACAGTTTTCATTGGGATAAACCAATTGATATAGCCCAGGTAAGGAACTCCTCGAAGATGATCAATCCAGCTGCGAAAAGGGGAGAGGGGGAGGACCCCCATCAAATGATAAGAAAAGCTAGACCACATAGAACTTAAAATATCCAAAAGAACACCCCATTACCACTTGATGAATTTACGTGTTGCGACCGCAAGAGCTACAATGTAGATAGCAACAACCATATAGCGAACAGTAGCAGCTACAGAATCCCAAGCCGATAGATCTATCTCAACCGAATAAACATGACCTAAAAACGACGTTGCAAAGGTAAATTTCGGTGCTTCAGGATCGGCACAAAGTGCAGCCATCATATCATACATATCAAAGGGAATACAGAACGGGAAAAAGTCTTTGAGGCCTGGAAGCATCATATCATCAAAGCCAGGAGGAACCGCAGGTTCTGGCAAGATTTTCTGAATAGCCTCGGCAATCTTCTCCGGCAAGCTCTGGATCCACTGCCCAACATCTGCCATTTTAGAGGGGAAGGTCTGGGTGGCGAACTCACGCAGCGTATCAAAGCAGGATTGAATGCCGGTAGAGAGCTTTGTTCCCAGAGCATCCAGGGCAGAGGCCAGGCTTTCACCAAGCCCCTGAATCCAGTTCGAGCAATCAATAAAGCCCTGTGTAACAGTGTCCTTGAAGGTCTCGATTTTCGGAAGGATGCCGTCCTGAAGCTGCTGGACACGGTCACCGATGCGCTCAAAACCTTCTTCGACCGACTGCTTGTGCTCCTCCATCCACTTGAAAACCTCAGGCGGTACTATAGGGGTATCAGGATCTTCATTAGGATCCTTAGACGGTTCTGTGGCATCAGTAGGATCAGGGACCTCAGTAGGGAGGGGCTTAGCTTCTGTACCAGGGATATAGATACCAATGGGCAGGTACGTCGTGCCGGCATCAGCTACGCCGGAGGACACCCAGCTGGGATAAGCGGCAGGAATGTCGGTGAAGTTGGCAGGGACGGAGGAGACGTCTAAGTCACTTTTAGTCACAACACCACCGGCACTACCAAGGAAGGCCGCAATGGAAGTTGCGTAATAATCATTACCCTGATTTAATATAGGCAAACCGTAA
>OIZO01001375.1_pt1 | contig 12597 bp, 10 predicted proteins | sample 1588551 | NCBI WGS metagenome assembly OIZO01 (sample SAMN03283271) | human gut metagenome | biome: human-associated habitat; material: feces | host: Homo sapiens | place: Peru | collected 2012 | reverse complement strand
AACTTTTGCAAGGCAAAAGGGCTACAGTTGGAGAGCAAAAGGACTACTATTGGAGAGCAAAAGGACTACTATTGGAGAGCAAAAGGACTCCTTTTGCAACAAAATGAAGCTTCTTGTGAATTGTGACGATTGCACACCCGAATCATAATCTTTATAACTCTTTATATATCAACAACATATCGCTACACGCGCAAAACTCACGAATTTCGAGCCGAAGATTTCCTTGTGCGTTCAGCTCGCAGTTTTGAGCGATTAAAAATGCAAATATTGTATTGCGACAGTCTTTGTCAGGAGAGTAACTTAATACTGTATTACTTTTATATCTGCAAATGAATCATCCACCCAACCAGTTACATAAAGGGTTCGTTTCTTTCCTGTCGTATTTGGCAATGCTGTCATTTTTAATTGCGCTCCTGTAGATTTCCGAAATTTTACAGATAGCCAATCGCATGTGGCGATGATGGTATCGTTTTCTCCTTGAGAAAGTATAGCGTTTCCATTACCCTGATAATCATTGATGTCTATGGAGTAACAACTACTTGTCCCTGAACAGATTTTGCCACCCCCCATCTTATCAAATGCTATTTTGGAGGGATAACCATAATTATTTGTATTCCCGCAAGATACAAGTAGGAACGATAACAATACAGATGTGAAATATATTTTCCTTTTCATATTTACGACTATATTTACTTTTTATATGTGATTATGCGCATAGAAAGCAGCGATAATACGAAAAAAAAGTTTCGCAAGTCTGAAAATGACTTGCGAAACTTCTGTCTGTTTATTTCACTGGAGCTTCTGCCATTGTCTTCTTAAGCAGTTCCCAGAATGGAGCCACTGTAGAGATGAGGCAACGCTCTGTTGTGGTGTGCGGTGAACGCATGGTCGGACCGAGCGACACAACGTCGAGGTGAGGATACTTGCCGAGGATGACCGAGCACTCCAATCCGGCGTGGTCGACCTGCTCGATTGCCTCCTCGTTGAACAGCTCGCGATAGTTCTTCTCGAGCAGATGGAGAATCTCGCTGTCGGTGTTGGGGTCCCAACCGCCGTACTCGCCGCTCATCTCAACCTTCATGCCTGCCATTGAGAATGTAGACTCAAGAGTGGCTGCAATGTAGTCGCGCATGCTCTCTCTTGACGAACGTGCGAGCAGCTTGAAGTAAGCGTGGCCGCCCTCGATGTCGATAATGGCGAGGTTTGACGATGTCTCTACTACCGACGGGAATACCGGAATCATGCGGAGCACACCGTTGTGGCAGCCGTAGATGGCGTCGAGCAGGTTGTCCTGAATCTCCTCGGGCACCTGAGTGGCAGGAGCATCAACGTCCTCGGCGAAGAACTGGATGTTCTCCTCGATTGTGCGATACTCGTTGTTGAACAGAGCACACCACTCGGCTACATCTTCCTTCAGAGCCTCAACGTTCTCCTTAGGCAGTGTGAGCACTGTAGAGCACTCAAACGGAATGGCGTTGCGCATGTTGCCACCATGCCATGTGGCGAGGCGTGCACCGTACTCGGCGATGGCCTCGTGTACGAAGCGAGCCATGAGCTTGTTGGCATTGCCGCGTCCCTCGTTAATCTCCAATCCTGAGTGGCCACCCTTCAAGCCCTTGATTACAACCTTAACGGCTGCGTCTTCCTTGTCGGTCTCTACCTCCTTATAGTTGAGTGTAGCTGTGATGTCGACACCACCAGCCGAACCGATTACGAACTTACCCCATGTCTCAGAGTCGAGGTTGAGCAGGATGTCGCCATTGAGTTCGCCCTCGGGCAGGTCGTTGGCACCGAACATGCCGGTCTCTTCGTCGGCAGTGATGAGTCCCTCAACGGGTCCGTGTACGAGGCTCTTGTCCTCCATGACAGCCATGATGGCGGCTACGCCGATACCGTTGTCGGCACCGAGAGTTGTGCCCTTTGCCTTAACCCATTCGCCGTCTACGTATGTCTGAATAGGGTCGGTCTCGAAGTTGTGATTGCTGTCATTGCTCTTCTGCGGCACCATGTCCATGTGTGCCTGAAGGATGATGCCCTTGCGGTTTTCCATTCCGGGAGATGCGGGCTTGCGCATCACTATATTGCCAGCAGCGTCCTTGAATGCCTCAACGCCAACGCGTGCGGCAAACTCGAGCAGCATGTGCTGTACTTTTTCAAGATGTCCAGACGGGCGCGGCACCTGTGTCAGTGCGTCAAAGTTGCGCCAAATACATTCGGGGTTTAGGTTTTTGATTTCACTCATAATAATTGTGTTTATTAGTGATTAAATAATAGTAGTATTTGTGATTATTACTTTCTTATTTACTGCAGGCTCGGCTGCTTGCGGGTGAACGAGAGTGCCACCCACGCCCATACGCCCATTGCCACCACGAGCAGCGTCTGCACGCTGTGGACGATGAGCACGAAGTTGAGAGCGTCGGTCTCGCCTATGCCATATAGCAACAGCATGGTCTTGACGGCGAAATGCCACGGTCCGGCTCCATTGGGGGTAGGAACGATGACGGCTATGCTGCCCACGATGAACGTCACCATTGCGCACGACACGCCCAGTCCGGACGTGGAGTCGAAGCAGAAGAACGTGAGGTAATAGTGTAGGAAATAGCACGCCCATATAGCGAGAGTGTACACGACGAAGCGCACGGGACGCTTCACGCTGCGTATCGACATGATGCCTTGCCAGATGCCCTGCACCGTAGCCTTTACCTTATTATATATAGCAAACCGGCGCATGATGTACCATGCCAGAAGGCATACCGCCAGTCCGCAAACGGCTGTCACGATGTAGCCGGTTGTAGAGAATCCTGCCAGCAGGGTGCTTATGTTGGTACCGGTGCGGTCGAAGAAGGTGTTGAACACACTGAATTGGCACAGCATGGTGACAAGGGCTATGCACATGACCAATGCCGAATCGATGGCACGCTCCACCACTACCGTGCCCAAAGCCTTGGGAAACGACACACCGTCGTAGCGGCGCAACACGCCGCAACGGGCAAACTCGCCTATACGCGGCACTACAAGGCTGACGGCATAGGAGAGGAATATGGAGTAGACGCTGGTGGACGTGCGCGGATGTTCGCCTACGGGTTCGAGCGTGAGATGCCATCGCCAACCGCGAAAAGCCTGCGCCAAGATGCCGAACGGGAATGAGAGCAACATCCACGTCCAGTTCATTTCGTGCAGCAGAACATGCTCTACCTGACGGAAATCGAAGTCGCGATACATCCAGTAGAGTATCAGTCCGCCAAGCAGCAGCGAGAGTGCCACCTTAAGAGAGTCGTTTATTATCTTTTTTAACTGCATAAGTATATGCAAAAATACAAAATTGTTTTATGACATAACATGTAAAAGTCTAAAAATATGTTTTTCGGGCTGTCTTTTCTTGTAAATGCTTGTGCGTTAGCGAAAAAAGTAGTAACTTTGCACCCGCTTTTCGGCGTAACCGATGACGGGAAGAAGAGTTGCCCATTATGTTGCGCGAGAACGATAAAACAAATTTAATTATCAAATTAACAATGGATTTAATTAAAGTTGCTGAAGAAGCATTTGCAACCGGCAAGAAGTTCCCTGAGTTCAAGGCAGGTGACACTATCACAGTCGCTTACAAAATCGTCGAGGGTACTAAGGAGCGTATCCAGCTCTATCGTGGTGTAGTTATCAAGATTTCTGGCCACGGTGACAAGAAGCGCTTCACCGTTCGCAAGATGTCAGGTACTGTTGGTGTAGAGCGTATCTTCCCGATCGAGTCACCGAACATCGAGAGCATCGAGGTCAACAAGCATGGTAAGGTACGTCGCGCTAAGCTCTACTACCTCCGCAACCTTACTGGCAAGAAGGCTCGTATCGCTGAGCGTCGCGTTAACACAACCAACGCTTAATCCGTACGGACACCTAACTCGAAAAGAGATAAAAAAGGATTTTGCACGCAATCGCGTAGCAAAATCCTTTTTTTTTTATTTCAACTCTCAACTGAAGTTTCTTTTTCCTCAAGATACCGCAGCAGGTCTTCCACTATACTCTGATATTGCGGCGACGCCACATAGCCTACGTTGCGGCGCAGCACAAATTCGGCTTCGCCCACGCTCGACGAGTAGCACGACAGCTCGTTGCGCTGCTGGGTGGCGTGCACACTTTGAACTGAAATCTCGCGCTCGCGTTCGCGTATCAGCTGATTGCACACCTTCCTTACGAGCGGCACCACAATCTTGTCGAACAGATGATGGCCCTGGATGTACATATATGTCATGTCGGGGCGCACGCCAAGTCGGCGAAGGTCGTCCTTGACGGCAGCGTAACTCTCTCGCGCACCGGGATGCTGGCGTTGCAGCGTCTGCACCTTATGGCCAACGCGGCGGCGCAGATTGGCAAGCGCCTGCTGACTGTTGTCAGGCGAAATGTTGCCCATCTCGATGATGTGGAGAAAGTCGCTGATGGCAAAGCGTGGCGTCGCACCGGTGCGATACGACCATATATTCCACACGAAGAGAGGGAAGATGGCGGTGGAGAAGTCGCGCAAGAAAGCCTCGAAGTCGAACGTCTGGCGGTCGTTGAGCGCCACAGCCACACATACGGCGTGCAGCGACGGTGCGTAGCACTGCATGTTCTCGATGGCGTAGGCGTAGGAGTGGAATATGTAGGGATTGTCGAGAATCGTCTTCGACGAACCGCTGGCGCCCTGCTCCAAGTAGTCGTAGTCGGCATCGACACACGCTATCATGTCGCGCCCCACCCCACCGGCAGCAATCAGACTCATAATGGCAGCCTTCTTGCCACGCTCCAGATGGTCGAGTCGCGAGGGCAGCATCACCTCGAAGTAGCGCTCGGAGTTCTCAAAACGCGAGAGCACTGACCGCCAGAAGAATATGTCGTCGTAGCTCTCGACATAAGCCACGATGCGACGGCGAGCCTGACGCGAGCTGAGCCTATTGGCCGCCTCTACATATTGCGACGTTATAGTGTCGCGCAATCGTTTTGCCATAATCCGAGTTTTGAATTTTGAGTTTTGAGTTTTGAATTGTTCGCGGCTACGCCTGCGATTATGAGTTTTGAATTTTGAGTTTTGAATTTGGAATTATTCTCGGCTACGCCTGCGATTTAGAATTGATGAATTATGAATTGTCAATTCAACATTGTTCAATTCACAATCGGCAACGCCGACAATTCAACATTCAAAACTCAACATTCAACATTCCGCCCTTGCGGCGGTTAATCCGTAATGTCGCTCACTTCAGTAACCCTATCGGCCCATCCGTTCATGATAACGGCAGGCGAGTGTGTGGTCAGTATAATCTGTACGTTGGGATTGAGCGTGAGGATGAGGTCGATGAGTCGCTGCTGCCAGTCGACATGCAGGCTCACTTCGGGTTCGTCCATGAAGAGCACGTAGGGCAACTGGTCCTCGACAAGCACCGTGAGCAGGATGACGAGCATCTGCTTCTCGCCGCTCGACAGCTGATAAGGGCTCAGAATCTCGCCTATCTGCGAGAAGCGTATCTCGTTCTCAGTGCGTATGATAGTCTTGCCCGTCTCCGAGAAGAGGTCGTCGATGAGGTCCTGGAATGTCTTCTTCGGAGCCGAGATGCGCTGCGCTTCAAGGGCGGCATCGGGACGTCCGTCTTGCAGACACGCAATGATGCGGTTGCCGATATTGACCTGATAGTCGAGATATTTGCGCTGCAGGAAGAAGAGCTGCATGTCGAGTTCGGTGGCAAGATCGCTCAGCGAAGTGTTGAGCTTGCTGACAGCATCGAGATTCCACAGCGGACGGTCGAACGAACGTATAACGTCGTAGCGTATCCACTTGGCATCGTCGGGCTGCACCTTCAGCCTGACGCCCTTGAGCATGTGGCTCGGAAACTCGCCACCTGCCGAAAGTCCCTTCACCACCTTATTTAATATGGTGCTCTTGCCCACACCATTTATGCCGCTCAGGATGTTCACCTGGCGGTCGAGATTCCACACTACGTGGCGCTTGCCGCTCCACAACGAGTCGATCTCTATCTGCTTAATGTATTCGGCATATTTCATTTACGTATATATTTAAGGTGTGTATTCATTTTACAAATATATGAAATAAATTGATACAATGTATTCGGATAAAACGATATTTTTATACCTTTGTACCCGTATTTGGTAAAAGGGATAACAGAAAAGGCAAAAAATGACATTCAAAACAGATAACAGACAACCTCTGATAGCACACTTATGTATACTCATGGCTTGTGTCATGTGGGGACTCATGTCGCCAATTGGCAAGGATGCCATGCAACACGGCATGGACAATATCAACCTTGTATTCATGCGTGCGGCTGGAGGTGCATTGCTATTCTGGCTCACTTCACTGCTGTGCAAGCACGAACACATGCCCTGGCGTGACATTTTGGCGATGAGCGGAGCCGGATTACTGGGACTGGTGGGCAACCAATGCTGCTTCACCATCGGACTGAGCATCACCACTCCTTCAAATGCCAGCATCGTGACAACGTCGCTGCCCATCTTCGCCATGATACTCTCGGCACTGATACTTAAGGAACCCATCACCGGCAAGAAAGCCCTTGGCGTGGGCATAGGCTGCTCGGGCGCACTGATACTGATTATGTCGAGTGCCACAGCACACGATTCGCGCATCGGCGACATACGCGGCGACCTGCTGTGTATCTTCGCCCAGCTGTCGTTTGCACTATACCTGGCGCTGTATCGCGACTTTCTGCGCCGCTATTCGCCCATCACCGTTAGCAAATGGATGTTCACATGGGCAGCAGTGCTGCTTTCTCCATTTATGCTTCCGCACGCTGTGCAAACCGACTGGAGCCTCGTCACGCCCGGAGCGTGGGCAGGCACGGCATTCGTGGTGTTCTTCGGAACATACGTGGCTTATCTGCTCATGCAGACAGCACAGAAGACATTGCGCCCGACGGTAGTAAGCATTTACAATTATATGCAGCCCGTAGTGGCTGTATCGGTGAGTCTGGCAGCCGGAATGTGCGTGTTCACATGGAAGCAGGCACTGGCAGTGGCTCTGGTTTTCAGCGGTGTATGGCTTGTAATAAAGTCGAAATCGCGCCACGATATCAATACTGAAAAAGCGATAGAATAACAATAGGGTGTTATTCGCCATGGATTAACAATATGTCGCAACCAATCTGAGTGACATAAGAAATACGATAAGAATCAATAATTTGCAATATACGGTTTACAAAACGTCATAAGCAGCACATATTTTACATAAAATATGTTGAATTGCATGTATATTAAATGTTAAAACCGGACAAATACCAATTTATAATCGTAAATTTGCATGGTAAAATACATTCCTAAATTAAGAATAAGACAACAGCTCGGCAAATGCCGGAAATTAACAACCTGATAATATATATTATAATCAAATATGGACTTGTATAACTTTGATTACAAAAGAATGAAGCCTGCCGAACAGCTTCCACTGCACAAGCAGGACACATGGGAACTGACGTATGTAACTTGCGGCAAAGGCAAGCGCATAATGGGCGATACCGTAACGGATTTCGTCGAAGGCGACCTTGCGTTCATTCCGCCACATATACCCCACTGCTGGAAGTTCGACGACAATCACACCGACGCAGACGGACTCATCGGACACTACACAATCACATTCCGAACAGAGTTTATAGACCGCTGCACAAGCGCATTCCCCGAACTCACCGAGCGTCTCGACCAGTTGAAGTCGATTGCTACAGTAATCTCATTCGACCCCAACACCACAGCCTTGATAGCCGACATGCTGCACAAGATGGCACGTGAACAGCGCACAGAACTGCTACCCTACATGTTCCGTCTGCTCCTGCTGATATCAAAGAACGAGCGCGACGCTGTCGTTGTGGGACGCACCCCTGAGACAGACCGTACATCGGAGCGCATCAACAAAATAAAGGAATTCTCGCAGCAGAACTTCGCCCGCACTGTCACAATCGACATGATAGCCGAGCACGTGGGTATGAACCGCTCGTCATTCTGCACCTTCTTCAAGAAGGCTACGGGCCAGACATATATCACATATCTCAACAAGCTGCGTGTAGACCGCGCCTGTAGCCTGCTGCGCCAGGGCAACTTCAACGTTACTGAGGTGTGCTATATGGTAGGATTCAACGATGTGCCCTACTTCAACCGCTGCTTCAAGAACAACCGTGGAATGTCGCCCAAGGAGTATGCCGACGGCGTAATATCAAAGCGCCAGGTGCTCACGACACGACAGATGGTGCCCGAACAGCGAATAAAGTAACTGCTGACAGCATACAGCAGCAAACATAACACATAGCAACAAAAACAGCATTTCATGACACAGAAAACGTGTCGGGAATGCTGTTTTTGTTGTTTTTTTATGCCTAAAAAGCTCATATTCATACATTTTCGGTCAATATACCACATTTGTGGTATGCCATATAACCAATTTGTGCGATTGTATGGCATACGAATTTGCCCTAACTTTGCAACCATGAAAGACAAGAAGTCTGCAAAAGACTCGCTTCATAATCTTCATAAAGTAAAAACACACATTTAAAAGAAAGGGCAAACACTATGAGCAACAAGAAACTCCACTTCGAAACACTCCAATTGCATGTAGGACAGGAAAATCCGGATCCGGCAACCGACGCACGTGCCGTGCCTATCTACCAGACCACATCGTACGTGTTCCGCAACTCGCAGCACGCTGCCGACCGATTCGGACTGCGCGACGCAGGCAACATCTACGGCCGACTCACCAACTCTACACAGGGCGTATTCGAGGATCGCGTGGCTGCCCTTGAGGGCGGTGTTGCCGGACTGGCAGTGGCTTCCGGAGCCGCAGCCGTGACCTATGCACTGCAGAACATTCTGCAAGTGGGCGACCATATCGTAGCCGCCGACAATCTGTACGGAGGCTCGTTCAACCTCATAACACACACGCTGACTACACAAGGCATCAGCAACACCATCGTCAACGTCAACGACCTTGAGGCTCTGGAGGCTGCAATACAGCCCAACACCAAGGTGGTCTACGCCGAGACATTCGGCAATCCGAACTCAGACGTTACAAACCTTGAGGCAGTGGCAGCCGTAGCCCACCGCCACAACATTCCCTTCATCGTCGACAACACATTCGGCACGCCTTATATTATACGTCCGATCGAGCATGGAGCCGACGTCGTAGTGCACTCAGCCACTAAGTTTATAGGCGGACACGGTTCGAGCCTGGGAGGCGTAATCGTCGACGGCGGCACATTCGACTGGAAAGCCAATGCCGACAAATATCCCACACTTGCCAAGCCAGACCCAAGCTATCACGGTGCCATATTTGCCGATGTAGCCGGCAAGGCAGCCTTCGTGACACGCATTCGTGCCGTGATTCTGCGCGACACGGGCGCTACCATATCGCCGTTCAACGCATGGATACTGCTGCAGGGACTCGAAACTCTGTCGCTGCGCGTAGAGCGTCACGTGGAGAATGCGCTCAAGGTGGTGAAGTATCTGGCATCCAACCCGAAGGTGGAGAAGGTGAACCATCCGTCGCTGCCTACTCACCCCGATCACGAGCTGTACGAGAAGTACTTCCCCAACGGCGGCGGTTCGATATTCACATTTGAGATAAAGGGCGGTCAGGAAGCCGCATGGAAGTTTATCGACCACCTCAAGATATTCTCACTTCTTGCCAATGTGGCCGACGTAAAGAGCCTCGCCATACACCCGGCTACAACAACCCACTCGCAGATGTCGCCCGAGGAGCTGGCACAGCAGCACATCACACCCTCGACCATACGTCTGAGCATAGGCACCGAGCACATCGACGACATCATCGACGACCTGCAGCAGGCGTTCGACGCGATTTAAGCAGGCGTCTGATGCAACATAAAAAGCTAACGACAACAACAAATTAAAACAGAGAAGAACTATGATTGCAAAAAAGCTGACCGACCTTATCGGCAAGACACCACTGCTCGAACTTGGCACATACTCGGCCAAACGCGGCATTGAAACGGCAATATTAGCCAAAGTGGAATATTTCAATCCGGGCGGAAGCGTCAAGGACCGCGTAGCACTGTCCATGATTGAGGACGCCGAACGGAAAGGACTGCTCAAGCCCGGAGCCACAATCATAGAACCTACAAGCGGCAATACGGGTGTAGGACTGGCACTCGTATCGGCGGTAAAGGGATATAAGCTCATTCTGACAATGCCCGAAACGATGAGTGTGGAGCGCCGTAACCTTGTAAAAGCTTACGGCGCTACCGTAAAACTCACACCTGGCAAGCAAGGAATGGCAGGCGCCATACTGGCAGCCGAAGAACTGCGCGACGCCACTCCGGGCAGCATCATCCTGCAACAGTTCGAGAACCCAGCCAACCCGCAGGCTCACTACAACACCACGGGTGTGGAGATATTGGAGCAGACCGACGGCAATGTGGACATATTCGTGGCTGGTGTGGGCACCGGCGGAACCCTGTCGGGCATCGGACGCAGGCTGAAGGAGCATAATCCCAATGTCAAAATAGTGGCTGTAGAGCCGGCATCGTCGCCCGTACTGAGCGGTGGAAACAGCGGACCGCACAAGATCCAGGGCATCGGAGCGGGCTTCGTGCCCAAGACATACAATGCCGACATAGTGGACGAGGTGCTCACCGTGAGCAATGACGACGCCATACGCACGGGCAGACAGCTCGCCGCTGAGGAGGGACTGCTTGTGGGCATCAGCTCGGGAGCGGCTGTGTTCGGAGCCACCCAACTGGCTCTGCGACCCGAAAACCGCGGCAAGCGCATCGTGACACTACTGCCCGACACGGGCGAACGCTATCTGTCAACAGTGCTGTATGCATTCGACGAATATCCACTATAAAGGACAACATTTGCAATGTTTTGGCAATGTGACACCAAGACTTGTAAAAATCGCATTAATATTATACTACAAATACTTTTGTTTGAGGTTTTTTGTATAATTTTGTAACGGCGTGTCAGCAGAACTATTTCTGCTGATACGCCGTTAACCGAAATAACATAATTACAAAAAACAAAGACAACAAAATCTATGACAGCTTTAACTCTTGCTATCGTCGTAGCCTTCGTGCTGGGATACACATGCATCGCCACCGAAAGCTTGACTAAAGTGAACAAAGCCGCTGTTGCGCTGCTTATGTTCGTTGTGTGCTGGACGCTCTACATGTTCGATCCGCTGCAGTATCTCAACCTTATGCACCCGGACTACACGGGCGGCATAGCCGGAATGGCTGAGAAGGTGACTACCATCATTCAGGAGCACCTTGGCGACACTTCGACTACACTGTTCTTCCTTATGGGTGCCATGACAATCGTTGAGATTGTCGACCAGAACGGTGGATTCAACTGGGTGCGCGGCGTGATGAAGACTCACTCAAAGCGCGCATTGCTGTGGCGTATCGCTTTCATGACATTCATCCTGTCGGCTATTCTCGACAACCTCACTACAAGTATCGTGATGATCATGATTCTGCGCAAGCTCGTGGCTGACAAGCAAGACCGTCTGATTTACGCCTCGCTCGTGATTATTGCAGCCAACTCGGGTGGCGCATTCTCACCAATCGGCGATGTCACCACTATCATGCTTTGGAACAAGGGCTTGATTACCGCTGGTGGCGTGATTAAAGAAATATTCCTCCCATCGCTCATTTCAGTGGTGATACCTGCGCTCATCATGCAATGGATGCTCAAGGGTCACCTCGATGCCCCTGTCACCACCTCTAACGTGGAGGATCATGTGTTCACAAGCTTAGAGCGCAAGGTGATTTTCTTCCTTGGCGTAGGTGGCTTGTGCTTCGTTCCTGTATTCCATAGCCTCACAGGTCTTCCTCCATTCGCCGGCATTCTCTTGGTGCTTGGTGTGGTTTGGACCGTTATTGAAGTGTTCTATCGCACAGAGCGTCACGCACCCGACAGTATGAATCGCCGCGTGAGCAAAGTGCTTGGCCGCATTGATATGACCACCATCCTCTTCTTCCTCGGTATTCTCATGGCAGTGAGCTGCTTGGAAGAAATCAAGGTGCTTCACATGGCAGGCACTGGGCTCAATGAGATTTCTGGTGGCAACCACTATCTTGTGACTGGCATTATCGGTGTGATTTCAAGTGTTGTAGATAATGTGCCATTGGTGGCTGGCTGTATGGGCATGTACACCGACCTCGTGGGCGACTTCGCCGTAGATGGCTTGTTCTGGCAGCTCCTTGCCTACTGTGCTGGTGTGGGTGGCAGCATCCTCATCATCGGTTCTGCCGCTGGCGTAGTGGTAATGGGGCTCGAACGCATTAGCTTCGGCTGGTATTTGAAGCACGTCAGCTGGCTCGTGTTTGTGGGCTATGTGGCTGGTATCGTGTCTTATTGGTTCCAGAACTACATCGTTGCACTTCTCGCATAAAGAGCATCAAAGTAATTCTCGAATTGCTTGAATCAAAGATTTGCACTATCTTTGCAAAAGGATAGTGCAAATCTTTCCATTTAGGCGATGCCTCCGTAGTTCAACGGATAGAACGAAGGTTTCCTAAACCTTAAATCAGGGTTCGATTCCCTGCGGGGGTACGATGTGCAGCCGGTAATCATGTGATTATCGGCTGCCTTTTTTGT
>OIZO01001368.1_pt1 | contig 12711 bp, 13 predicted proteins | sample 1588551 | NCBI WGS metagenome assembly OIZO01 (sample SAMN03283271) | human gut metagenome | biome: human-associated habitat; material: feces | host: Homo sapiens | place: Peru | collected 2012 | reverse complement strand
GATGAATATTTCTCATAGGTTGCTATTATCTTATTATTTTCAATATTAAATTTATCCAGTATTTTAAGTGTAATATTACTCTTGTTTTCGTTCAAAAAAATCTTATTAACATAAATCTTTGAATCAATAACATTTCTCAACATGGAATGGTTGATATAATAATCACCATCAGTAGATACGCCGACGATTTTTAATCGATAATTGTCAGCCTGATAAAGATTAAATGAATTAACAGCATAAATGTTTATCTCTTTTCCAATACAATCATCATAATTAAATTTTAAGTTATTTAAAATATCATCATTGATAATTATTTCGTCATCTTTCAAGTCTGATATCATTTCACCATTAACTAATTTTACTGGATTAGACGTATTGAAAACTAACGGAGAACTTTGCAAATATTTATTACTATCTTCTTGAAGTTTGAAAATATAATTATCATTGACAGTAGGAGTTAAATTAGAGAACAATTCAAAAAAATTATCGGTAACATAAATATTTCCGGCAAGATTAGTAATATATTCATCAAGCAACTCGTTTAAATTATTATAATTTGATGGTAATTTGTCATTCGTATTTAATAAATTAAACTTATCTTTATTAATATCATAAATACCAGCAATTTTAACTCCGATAGATCCGAGTGCCAAAAGTTGATTATTATTTATAATATCATTATAATTTTCTGGTCTAAATACATCTCCGTCAGTTTTTAATACACCATATTTTATAATGTAATCAGCAAGATAAGAGCTTATTACAATTTCATTATTATTTTCTGGAACTTTTCCAGTAATTTCATATTTTATTGAATTAATATTTACAAACGATAATTTATTAATTAACAAATGCTGATAGTATAAATTACTATCTTTTTTCACATTAATGCTAAAATTGATTGGCTTTCCAGTAACATTTATAGTTTTACCTATTATCAATTCACTATTAGATACTTTTTCTTTTGATAAATATTCAATATCAGAATCAGAAAAGTCATTTGCAACAATTAAATCGCCATCATTACTTGATTGTATTTTTTCAAAAATCATTAAACCATCATTTTCAGCATTCATTGTATCAGCGTGTAATTTCACAAAGTTTATAGATGCCAATGCCAATGATATCAATATCATTACAAAAGTAAAAGAAAGAAGAATATTACTAAATATCAACTTTTTTTTATTTGAAAAAAAGTTATATTTCAAAAACTTAAACATTTTAAAATTATTATGAAATTCTTCAAAATTTGTTAATTCATTAAATTCGATAGGACAACATTTAGTAGTTCTTATTATGTTACCTTCATTCATTACAACAGCATAATTACAATATTTCTGAACTAATTCCAAATCATGTGAAACCATAATTACTAATCGTTTACGAGAGATTTGTTTCAAATATTCAAACACTTTAACTTTCATATCATAATCAAGTGAAGAAGTAGGTTCGTCTGCTAATAAAATTTCACTATCTTTGCTTAAAGCACGTGCTATGGCAACTTTTTGTTGTTCTCCACCTGATAAGTTCTTTACTTTTTTATTTAGAATAGAAATTAACCCTAAATATTTTATTAAATCATCATTTGCTGATAAATCACTTACAATATTTATATTATCAATTACACTTTCATTTTCAAATAAATTTAGATTTTGAAATATAAAACTAACATGATTTTCATAAAAAAGTGCTTTATCTTTTTCATTCATTTCATTAATATTTACACCATTAAAATTAACACTTCCAGAAGTCGGTCTATCTATTCCTCCAATTATATTAAGGAGTGTAGATTTTCCAGAACCGTTTGAACCAACCAAACATATAAATCCATTTTTCGGAAAACTCATATTTATATTATTCAGTATAATTTTTGAAGCGACCGCTTTACTGATTCCATTCAATTCAATCACTATATCATCACCTACTTTAAATTATACTATAAAAAATAAATTTATTGTATATGCAAAGCATAATTTATCAAAAACAAATTTTTACTAAATACAAAAAAATGCCAGTCTATACAGCACTTTTGCAGTCTTAAAACTATGATAGCTTGATACTTTCAACTCGATTTTTATCATTTAAAATATATGTAATTTCATAATACCATTTTTTTATATTTCTTACCTTTTTATCAGAAAACATTTCATTAGAATCAATGCTTTCACTTAATAAATCGGATTTGTAACCATCATACCCAACTATTAATTGATTATCATACTTTAATTCTACTCTTTTTATATCATCATAAGAGATATTACTATCATTTATCTTTAATTTGCAAGGGTTTAAAATATATTCATTACTACTCTTTGTAAATGTGGTACTACATTCAAATTTTTCACTTGATGAATTAAAATGATAAAAAAGGCTTCTATGCTTATAAACATAGCTTCCATATAAAACACAAGCAACACCAACAACAATAAAAAAAATAATTGATATATGCTTCAGCATTTTATTTATTTTATAAGATTCAACAAATAATTTTGCTAATTCCAACTGTCTTTCTCTTTCTTGTTCAAGAACTTTATTATTTGCTTCAGATAATTCATTTTTTAGCTTTTTATTCTCCTCTTCTAATTTCTGATTTTTCTCAACCACTTTTTTTATTTTTTCTTGTAATGCTTCTTCTTCGTTTTTAATTTTATTTTTCATATATTCCTCTTTCTAAACAAACAAAATCTTTTCACACTTTACCATATTTCATGTTATTAATAATATAAGTACATAAAATTATTAGATATAATCCAAATAATAAGGAATTTCATATTCTTCTTTGTGAATTTTATATCTTTTTAAATCTTTTGAATAATCTTTACTATCTAATAAATAGCAAAATATTGCTAAATACAAATAAAAATACAAAACTACCAATTTTATATCTTTTTTTGCAATAGAATATCTAAATTGATAAGTTATAATATTATCTAAATTAGCAGGAAGTGAAATCTTTCTTTCGTTATATTCAATAACCTTCAATATTAAATCTTTTGCATTAAAATATGCTTCTTCTATTTGAAGTATTTTTTGCTATTGCTAAACATATCAATGATAATATTAATATCCCTCTGCATTACACAAAAGTTAGCATACGTCAATGACTTTGATTTTATTATTTTCAAATAATTATTTATTTCAGTTTCTACAATAATGGTTCGATTCTTAGAAAGTAGATTATTTAAAAACTGCATTATTTCATTAATATCATAATTCATTGTTGCCATTACAGCTTTATCCAAAATATTATTAACATTACTCTTGGATATGCTAGAATAATCAACCAATTTCTTTCTCTTACATACATTATATTCCTTTCTTTCACAAGTAAATGTATATATTATTTTATACCAAGCATAATATATACGAATAAACCACATAACTTTTCCAAACAATTCACTACATAATTATACTAATTCTAAATTCCACAAATTAGCAATCAATGACACCATTATATCACAAAATGATTGAACTGCACTTTTTTTGTCGTCCTGTCGGGACGCAGAACTATCATGAATATTTTTATAAAATTAAGTAAGTGAGGTGTTACTGTGAAATCAACTTATGAATTATTTGCTCTAATAGGCAAAAATATGAAATCAATTAGACAAAACATCGTTGGCAAGTCCCAAGAAAAATTTGCAGAAGACGCTGGGATGAGCCGAAGTTTTATATCCCATGTCGAAAGTCCTAATTTTGACAAAGGAGTATCACTAGACACGCTATTTTACTTAGCACAAATATATAATTTTGATATTAGAATGTTTTTTGACGGATATGAAGAATTGATGAGTAAAGATAATAAAAACGATAAATAATTTCGTTTTTTTATTTTTCTTTGCATTTTTGTACATTTCTTGCGTACTTTTTCACACATTTTGCAAAGAATTGTTGACTTTTAAGATATTTTTAGTATAATACAGTCAAATTAAATTGAGGGGTGAATTATTATGGGACTTAATTCTCAAAAAATGAATTTAGATAACATTAGAACTTTTGTGATTCTAGGACAATCAAATAATATGACTGAAGCTAGTAAAAAGCTAAATGTAAATGTTAGCTTTGTATCAAGACATATAAAAGAGTTAGAAGATGAACTTAACGAAAAACTTGTTATTCCTACTCCCAAAAACAAAAATTTACAACTAACTCCAACGGGAAGATTCTATTTTGAAAGATATGAAAAAATTTATAATGAAATTTTATTAGCCGAAAAAGAATACAAACAAACAGTACAAATAAATAATTGCAAAATCACCATTGGCACATCCGCTGACATTGAAGAAACATTATTAAAACCAAAATTACTAAAATTCAAAGAAAAATATCCAAACGTTGCAATAAAAATAATAAATGACACTTCAAATGGCTTGTATAAAAAATTAACACAGTATGCAATAGATTTAATGATAGACAAAAATTACAATGATCTAAGCACAAAATTACAGGAAATAAAAACTAAAGAACTATACACTACGAATTATTGCCTTGTTTATAATCCTATATTCTTTAGTGGAAATATAAATTTTGAAAATTCTCCACTTATCTTACCCACAAGTCAAACTGCTGAAAGAAGTATAATTAATGAATATTTCTTGAAAAATAAAATCAATCCCAACATAAAATACGAATTTGATAGTACAGACAGAATAATATCTTATGCTAAATCTGGTTTTGGAATTGGGGTAGTATTAAAAGATTCAATAGAAAACAATTCAAATCTAGATATTAAAGATATCAATATAGAAGCAAGAATTAGTTTATCTTATATAAAAGATAAATTAACACCATCTACAAAAGAATTTCTAAGATTATTTATAAATGATGATGAACTATAAAGGATGAAAGTCCTTTTTTGTTTATCCTAATAACTTTTACAGCAACTATAAAATTAAATTGATTTAATCATTAACATATCAAAATTAAACAAAAATATTCACCTCTAACTAAATACTAGCACATTTTTGTCGGTATGCAAAGCAAAATGTAAAAATAAATAGCATTAATGAAATAATTTGTTCGGTGAGAAAGATGAATACCGAAAAAATTAGATATCTAAGAGATGAATTAGAAATCACACAAGAAGAAATGGCAAAAACATTAGGTTGTTCCAGAAGTGCTTATTCTTTATGGGAAATAAACGAAAATACGATTCCTTTGTACTATCTAAATAAAATATCAAACAAATATAATATTAACATTGATTATTTAGTTGATTTATCAAGCAATAAAAAAACTTTATTTAAAAAGAAAGAAATTAATAAAAAGGAATTAGGAAGTAGAATTAAACTCGCAAGAAAATCAATAAATTATACTCAGGAAAAACTTGCAGCAAAATTAAACACAACTCATTCTGTAATAAGCGACTACGAAACAGGCAAAACAATGCCATCTACATTATTTATCATTGAAATTGCAAAATTATCTAATAAATCACTTAATTGGCTATTGAATAAAGAAATTTAATAAAAAAGGGCTATGCTCTTTTTTATTTTACTGATAGGTGAAGATATCATAAAAATATTTCATCTTTATCTAATTCAGATTCATCTTCTCCCCATAACTCATTTGATAAATTATTTAATTTATTTATATTACTAATTATTGAATTTTTCAAATAACCGAATTTATTTTCAATTTTTTTACCATCTTCATCAAAAAAGTTTCTTTGTAATACTCTTGGAATAATATAATGAATAATAGTTAATAAATCTTTATACTCATTTCCATTAGCAAGTAACTTATCAAATAATTTGTCATAATAAAAAACCTGTGAATCATCACAAGTTATATACCTACTTCTTATCAATTCATTTGTCAAATAATTATGCTTGTAATCCTCAAAAGTAGTTTTATCAACTTTATCATTTTGTTCTTCAATATTTTGTATATTAGTATTTATTTGTAAACCACTTTGGGTATGCCCTTCATCCGCATACCTTTTTTGGTAATTCGGATGAAGTGTATATGGAACTTCATATATAGAATAATCATAGTAGAATCTTCCGTTTTCATCCTGCATTCTAGTTCTTATTAAATACTTATTATTTTCAAGCTCCTGTAGAATATTTCTAATAGCTTTTATACTTTCCTTGCTTATTGCTTCTAACCCTCTTAATGAATAATCCCAATCTGTTGGTAACGATAACATAAACGATAATAAACCTTTTGCTTTATAACTTAAATTTTTATCTCTTAAATGGTAATTAGACATTACCGTATAATCCCTTGTTTTTTCTATTTTAAAAATTGACATTTTAACCTCCTTAAAATCAAAAAATTGTTAAATCCAAAAAATAATTTAGCAATTTTTTATAATATTGGTACTTAAAATATCAAAATAATGGTGTCCCCGAGGTGATTCGAACACCCACTCTTCCGCTTAGGAGGCAGACGCAGTATCCACTTGTGCTACGAGGACATACAAACCCATCTTAACATAGAAATGATAAAATAGGTTCATTTTTTTTAAAATAATACGTTTTTTTTAAAGATAGATAGAAAATATTGCGACACTTTTGCGACACTTTTATCTATCATAGTCCTATCCAGCCCCTAAAAACTGGACTTTTTTAGTAACATAGTTCATCTCTTAGGAGGCGATTGCTCTATCCAGCTGGGCTACAAGGACAAGTACTTATCATAACATAAATAGTTACATAAGTTAATTTAATGTTCAATCTTAATACTAATAATATTATAAATAAATAATATATAAATGCTAAACTTTAAAGCAAGCTTAAATCTAGACATCTCATATATAGCAGCCACTTTATCACAAATAGATACTAAATATGTGCCAAAATACTTAGGTCTTTCTTTAGTATGAGGATACATATGTTTAACAATAATATCCCTCTCTAAATCACTTAGATTATAATACTTTAAAGAATTATCTAAAGCCTTATAGGGATGAATACTTAATCTTTCATAAGCATCATACCCCTCTAAGTCCTTATCAAAATAAAAATCATGTAAAAGAGCTGATCTCGTAATCTCTCTAATTCTTTTAACCTTAAAAACCTTACAAAACCCAAAAGCTATCTTAGAAACTCTTAAGACATGAAGATATCTACTAATCCCATGATGAGGCTCTAAATATAACTTCTTAAACTCTTCATTATCAAGAATATCCCTAACTACACTCTGATATTCTATTTTCTTAGTCATAGACATAAAACCACTCTAACCAACAATACTAATAACACAGTATACTAAAGAACAAATAGTAAGTAAGACTATAGAAATAACCATATACTTAAGATTATTATCTAATTCTTTATCACTTATACTCTGTTTATCTCTATTCTTCCACAGTAAGCTAAACATCTTTACTAAGTAAAACGATGTCGTAACACTACTAATAATAACCCCACATAATAATAATATCTGATATATCTTCATAATCTCCTCTTTTTCTTTTCTATTATAGCATGATTTTTCTATTCTGCAAGTTTTGTCTAAAACTACTTCTTATTACTAGTATATTCCAATAGTCTTAATAACATCCTTATATAAAGATCACTTAATCCCTTAGACTTTAACTTCTTAACTAGAATTCTCTTATCACTATAATCCTTATCACTAAACATAATCTTCGCTATTTCATCTTTAACATTAGTCTCTACCGGAATATCCGAAATAATAGAATCTATATCTTCATTTAGAATTCTCGTTGCATCAATTTCTATATCTTTACCTCGACAAATAATAGTTAACTGTTTAACCGTTGATACTTCATTAACTTCAATAACAAAATCATTATCTTCACTATAAGCTGTAAATTCTTTTTTGTCTGCTTCTTGTAAGACTCTAACATCAGTAGCTGTCCTCGTATTTCTAAATCTAATCTTATAATTTCTGGTATCCGGAATAATTCCACTCTTACCCTCATACGGTCTTATAATTAAAGTATAATTATTCTGTAAGTAATTATAATCTATCCTTGTAACAATATAATAACCTTGTTCATATAAAGAACTAATCCCATCATCTTCATAAAGATTATAAATATTACTATTACCAGGGAAAATATGAATCTCTAAACTCTTGGCTACCCCAATATTATTAATATTCTTATCCGGAATATATAAAGGTATAATAGACCCTTTCTTCGCAAATACCGGATAATCATCATCATTAAAAAACATTACATACCTGGTATTACCATTAAACCTTTTCCCCGTCTTAAAATCATACCAAGTCCCATTAGGTAAATAAATCTTTTCTACACTTCTTTGCATAAGTGCATCCTTCTTCGTCGTAATTGGTGATACTAAAAGCTCACTTCCTAAGAAATACTCATTCTTATAATCAGGTTCATCAATCATACCTGGTACAGCATGATATAAAGGCATAAAGATAGGAATCCCTAACTTATAATACTTATACCCTTCGGCATATAAATAACTAGATAGCTTTAATCTTAATAATAAATAATCTTGTACTACTCTTAAGACTTGACTATTCCATCGCCAAGGCTCTCTCTTATAATAATGTCCATAAGAAGAAGCAAATCTAAATATTGGACTAAAAGTCCCAAACTCTACATATCTTAGATATAATTCACTATCTTCAATACCCCCCTTAAATCCTCCAATATCATGACTCCACCAAGTAATCCCCATATTATAAGCACTACTAATATACTCCGGTAACTTCTTTAGAGTATCCCAACTTACCTTTGTTTCCCCACTATAAAGAATAGGATATCTTAAAGCTCCTAAAGAAGCCGGTCTTGCTAAAACCATTCCCCTTATATTCGTAAACTTCTTATAATCATTATAATGATAATAATTAAGAGCATTCATAACTCTCTTATCTTTAGTTCTTACATCTAAAAAGAAGAAATCAACATTCTCATTATATAAAGGATTTATAAGTTTATCTAAGTAAGCCGCTACAACATTAGTATCCAAAACATTAAAAGGTAAATCCTGACTATCATTAATCCCTAACTCACTAGCATAATCCCTATACTTAAATTCATGAGGATGAATTCCTTCTGTGGGATCTAGACTAAGTCCTAAACGAATACCTCTTTCATGTAAGAAGGTCGTAAAATTACTTAAAGTACCTAGTTTATCTCTATTAAAAGTAAACCCACTCTTAAACTTCTTTAAGTCATTAGGATCCTTAATATGCCAATTACTCCCTAAGACTAAAACATTCAAAGGAATATGATGACTATTAAAATCATATACTAATTTTCTAATATTATCAAAAGTATATACATCATCCTTATACCACCATACTCCTAAAGAATATCTAGGTATTAAAGGACATCTTCCGGCTAAAGAAGCATATTCTCCTAAAAACATCCTAAAATCTTTATTATAAACAAACACATATATATCTATAGACTTATGCGTCCTAGGAACCATATATCCCTTATCATCAATAATCATACTATCAGAATCATCTAAAGTACTAAACCCATCTAAAGAATATAAACTCTTCTGTCTTTCAAAGATACTATTCCGAGCCTTTTTATAAGTATCGGTAGCTTCTTTTTTCTTCTTATCATCCTTAGAATTATTATTTTCTAAAGACTCACTAGCGGAAATAAACTCTTTCTTAAGATCTAAATTAAATATAGGAGAAGTAATATTCTTAGACTCATCACTACCATAATACCAATAAGCTGAAGAATTTAATACATTTACTCTTAAAGTAGAATCTGGGGCAAAAAGACTCCCCTTAAAAGGTTTCTCTTTTAAATATTGTAAACGATAATACTTAGTATTTACTATTAAAGTAGCATGATCTTCTTGAATATCTAAGGTCGGTAGAGGAAAACTTCTATTTTGAATATTCTCTGTCAAATAGTCATTAAATACCCCAGTCTCATCATATTCCAAACGAAGTATCATATCACTGATAATACTAATTCGATAATTTTTTCCCTTAAAAACAGCCTTTGGATTAGTCATCCGATTATTCATATTTGGTAAAAAATGATTTCCTAAAGTACTCATAAAATCCCTATTCTTTCTAATTTTAAGTATAGCAAACTCCATAAATTTTTTCAATTAAAAAGTATCTTTACTACCCCCCAGTTATGATACAATAATTCTAGGAGGAATATATATGAAAAAGAAAAATATTTTTATCTTTAGTAGTATCATCTTAATAACTCTTCTAGTCTTACTTATCATTATGATGTTTCTTGGTAAAGAGAAATTAACAGTCTCTAATAAAGTTCTCGATAATAACTATGTCTCTATCTATACATTCTCTGATAACCAAAAAATCTACTCGGAATTTACTACTGTTAAATATAAGTCTAAAGACTTAAACGAGGCTTTAAAGAATGATCTAACTACTATGGAAAAGCTAGTTAAAGGAGCTAAAAAAAGCTCTGGGTTAAATGACGGTGGCACGATGATTTATTACTTCAAGAACTATGATATTGTTAAATGTCATAAGACAACTAATAATAATTCTTACATTGAAGACTACTATCTTGTAAGTAATGCCGATAAAGTCATAGATAACCTTTGTAAATAAGAAAAAACTGCTTTAGGAAATACCCTTTAGCAGTTTTCTTTTGACAATACCTAACATTAACCAAGAAAATAATTTATCTAGAAAAAAGTTTCAGCAAATATTAATTTTTCTAAGTTTGGGAAATAAATTTCCAAAAGTAACAAAATTTCCCTAGTATAGGAAATATTTTTCCAAAACCCCGGTTTTTCAAAAGTTATTTTGTCTCATCAAAAGAACTTTTAATTTCAAAGAATTATTTTGTCTTATCAAAATAACTTTTACTAGTAATTATTTCTATATGTGATAAACTACTTCTAGGTGATTACTTATGCAAAATAAATTCCCATATACTTTAGATAACAAAAGATATCATACTCTTAATTATGAATATAAAACTAAGTATGGTAAAAAAGTCTTTAAAGTCTCTTTAAATGCTGGGTTTAGTTGTCCTAATAAAAAAGATGGTTATGGTTGTATCTTCTGCTCACCCCTTGGTAGTGGAGATTTTGCCGGTCACGAGGAAGATGACTTAATAACGCAATTTGAAATGATAAAAAATGTCATGGAACATAAATGGCCTGATGCCTACTATATTGGGTATTTTCAAGCTAATACAAATACTTATGCTCCCGCAGAAGTCTTAAAGACTAAGTTTGAACCTATCCTTAAGATACCTAATGTCATTGGGTTATCTATTGCTACTAGAAGTGATTGTATCTCTAAGGAATGTCTCGAATACTTAATTGATTTAAATAAAAGAACTAATCTAACTATCGAACTAGGACTTCAATCTATGTATGATGAAACCTTAAAACTAATTCATCGTGGTCATGACTTAAAGAACTTCGATGAATGTGTTAAAAAATTAGTAGCTAACCATATAAATGTAGTTGTCCATATTATTAATGGTCTACCTGGTGAAACTAAAGAAATGATGATTAATACGGCTAAATATGTTAATTCTCTCGGAGTCGCTGGTATTAAAATTCATATGTTACATATTATTAAAAATACTAAGTTAGCTTCTATGTATGAAGAAAAACATTTTCCTATCTTATCTAAAGAAGAATATATTGATATCGTAGTCTCCCAGTTAGAATATCTAAATCCCAAGATGGTTATTCATAGACTAACAGGAGACCCTAAAAAAGAAGACTTAATTGCTCCTGAATGGGTTTTAAAGAAATTTTGTGTCTTAAATGATATAGATAAAGAAATGGTAAGAAGAGATACTTATCAAGGAAAAAAACTACAAGAGAATAAGTAATTAACTTAAACTTTGTAGTTTTTTTAAATTCTTAATTTGTCTATTTAAAATAATACATAATTTATTGATTCTATCATCTGAAATACCACTTGTATATTGATACATATGTAATAAATCATCTAAGTAGATATCTTATATTATTATCTATAATCCAAGCTTTTCTAAACCCAGCATAAGAAAAATCATTATCAAAGAAGTTAATATCATCATAAGATATCTCTTTATCTACTAGTTTTAACCAATATTGATCTGATAAAGATAATCCAAATGCTTTATCTAATAATTCACATGGTGCACTAATATTAAGTCTATGTAGTAATAAGTCTAGCTTATCTCTCCAAGATGGTATTCCTCTTCCTTTAAACCATTCACTTAAATTGGTTCTTAAAGAAGTATCATTAATATCTTCATTTTTATATAAACTTTTTAAAATATATGGGGCATAATCAATATTATAAACATCATAAATATTAGTAAATACTCCTGTTGCAGAATCATATTCTGTTAGCATTACTTCTTTATTTTTATTCATTAAAGTACATTTCATAGGAATTCATCTCCTTTTATATATACTATTATACCATACTTATATTTTTTAATAGTCAATATTTACCTATAAACAAAAAAATGGAGTACTCTCAAAAAAATGATAGTACTCCTAAAAAATCTTATAATAAATTATAAAGGTTGTATAATTTTTAGTGTGTGTAACTAGAAAATAGTTATATGCACTTTTTTACATAATAAAAAGAAAAATAGGGCTCCATCAAAAATGACAGTGCCCTTGCAAAAGTATTTCTACTTTTTTCTCACATAACTAATATATCAAAATTGCTAAAAAAAGCAATAGTTTAATTACTTTTTATCAAACAATTCTTGAACAATTAAATCCTTTGAATGTAGGTTATTGTTCTTACCTAATAATAAATTTTCATAAAATTTAACTAAATAACTAC
>OIZO01001367.1_pt1 | contig 12713 bp, 14 predicted proteins | sample 1588551 | NCBI WGS metagenome assembly OIZO01 (sample SAMN03283271) | human gut metagenome | biome: human-associated habitat; material: feces | host: Homo sapiens | place: Peru | collected 2012 | reverse complement strand
ACTCCACATGCGAACACCACCTGCTGCCATTTTACGGAAAAGTACATATCGGATATATCCCGGATGGAAAAGTCGTAGGACTGAGCAAGCTTGCAAGAACAGTAGAAGTATTTGCAAGAAGACTGCAGCTTCAGGAGCAGTTGACGGGACAGATTGCCGATGCGCTGATGGAGCATATGCAGGCAAAAGGCGCAATCGTGATGGTCGAGGCGGAGCATATGTGCATGACTATGCGTGGAATCAAGAAGCCGGGAAGCCAGACAGTGACGCTGGCAAGACGTGGAGTCTTCGAGACAGACCCGGCATTGGAAGAACGATTTTTCCGCATGTTGGAGAGATAGAGATGCTGATGGAAAATTATATAGCGATGCCACGCCTCAATGCAGTCTGGAATCATCCACTTTATCAGAAGTATTACCGGGAAAATGAAAAAATTGAGCATGACCGTGAATTTTGTTGTCACCAGATTACACACCTTTTGGATGTAGCGCGGATTGCGTATATTAAGAACCTGGAAGCAGGACTGGGATTGGAGAAAGAACTGATCTATACAGCAGCGATTTTACATGACATTGGAAAAGCTTTGCAGTACACGGACAAGATTCCTCACGAAGTTGCAGGTGAGAAGATCGCAGGCGAGATTTTAGATACACTTTCGGAAAATGATGCATTTTCAGAGACGGAACGGGCATGGATATTAGAAGCTGTGCGCGGACACCGCAGAAAATGTAACGGCATGTCGGAGGTGGCAAGACTTTTTTATGAGTGTGACAAGCGTTCCAGAAATTGTTTTGCGTGTCCGGTAAAAGAGCAGTGCAATTGGAGCGAAGAAGAGAAGAATATGGAGATAAAGATATGATTATTGGCGGAAAGAAATTTGACGTAGAGCATGAAACTTATGTTATGGGAATCTTGAATGTAACACCGGATTCCTTTTCTGATGGTGGAAAATATAATGGCATGGATCAGGCAATGGAGCATGCAAGACAGATGGTCGAGGACGGCGCAGACATCATTGATGTAGGAGGCGAGTCTACAAGACCGGGACATATAATGATCACGGATGAGGAAGAAATTGCAAGAGTGACTCCTATCATTGAGAAACTGAAAAAAGAGTTTGATGTGCCAATTTCCATTGATACTTATAAAAGTAAGGTGGCAGAAGCAGCAGTTCAGGCAGGAGCAGATCTTGTGAATGACATCTGGGGATTGAAATACGACAAGAAGATTGCAGGTGTCATTGCAAAATATAACGTTGCCTGCTGCCTGATGCACAACCGCGAGAAGGCGGAATACAACAGTTTTCTCGACGAATTCTGCGAGGATATGCGCGGCTGCCTTGCGATCGCCAAGGAAGCCGGCATCGCCGACGATCAGATCATCCTTGACCCCGGCGTGGGCTTCGGCAAGAACTATGAGCACAACCTCACCATCATCCATCACTTGGAGCGCCTGTGCGACATGGGCTATCCCGTGCTGCTGGCGACCTCGCGCAAGTCCTGCATCGGTCAGGCGCTGGATCTGCCCACCGATCAGCGCGTGGAGGGCACGATGGTGACCACCGTGATGGGCGTGCTCAAGGGCGCGGCCTTTGTCCGCGTTCATGACGTAAAAGAAAACCTGCGCGCGATCCGCATGACGCAGGCGATCCTGCACGATGGAAGGAACGGCTGATATGACGACGCTGCCTTATGATGAGATCCATGTAGAGGATCTGGAGGTCTTTGCCCGCCACGGCGTGTTTCCCGAGGAAAACCGCCTGGGGCAGAAGTTTGTCATCTCCCTTGTCCTCTATGTGGATACCCGCCCGGCGGGAATCGCGGATTGCCTTGAAAAGTCCGTCCACTACGGCGAGGTCAGCGCCTTCCTCACCGACTATATGCACGAGCATACCTTCCAGCTCATCGAAACGGCGGCGGAACACATGGCGGAGGAAGTTCTTCTCCACTATCCGCTCGTGAAGGGGCTGACGCTGGAGCTCAAAAAGCCGTGGGCGCCGGTTGGCCTTCCTGTCAAGACCGTGTCGGTGAAGATCACGCGCTTCTGGCACACCGCCTACATCGCCCTCGGCTCCAATCTCGGGGACAAGAAGGCGTATCTCGACAATGCGGTGCGCGCGCTCGACGCGCTGCACGGCTGCAAGGTCGAGAAGGTGTCCTCTTATCTCAAGACCGCGCCCTACGGAGGGGTGGAGCAGGATGATTTCCTCAACGCCTGCCTGGAACTCAAGACCTTCCTGCCGCCGCACGAGCTGCTCGATTGCCTGCATGACATTGAGCAGGAGGCGCACCGCGAGCGCCTCGTCCACTGGGGGCCGCGTACACTGGATCTTGACATCCTGCTCTACGACGACCTTGTGATGGACGACGAGGACCTTATCATCCCGCATGTTGAGATGCATATGAGAGACTTTGTCCTGCTGCCGCTCAGGGAGATCGCCCCTCACAAGCGACATCCTCTGCTGCACAAAACCGTCGCCCAACTGGCAGACGAGGTGTGCAAGGCGTAAGGCTTGCTTTCCGACGAACGAAAGAGGACGGCGCTCGACCGGTTCGGTCGAGCGCCGCTTTTACAAAAAAGCGCTTTTCCACTAAAAAGAGTGTAATTCCGGTTGACAAACCCCTACCGGATGTGGTAATATTATACCTGCGTTTGGGAGAAGACTTGAACTCATGATCCGGAGAGATGGCCGAGCGGTTGAAGGCACCGGTCTTGAAAACCGGCGATGTGAAAGCATCCGTGGGTTCGAATCCCACTCTCTCCGCCAAATAAAAAAACACCATCGACCTGCGGAAGTACCCAAGAGGCCGAAGGGGCTCCCCTGCTAAGGGAGTAGGACGTGTAAAAAGCGTCGCGGAGGTTCAAATCCTCTCTTCCGCGCCAAGAAAAGCAAGAGAAAACATTGCGTTTTCCCTTGCTTTTTCTTTTATATCATCTTGTTTCGGTGATATTAGTTTTAATATTATCTTCGAAGAGCTACATTTCCCCCCAATCCTGCCGTCCGGAAATCAGACGCAGCAAACCTGAGAAAGCGAGGTGCATCTATGAAGAATATCGATATCCGCGGCATCCCCAATATGGAGCTCATGCGGGGCGGGACCGATGAGTGGTACTGGGCAACGGATTACATTCACGGCGACCTCTATGAAGCGGAAGAACTGTTCCGGGATGGACACCCTGTAAAAAGCAACCGGCTGTATCTTATCCACTATCCGGACGGGACGGTCTATGAGCCGGTTCCGCCCGTGGACGGGCAATACCTCGGTTATCCCGTGTATGATGGCGGCATGGTTGCGCTGCTGGCAGTGAACTTTGCAGAGCAGGTGATCCGCATTCTGCGCTTTTCCCGGCAGGAGGGGACGCGGGAGATCACAAGGCTTCCCTTGTCCGAGGTGAAGGATTGCTACAACCTGATCCTTTACACCTCGCCCCTCTCGCTGACGCGGCAGCCCAACGACGGTACGTTTGAGCTCATCTGGCCCGAGCGGGCAAGCTTTGCTGTCAGCAGCAGGGAATCCCTCTGCTTTCGCGACGGGGACAAGCTCTATTTTAACATCTGGCACGAAGACCCGGACTACCGCGAGGAAATGCTGGTGCGCACCTTGCCGGACGGCAGAATCTCAGAGCGCTTCCCTGGCGATATCCGCATCATGCCAAACGGCGAAAGGTGGCTTGTCAGATGAATAATAGCATGTTCGTTGAGGCGACCGCGGCCGATGCGCTGACCATTATTGCCCTGCGGCGCAGGATATGGGACACTACATATAGAGGCATCTATCCCGACAGCATGATAGATGATTTTGATTGGGATTGGCACAAGGAGAGAGAACTGTCAAGAATCCATCTTCCCGCATATTCCGTGTACCTGATTCGAAAAGATGGTCGGGCTATCGGTTATCTGACGATGCATCAGGCTGATGAGATCGTCTTGCAGTCCCTATATATTCTTTCTGAATATCAGCGGCAGGGGATCGGTCGGATCGCATTTGATTTTATCAAAGAATACTGCAAGGAACAGTGCGCGGAGTCTTTCATTTGCCAATGTGTTCCCGATAACCTCAATGCCCGTGCGTTCTATGAGAGAATGGGCGGGAAGGTAATTGGAGAGGATTTGGCGAATGAAGAACGATGGCAGAACTCGATTACCTATCGATTTTCGCTGACAGAAGAATCTCTGTGAGCTTGACGAGCTTTGAATATGCGAAACGGTGATTTGTACAAACTTAAACGTAAGCTCTGCGCTGCTTTGCGGCGCGGGGCTTGCATCGTTTCAAGCGTTATTCGACGTAGAACATGATCTTTGTGATGTACTCGGATTCATTGCCGGTGGAGAGATAGTCGTTGATCGCAAACTCGTAGGCGTCCGAGACGATTTTGAGGTGATGGTCGTGGCAGTATTCCAAAAGGCGCTCGTAGGCCTTCCCGATGGAAAGATAGTCGCCCGTGTGGTGCGTGACCGCGCACCGCCCGGCAGGCAGCTTGACAACGCCCGGAGCGCTGCTTTTTTCGATGGGTAAGAAGGCAAAGGAGGCCTCGGTATATCGCCCTTCCCGTATGCGCGAAAGCGGCACGATCGCTCCGCTCTGGAAGAAAATGGGGAGCTGCTCCTTGAACGAGCGGACAAAGCACTGCTTGGTGGCGATGCTGACTGTCTCGAGCGTGTGGGGCGAAGCGACCTCTTGCAGCAAAAGATACTGTCCATTCATCGCCTCTACGCTCACCGCTGCGCTGTCACTATGAATGCCGGCGGACTGCTCAAGCTGCGCGCAGCGGTGAGCCACGCGGCTTTTGATGAGCTGCAAGTCCCTGATCTGCCGGTCGATGATGGTGAGCTGCTTGCGCAGCGCGATGAGGGAGGTATCGAGCGTGTAGCTCTTCATGTGCGATTTGATCTCATCGAGGGAAAAGCCAAACTTTTTCATGATGCAGATCGTGTCCAGATAGTCGAGCTGCGCGGCGCTGTAATAACGGTAGCCGTTCTCGGGGTCGACGTAGGCAGGACGGAAAAGACCGATCTTGTCGTAAAAAATCAGAGTCTGACGCGAGATATTCTGGTGCTTTGAGATCTCGCCGATCGTAAACAGATCGTTCATAAAAAACTCCTTGACCTTATGCTTACTATACAGTTTATGATCATAGCATGAAATCCAAAATGCATCAAGGAGGAAACGAAAATGAGATCCCGCGCGGCTGTTCTTTGGAACAAAATGATGGAAGGGCTGACAGTGAAAAAGATCCTGCTGATCCTGCTGGGAGCAGTGATCTGTTCGTTTGGCATCCACAACATCCACCAGCGCACAAACATCACCGAGGGCGGCGTGATTGGCCTGATGCTCTTTGCAGAGCACTGGCTGAAGCTCTCCCCGGCTTACATTACTCCCATCCTCGATATCGCCTGCTATCTGCTGGCATTCCGCTTTCTGGGTGGTGGGTTCATCAAGATCTCCATCATTTCGACGTTCTTTGTGTCGCTTTTCTATAAAATCTGGGAGCTGTTCCCGCCGATGCTGCCCGACCTCTCGAATCGTCCGCTGATCGCGGCGGTGCTGGGCGGTGTGTTCGTCGGTATCGGCGTCGGTCTCATCGTGCGCCAGGGCGGCTCCAGCGGCGGCGACGACGCGCTCGCGCTGTCGATCTCGCATCTTCTGCGCTGGCGATTATCGCGCGCCTATCTTTTCACAGACGTTGTGGTGCTGCTGCTCTCGCTCAGCTACATTCCTGTGATGCGCATCGCCTTTTCGCTCATCACGGTGACGATCTCTTCGTATCTCATTGACTGGATCAGAGCATACGGCCTAGAGAAGGAAACAGCGGAAAAAGACCGCCAAAGCCCACAGGCGGAAACGCGCCTGAGCGCTGAGGCGGCCGATTAAGACCGGCTGCTGTGAAAAAAGAGCCTTCTTTCCTGCCTCGCGGCAGGGAAGAAGGCTCTTTTGATTTTTTTGCGGTGGATCGAAGGCTTCCGTTATCTGCCAAGCTCCTCATCCGCGTAATCGCAGCATTCCTTCGCGGCGAGGCGCTGCATTTTCCGGCGTTCGATGGCTTCGCCAATGTCACACCAGCTTCCAATGATCAGGCAGACGAGCGAGCAGAACGCAAGGCCAGCGGCCACGAGCTTCAATACCAAACGAGCAGTCTTTCCCATAACGGTTACCCCCTTGTGATGTTATACTGCCATTATACACGGCTTGCCCGCGGTTTTCAACCGTGGATTTTCTCGCGCCCGCGCTGCGCTTCCGGCCAACCGACTTGCGGAGAACGGTTGCTCACGCTGCCCTGCGCGCGGCAGTGCAGGCTGTCGGCCGACCAAACGCAGGATAAACTGCACAAGCGCATCTTGCATATCTTGTACGTTCCGCCTATGCCTGAGTCATGTTTTTGCGGTTCTTGCCCCGATATAGGCCTTAGGCCTATATCATTTCAGGTCTTACTGTGATAGAAACGCATTGCCAAGACAAAGCAGGGAGGGATGCGATGCCGCGCCTGACAAAAAGAACAGGAAGGACATGGTATGAAAGAGCGTGAGCTCCGAATCAATCAAAAGCATATTGGGAGGATATTATGAAAAAAGCTACGACTAAAAAGATCCTTTGCGTGTTTCTTGCGGCGCTGATGCTGCTTAGTCTCACCGCCTGCGGCAAGGACAAGGACAAAAACACGGATACGGGCAGTAAGCCGATCGACCTTGGTGATTGCAAGGTGCTCTACAAGAACGCCTGCATCATGGAGGACAGCAACGGGGACGATGCGGTCGTTCTGACGCTGGATTATACAAATGACGGCAAGGAAGAGTCGTCCTATTTCTGGTCGGTCTCCGAGCTGGCCATGCAGGATGGCGTGGAGATGGATTCCGCTACCATCTATATCGATTATGACACCTTTGAAACGGTCTCGGATGTCCAGTATACCAGCATTGCCCCGGGGAAGACGATCGAGGTCAAAACGGCCTTCGTGCTCAACGACCCGACGAGCAAGATCGAGGTGACCTTCTCGCAGCTGATCGGCAGCAAGAGCGGCAAGATCAGCATCGATCCGACCACACTCGGCAGCGGCACGGCCGAAAAGCCGGGGAACAAGGGCGGCGACGCGGTGAAGACCGGCACAGAGATGAAAGACTGGTGGAACGGCGACTGGTACGGCTGGTGGAAGATGACTGAGTGCGCGGGCTATTACGAGGGAATGGACGGTTCCTGCTGGGATGTCTGCGGCAGCATCAACATCAGCTCCGACAATACCGGTACGGTGACGCTCTGGGATGAGGATTATACAAAGAGCAGCCCCATGGCGGAGGCGACCGTCAGCTTGAGCGATGAATACGGCGAGCACGGCACGATGATTTCCGAGAGCGGCCGCTTTACGGATATCGACCTGAATGCAGAGGATTGGGTCGTCAATCCCTCCTCGATGGATTTCGACGATGTGATCTGCATCGGCGGCTACTATGAAAACGGCGAGGACGAATTCTACTATGAGATCTACCTGCGGCCATGGGGCACCTACTGGGATGATGTGGATGCGAGTTCTCTTCCCGACTACTACGACAGTTGGTATCTGCCGCTGATCGAGGCGGGCGAGTCCATGCCGGGCAGCATCGGGTAAACGGTTGCCTCAAACGGCAGTTATTCTTCAACATAAGATAGGGATCGAGCCGCTTGCCTGCCGCGAGCGGCTCGATCCCTTGCAAACTGATTGCTTGACAGCAATATCCTTCACAGGATATAATAAAATTTATCTGCGGCGCGCGGAGGAATGCTGCGCTGCGAGGTCAGATGATCCTGCCGAAGCGCTGAACGCGCAAGGCGTTCGGATCAGAAACGGAGGAAGATCATGATCACAACGATCCTGTGGGATGTGGATCGCACGCTGCTGGATTTCGACGCGGCGGAGAGCGCCGCCATCCGCAGCCTGTTTGCGGAATTCGGTCTGGGCGAGTGTCCGGAGGAAGTCCGCCGCTATGCCGCCATCAACGAGCGCTACTGGCAGCGTATGGAGCGCGGCGAGATCGACAAAAATGAAGTGCTGGTCGGGCGCTTCCGCGAGTTTTTTGAGGCGGAGGGGCTGGATGTTTCCCTTGCCGAGAAATTCAATGAGGCCTATCAGCTGCGCCTCGGCGATACCATCGTTTTCCGCGACGACAGCTACCATATCGTCGAGTCGCTCTGCGGCAAGGTGCGCCAGTTTGTCGTGTCCAACGGCACGGTCGCCGCGCAGACGAAAAAGCTGAGAGCATCCGGCCTCGGCGCGCTGATGGACGGTGTGTTTCTTTCCGAGCAGCTCGGCGCGGAAAAGCCGAACGCCGCCTTCTTTGACCAGGTGTTCGAAGCCATCGCGCCGTCTAAGAAGGCACAGACCATGATCGTCGGCGATTCGCTCACGAGCGATATGCGCGGCGGCTGCAATGCGGGCATCGTGACCTGCTGGTACAACCCCGGCGGCGCGAAGGCGCCCGATGACCTTCGCATCGACCACGATATCCGCGACCTGCACGAGATCTGCGACCTGCTGTAAAAAAGGGGAGACCTTCGTCTCTTCTCTCGCTGTCAAGCAAAAAGAGAAGAAAAGTTATGACATTTTCCCCTCTCATGCCACTTGATAAAATCTAATGGATATGGTAAACTTGACGAATCAAACGGACGCCGCAAGGCGCCCGTTTGGTGAATGAGAGAGAAAAATGAGAGAAAGAAGGAAACCGAATGGAACATCAGCGCAGAGCAGACCTGATGCTGCTGCTGGCGACGAGCTTCTGGGGAATCTCAAATTGCCTGACGGCGATTTGCCTGCGGGATATGCAGCCGCTGACGCTCAATGCGTTCCGCTTTATCACGGCCTTTCTGGTGCTTGGCTTTGTTTTCCGCAAGAATTTGCGCCGCGTGAGCCTCGTGACCGTGAAGTACAGCATTCTGGTCGGATTGTCGCTCGTCATCGTGTATACGAGCCTTACCTACGGCGTGCTCTATACGTCCGTTTCCAACGCGGGATTCATCGGCGCGCTTTCCGTGGTGACGACGCCGATTTTGGAGTTCATCGTCTACCGCAAAAAGCCGGAAAAGAAGTTTGGCGTTTCGATGCTGCTGTGCCTTGTCGGCCTTGCGCTGATGACGCTGAACGAAACGCTCAAGCCCGCCTTCGGCGATGTAATCTGCCTCTTTGCGGCGGTATTCTACTCGGTCGACCTGATGATCACCGAGCGGGCCGTTGCCGATGAGCGGGTCGATCCGCTGGCGCTCGGCGTGTGCGACCTCGCCGTCGTCGGCGTGGTGATCTCGGTGCTGTCGGTCTTTCTGGAAACGCCCGCGCTGCCCGGCACGGCAAAGGTCTGGGCGGCGTCGTTGTTCCTCGGCATCGTGTGCTCGGGCGTGTGCCTTGTGATCCAGAGCGTCTTTCAGAGGCACACCACGGCGAGCCGCGCGAGCCTTATCTTCACGCTCGAGCCGGTATTCTCGGCGATCTTCGCGTTCTTCCTGCTCGGCGAGCGCATCGGCACCAGGGGCTATCTCGGCGCGGCGCTGATGCTCGCGAGCCTTGTGCTGGTGGAGGTCGACGTGGGCGCGCTGTTCAAAAAGAGCGGGAAGGAAGCAAAAGAGACGGAGTAAAATCCCTGCTGCCACGTTTGGTTGCGGCAATGCAAGGCTGAGCTGGTGGCGCTTTTTGCCGCATGGCGTTATACTGGGCGCATCAAAGCAAACGGAGGATACGCACATGACGCTGGGAGAAAAACTGAAGACACTGCGCGCCTCGCGCGGCTTATCGCAGGAGCAGCTCGCCGCGGAGCTGAATGTTTCGCGGCAGGCCGTCAGCAAGTGGGAGTGCGGCGACGCAGCGCCGGACCTCGACAAGCTGCGCGCCATCTGCACCTATTTTGCCGTGACGACAGATTACCTCATCTGGGAAAATGAAGAGGATGCGCCGAAGGCGGCCGTGCCGGAGAAGGAGCGCGCCTCGCGCGGCAGGAATGAGGTTTTCAGCAATGTGCTGCTGTTGGTGCTGCTGCTTGCGGGCATCGCGGCGCTGTGGGGCAGTCTGCGCATCAGCTTTACAAGAGGCGCTGTGGTGCACATTATCCTTGCCGTGGCAGCGATCGCTGCCGCGATCCTTTCAATGACCGCTTGGAAGCAGCGGGGCAGAGTGATCGCCCCGCTCATCGCCGCGACCGGCGCAGTTTTGGCGCTCTCCCGATTGGCAGCCATGCTTGTCTATCTGGCGGATCTATGGTCAGGGTCGAGAGTGTATGCGGACGGGGGCGACTGGCCGATCGTTTGGGAGAGCATGGGGACATGGCTGCGGCATGACTGGCCCTACTATCTGTTCTATCTTGCCCTGATCGCGGGCGGGATTTTTCTCGCGCGGCGGCTCAAAAGGAAGGAGAAGGCGAATGACGACCTTTGAGAGGGTATACGCCGCGGTGAGGCTCATCCCGCGCGGCAGTGTTGCGACCTACGGGCAGATCGCCGCGGCGATCGGCAACAAGCGCCTTGCCCGCGTCGTGGGCTATGCCCTGCACGTCAACCCGGAGCCGGGCGTCATCCCGTGCCACCGCGTCGTCAAGCGGAATGGGGAAGTGTCAAGTGCTTTTGCTTTCGGGGGCGCGAACCGTCAGGTCGAGCTTTTGAAGGCCGAGGGCGTCGGTTTTCTGGACGAAAGCCATGTTGATATGAAGGAATATTGCGTGCGGGCCATCCCGCTGATTTCAGAAGAGTAAAAAGGGAAGCGTTCCGTTTCAAAACGGAGCGCTTCCTTTGGATTTACAGGAATTGACACAGCAGGATTGGCAGAAACACGGCGGGGACATAGTTCATCACCTTGATCTTCGTCAGTCCCAGCATGTTGAGAGACAGACCGAGGATGAGGATGGAGCCGACACATTTCATCTCAAGAATGACCGCCGAAGTGAGATATGGCTCGAGGAACGAAGCACCCGGCGAGATGGCCCCCTGATAAATGAAGATCGGCACGGCCGAGAGCGCTACACCGATGCCCATGGTCGAGGCATAGACGACGGAGGTGATTCCGTCGAGCACGGATTTGGCGTAAAGCGTCGAATGATCGCGGGTCAGACCGGAGTCGAGCGCGCCCATAATGGCCATTGCGCCGACGCAGAAAAGAAGCGACGCGGAGACAAAACCCTCAGAGAGAGGTGCCTTCAAGCCCTTTCCGCCAAATTTTTTCTCGACCCAGTCGCCGAGCGTATGTATGCGGTCATCAAGGCGCAGAAGCTCGCCGATGATCGCGCCGAATACAATGGAGAGAATGGCGACGAGCGTATTCTCTCCCGCCAGCATGCCGTCCGCACCGATGTAGAGCACGCACAGTGCAACGCCTTTTTCAACCGCTGCGCTCATGTGCGCCGGGATGAACCTGCCGAGCAGGATACCGGCCACACTGCCTGCGATGATCGCGGCGGAGTTGACGATGGTGCCGGTCAGGATCATTTGCTGCCGCCTTCTTTCTCTTTCTCGTATCCGGCGAGCGTCAGGATGACCTCGCTCGCCATCATCAACCCCGCGCAGCCGGGGACCCAGACAAGGCTTGCCGGCACGCTGCGGCGGCCCGGCGGGGGTGCTTCCAGTGCCTGCGGCTTTGTCGGCAGCTCGGGGGAGTAGACGACGCGCAGGTGCTTGATGCCGCGCTCGCGCAGTTCCTTTCGCATCACGCGCGCAAGCGAGCAGTTGACGGTCTTGGAGAGGTCGGTGATGCAGAGCTTGGAGGGGTCGGTCTTGTTGCCCGTGCCCATGGCGCAGAGGATGGGGATGCCGCGAGACAGCGCCGTTTCGATGAGATCGAGCTTGCTCGACACGGTATCGATGGCATCGATGATGTAGTCATAGCGCGCGGTGAAAAAATCCTCGCGGTGCGCTGCATCATAGCGCGCGCAGATGAGGTGCAGGCGAACGTCGGGGTTGATGTCGCGGCAGCGCGCGGCGAGGGCGTCGGTCTTACTTTGCCCCACGGTGGAGTGCAGCGCCTCAATCTGGCGGTTCAGGTTCGTGGGCGCGACGGTGTCGTCGTCGATGAGCGTCAGCTCGCCCACGCCCGAGCGCACCAGCGCCTCGACCGCGTAGCTGCCGACGCCGCCGAGGCCGAACACGGCCACATGGCTGCGCATAAGACGCTCTATGCCCTCGCCGCCGAGGAGCATTTGCGTGCGTAAAAACTGATCGTCCATAAGTATGACCTCAAAACAGAAAAGAATAAATGGAAAAGCTGCCGGCTATCGGCCGGCAGCTTTTTGCAATGCGGATGAATCTTAGCCGACGTACTTCATACCGTCGAGCTTTTCAGCCTCCACACCCTCGGTGGCGGAGCTGTACCACTCGCTGTAAGCGGTGTTCTTGAGGGAGTTCAGCGCCTGATCGTACCAGTAGGGGTTCTCGCTCGTGCTCACGAAATACATCACATGGTAGCCGTAGTCGGTCTGCACGATGCCGACATCGCCTGCCTGACGCGCGGAGTCGAAGCACCAGTTCTCAAACTCGCTGACCATCTGGCCCTTGTAGATACCGGTGTACAGGCCGCCGGAGGAAGCGTTGGAGTCGGTAGAGTTGGCAACGGCCAGCGCGGCAAAGGCGTCCTCGGTCTTCTCGCCGTCGTTGTACTGCTGCAGGATCTCGTTAGCCTTTTCCTCACTGTCGACAAGAATGTGGCGCACGGAAACGGCATGGTAGTCGTTGCGGCTGCGGGAGTGGAAGAGGACGGCGTAGTAACCGTTCTCGCCA
>OIZO01001366.1_pt1 | contig 12726 bp, 10 predicted proteins | sample 1588551 | NCBI WGS metagenome assembly OIZO01 (sample SAMN03283271) | human gut metagenome | biome: human-associated habitat; material: feces | host: Homo sapiens | place: Peru | collected 2012 | reverse complement strand
TCGGAACAGGTATCTATAAGGTGGGTGGCAACTATGCTGCTTCTCTCAGAGCCAATTCTATCGCTCACGAGAAAGGCTATGCTTGCGAGTTCTATCTCGACGCCAAGGAGAAGAAATACATGGATGAGTGTGGAGCTGCCAACTTCTTCGGTATTAAGAACAATACATACGTAACTCCTAAGAGTACCTCTATCCTCCCATCTATCACCAACAAGAGCTTGATGCAGTTGGCTGAAGACTTGGGTATGAAGGTAGAGCGCCGACAGATTCCAGAGGATGAGTTGGATACATTCGAGGAGGCTGGTGCTTGCGGTACTGCTGCAGTAATCAGTCCTATCAGCTACATCGACGACTTGGATACAGGCAAGCGCTACAACTTCGGTGAGAAGCCAGGTCCTATCTCCAAGCATCTGTATGATACCCTCCGTGGCATCCAGTATGGTACCATCGAGGATAAGCACGGCTGGACTACTGTCGTTATTGAGTAAATTTTTTAAGAGAGAGATAATTGGAAGTGCACTCTTGGTCAGCGATGGCTTAGGAGTGCATTTTTTTTGTTTTAAACTCTCTATCGTATATAAAGCGCTTCATTATGTATAGACTAAAATTAAAAAAGAACCTCTTTGTGCATTCTAAAATGAGAGAATTCACGCAAAAATCTGAAAAAAAGCAAAAGACTGACAAGCCTTTCCCTGTAGAAATTCCTTTGGAAAAGTAAGGAATAGAAAGTTAACAGTCAACAGTTAACAGTTAGATTTTTTCTACTTGCCACTTTTACACCTTATTATAATATAATATATATATATACTTTTTTTAATAGAAGGGGGTGGGGGTATGGAAAATAGAACTGTTAACTGTTAACTGTTGACAATTGACTGCTTCTATTAAGACTAAAGCGAGCCATCTGTTACGCCAAGTTCGGTCGTAATAGATGGCTCGAATTGTGTTTAAATATAGCTCAAAAGCCTGTTGTCTTTTCTTGTTTTATCTGACTGGAATCACGTAATATTCTCTGTCCACATCAAAGTCGAGTATCCACTGGTCGAGGATAATATGATCATCCAAAGCCTTGATTTCTACCACATGATTTCCCTTTTTGAGTGTGGTAAAGAAGCTTTTTCGGGTCTGTCCGCGCCAAATATCCATCTTCCAGTTGGTGTGATTATACGCATTTTTGAGCGAAATCGTAACGGGTTCCTGATCGTCTATCATGACGCTGATTCGCATATCTCCTTTCTGGTTGGTATAGTCTGGAATCGCTCCTATGGTGAAACGGGCGTCGCCTTCCATGTCTGTATTCACCACGTATTTCAGGATGGCACCCTTGTTCATGGAGACGGCTTTCGTACTGTGCCCCGTGAAAGGCAATAGCTGGACGCTGCTCTGTGTGGCTGAAGTCCACTGGTAGGCATTCTTCGCAATTACATCCTTGATGAGCGCATAGCTGAGCGGCTTCAGGTCTTCCGATCTGTCGAAAGCATCCTGCAGACTTTTCCTGATTTCTGCTGCCGTCATGGTGCCTGGAAGCACTGGAGGCTGGGCAGAAGGGTCGATTGCTTTCAGTTTCTGATAGGCAGTAAGACTCAGCGCTGCGGCAGCCTTGGCTTCATTATCCTTGCTGAAAAGTCCCGGACGGGCGATATGGCGTGCTTCTTGTGCCTCCAATTCTTTCTCGGCTGTGAGGGCTGCCATGAGGATAGGGTTGAGTATCATGCTGCGGAATCCTTGCTGCTGATAGGCCGTGAGGGTGTTTCCTACGTTGGCTACCTTGGTCTTCAGCAGGTCGTAATCATACAGATATCGCTCCAGTTCGTTGCCGAATTCGCCCGAATGAAACTCGTATTCGCCGAAAGGCATGGTCATATATCCGGTAGGACGGATGTTGACGAGCCGGTAGTATTCCTTCATGATCGGCATCAGTTTTCTTCCCATAGCGGCGCCGAAGAGCTTGCTGAGCCATTGCTCATAGTGCTTCTCCAGGTTGGCAGTGGTGGCTGCATTCCTGTTCCAAGCCTGTTCCATGAAAAGGGAGAGCTGGTAGGCACCTGCCTGGGGATTGTTGACATCGGCTATCCAAGCCTCGTCTTCATGGCTGCGGGAACTGTGCGACTTGTGGGCCTTGCCTTTGTGAGAACCGCTGTCCTGACTGTCTGCACCGAGTTCGTTGAGCATCAGAGCTGGTGAGAGGTCAGAAAAAGAGAGTTGGTTGTCTGCCCAGATCAGTTTGGCGAGTTCCAGACTTTTCTTATGTTTCTTGTTGTGTTTCTTGCCGATAACGGTCTCTGTCACCTTTCCGTTCTCTGCCACGAGAATGTCGAAACTGTCAGTCACCTGTTTGTCGATGTTCATCCCATGCTTTCCGGTATTTGTCTCATGCTTTCCTGAAGTTTCCCCATGCTTGTCGCCTTCCCATATCGTATTCGCTCTCAGACGGAGCATCAGGCGGCAGAGACGGCTCTGGTTCTTCCTGCCCATCCATGCATGGTCGTTGAGCATGAGTCCGCGGTAGGTTGTGGCTGGAATCTGCAGGGATTCAAATCCTGCGGCAAGGGAGAGCGTCTTCTTCTGCAATGGAGCCACATGATAATAGTTGGTCCAGGGTGAAACGCCAGCCAGACTGGAGAGTTCCATGATGCCGTAGGCAGTTCCTCTGGCATTGTTTCCCACGACGATGATTTTGCCCTGACGGGTACCAATCCAGAATGCATCTTTCTGGGTGATGAACTGGTGGAGCGGAACTCCAAGTTTCTCGATGGAAGAAAACTCCTTGTTGGAAAGCTGGTCGAGCTGGTAAATCTGAATGTTGGCATTTGATTTCTCTTTTGCCGGATAGCCTAAGATGGACTTCATGTCGTCTGAGAACATGCTGAGGGCTATCTTGACAACTGGAGAAACATTAGCGTTCTTGCTGTAGTAAACCTTGCCGTAAGCATCGTTCCAATAAATCGTGGAAGGAGCTGGGACGGCAGGTTCTTTTCTCTTGCTGGTTGCCAGTACTGAAATGCCGCCAAGAGCGACAAAAGCAGCAGACAATAAAATCTTCTTAATGTTTATCATTGTTTTAATTGATATTTCTTGCGTTGGTATACACATTTCTGCAAAGATACATAAAAGTGTTTAATATCTGAAATTATTTAGTTTTTATTTGCTTATTACATATTTTATTGGTAATTTTGCACAAAAACAAAACATAATTATAATGACATTATATCCTAAGTTGATAGAAGAGGCTCTTGCTACTGTGATTTATCCTGGTACCAAGAAGAACCTCATCGAGAGTGAGATGTTGGCTGATACGCCAAGTATCAATGGCATGAAGGTGAAGGTAGTTTTGCTTTTCCCTCGTGATACAGATCCTTTCCTCAAGAGTACGGTGAAGGCTGCTGAGGCTGCCATCCATTATCATATTTCTCCGGATGTGGAGGTGGAGATTGTTACTGAGTATAAGTCTGCTCCGCGTCCTGAAGTAGGCAAATTGCTGCCTCAGGTGAAGAATGTGATTGCCGTTAGTTCTGGTAAGGGTGGTGTTGGTAAGAGTACGGTTTCTGCCAATCTCGCCATTGCTTTGGCTAAGCTCGGCTATAAGGTGGGCTTGCTTGATACGGATATCTTCGGTCCTTCCATGCCTAAGATGTTCGGTGTAGAGGAGGAGCGTCCTTATTCTGTTCGCAAGGATGGAAGAGATCTCATCGAACCTATCGAGAAGTATGGCGTCAAACTGCTCAGTATCGGTTTCTTCGTGAGTCCTACTACTGCTACGTTGTGGCGTGGCGGAATGGCTTGTTCTGCCTTGAAGCAGTTGATCGGTGATGCTGACTGGGGCGAGCTGGATTATTTCATCCTCGATACTCCTCCTGGCACCAGCGATATTCATCTTACCTTGCTTCAGACTCTTGCCATTACGGGAGCGGTTATCGTAAGTACTCCTCAGCAGGTGGCTCTGGCTGATGCTCGCAAGGGTATTGACATGTATCAGAACGACAAGGTGAACGTGCCTATCCTCGGTCTTATCGAGAATATGGCTTATTTCACTCCAGCCGAGTTGCCGGAGAACAAGTATTATATCTTCGGTAAGGAGGGCTGCAAGAATCTCGCTAAGGAGATGAATGTGCCTTTGCTCGCTCAGATTCCTATTGTTCAGAGCATCTGCGAGGGTGGTGATGATGGTGCGCCTGCGGCAACCAAGGTTGATTCCGTTACTGGTCAGGCTTTCCTGAGCCTTGCCCAGAGCATCGTGACAGTGGTTAATCGCAGAAATGCCGAGAAGGCTCCTACCAAGATCGTCAGTACGCATAAGTAACAAGATTGTTGGTACGCATAGGTAATTTGCCGTAAAAGTTGTGCGAATAAGTCGTTATGAATTATTCGTGTTCGCATTTATAATAAAAGAAAAGAGGGGGTGTCATGGACTTATGCACTCCCTCTTTTTTCTTTTTTCCTTCTGTTTTTCAGAGCCTGAGGATAATTCTTATTTTACTTGAGTTATTTTAGAAATGTCAACAGTCAACAGTTAACAGTTAGATTTTCGATGGTTGTATCGTCAATCCGCAACTTTTACCTCTTGATTTTTGATAAGCTCTTCCGCTTCATCCTCTTCTTCGGCAACTTCGGCAGGAAGTTTTGCCTTGATTCTTGCAGAGCGCAACTGCTGTCTGAATACCAGGCAGGTGGCAAGGAAATAGATGCCCGTCTGCAGCCATAAAGCTCTGAATTCTGGGAGAATGTCTGACAGACTTGCGCCCATGCTGCTGATTCTCAGAAATCCTCTGATGCCGAATGTGGATGGGAAAACCCAGGCGAAACCTTGCCAGAATGCTGGAATATTGCTCTGAGGCCATGAAATACCCGTCATGAAAAGCAGAGGTACGGAGGTGAATACCACCAGGAGCATCACATTCTCACGATATCTTACCAGGCATGAGAGCATCAGTCCGAAGAAAACACACGACAGAATGTAAGGAAGGAGGAAACCCAAAATCGTGGTCCACGTAACCATGCTTACAAAGCCGAACATCTTCGGAACTGCCAATGTGAGATACATACCCAATACGGCATAAACCATGAAATAAACCAGCGCCTTGCCAAATACGATTCGGAAAATACCGCCATAATGCTTGCTGATAGGAATCAGTTCGCGATTTCTGTTCAGCTCTCTCGAAGTACCTGCCGCCATTCCGATGCCCAACAACATGGTTTGCTGCAGGATGAGCACCAGTACACCTGGCAGAATGGCATTTCCATAACCCACGGTGGTGTTGAATATCGGAACCTCATCAAAGGCCAATGGCTCGGTAGTGATTTCGTCGTCTCTATCCGTAAAACCACCACTTTTCGAAATCTGAATGCCTGAGTTGATGTGGCTTGCTACGGCTTGGGCTGTCTGATAAATCGCCTTGTAGGTGAGCATCAGACTCATGTCGCAATAGACTCCCACATGTGCCTGTTCGCCGCGGTTCAACTTTGTGTCAAAGTCGGCAGGAATATAGACAATACCGTGTACAGCCTGCTTCTGTACCAGTTGCTTCGCCTCATCGAGACTGTTGCAATAGTAAGTGGCTTTGGTGTCTGGAGCAGCATCGTAATCGCGGATAAACTCACGGGAGGTATGGGTGTGGCTCAAATCCACGATAGCCGTATCCACTTCTCTCACCACCTCGTTGTTGTAAATCCACGAGTAGAGAAGCGGATAGCCTAATGGAACCAGGACGCAGAAGATGAGTACACCTTCGTCGCGGAAAACATTGCGCATTTCCGTTTTCCAGATGTAGCACATATCCCAGATGCCATTGATGATCTTATATAATAAACTACTTTTTAACATAGAATATTGGACTTTTAACATTGAACTTTATGATTAGTAAAGCCGTTGAATTCTTCACTCTTCACTCTTCGTTCTTCACTCTTCATTCTTCACTCTTCGTTCTTCACATTCCTACGGCAAGTATTTGTAAACCAGCATTGCCTTCTTGATGTTCCAGATGGTGAGGATAGGCAGGGCACAGAAGAGGATGAGGGCGCTCCAGTGGAGTACTGCATCGCTCATCGGGAACCCATTGAAGATGTTCATCTGGTAAATCATATAGTAGTGGCGCATCGGAAAGAGTTGTCCGATAGCCTGGATGGGTGAATCCATGGCAAAGAGTGGGTAGGTGGCTCCGCAGATGGAGAAACTTACCACGCCCCAAAGTGAGCAAATGCTCATCGACATGCGCAGGGATGGCATCAGACCGAAGGCGAAAATGCCAAAGCACTGGCAGGATAATACACTCAGAATGCCTAACAAAATGATAGGCGCTGCGCCACCCGGATGAGGAAATCCTAATACATAATAGATGTAGAACTCGAATAGCAGGAAAATGCTCAGGAAGATGAGTGTCTGGGGCAACATCTTACCTGCGATGGCGAGATAAGGATTATTGCCTGACATCTGCATCCAGTCTCTGGCCCTGTTGAACTTCAGTTCCGTACCTATAGAATAAGGTGTAATCAGGAAGATGAAAAGCATGATGAGTCCCGGAACCATCACGGTAGAGAGATAGTAATTGTAATTGGCGTATGGATTGCCAATCATGTGCAAATCTACGGCGATAGGTTGCAGGAAGGTCATGATCTCATCATTCGTCTTGCCTAATGCTGAAAGCTTGGCCATTCCTGCTGCGGCTCCTCCTAAAGTGGAGATGGTCTTCAAATCGCGGAAGAGTAGGGAACCGGCTGCCAGAGATACACTACTATAGTAGAAGGAAATCTTAGGTTGGCGGGAAGCCATCAGACCGGCCTCCGTTCCGTTTGGAATGACTAAGAAGGCGTAGATTTCGTTCTTCTGTATTGCATGTCTTGCTTCAGCGATGTTCTCGTAATGAGACACAACCTTTGTGGTCTGGAAGGCATCGAGCTTGTGCACCAACTGGCGGGATGTGGCAGAATGGTCCTGATCTACAATGCCCACAGGCATATCAGTAGGCACGCCATCCTTCATTAGGGAGGTGAAGAAAATCACCACCGCGATGGGGAAGATAATCATGCAGAAGAGATAGATAGGGTTCTTCCACATGATGCCGCATTCTCTGAGGGCAATATGATATAATTTCTTAAACATAGAACTTTAAAAGTTGAACTTTGAACTTAACGAACAGCCTGAAATTTATGTTATAAACAATTGAATTCTTCGTTATAAAACAATTGAATTCTTCACTCTTCGTTCTTCACTCTTCACTTTTTATTTGATGATCAAAGACATTCCAGGACGCAGCCCCTCCAACTTGGTGATAGGGCGAGCCTTCACCTCAAAGGTCTTGCGGTCGTAATCGCCATTATCCTTGGTAGCCTTCCATGTAGCGTAAGAGCCCTGGTCTTTCAGATAATATACCTTCATCTTAATGTCCTTGTTGAAAGCAGGAACGAATGCTGTGAATTCTGCACCCTTGTTGAGACCAGCCAGACGGTCTTCGCGCACATTGAATGTGCCCCACATATCGTTCATGATGGAGATGCTCATGATAGGAGAGCCCAAGCCTACCAGTTCACCTACCTTAGGATAGACAGAACTAACTTCGCCTTCTACCTGTGCCACCTGAATGGTCTCCTTGAGCAAGTTCTTGACTACATCCACTGCACTTTTAGAAGCCTTAGTATTGCTGGCAGCCACTCTCTTCTCTTGCTCTCTGGCACCATTCTTGGCCATTTCGTATTGGCTTTTGGCAGCCTGCACCTGAGCTTCAGTAGCCTTATAGGCAGCAAAAGCTTCATCGCGCTTCTGTCCGCTCATCACTCCCTCATCGAAGAGATTCTGGATGCGGGTGTAGGTTTTCTTAGCTATTTCTGCAGCTGCCATTGCCTGCTGGTAGAGCTGGTAAGCACCCTGTACCTGTTCCTTGCGGGCACCGGCATCCGTTAAATCCTGCAGAGCCATGGTTGCTTCATTGGTTGCCTGGAGCATTTTCTCCTGAGATTTCACCTCTGGTACTTCGAGAATAGCAAGCGTATCGCCTACATGCACGTAGTCGCCTTCCTTGACGCGAATCTCTACGATACGGCCAGGCAACTTGCAGGAAACTCTATACTCAGAAACCTCGATTTCTCCCTGAATCGTTTCGTCATCGTGCTCTAAAGTGAAGAAACCGATAACGCCTACGATGATGACTACAGCAGTAAAACCGATTACTGCCAATAGTATGTTATTGTGTTGTGACTTCTTAGACATAATCTTTATTCCTTATATTTAATAATGTGTTGAATCCTATTTCTTGTTTGATATTTTATTTGAATCCCAATTCTCAGAATCCCTTTTTCAATCGATTTTCAAATCTCAGAATTCTTATTTCAATTGAATTTTAATTTTCAGAATTCTTATTTCAATCGAATTTCGATTTTCAGAATTCTTTTTTTAAAAATCGAATCCCAATTCTCAGAATCCCTTTTTTCAATCGAATCTCAATATGTTGTCAACAGAGTTAACAGTTAACAGTTCATTTTTGGATGGTTCAAACTGTTTATCCCTGTTTATTGTAAAATACCCAATGCCTTGTTCAAGCCGATTTGGGTAAGTTTTACATCAATTTCAGCATCGATTTTCTGACTTTGGGCTTTCTGCCAGGCAGTCTGTGCAGCCATTACATCCGTAATATCCATCACTCCTTCCTTGAATCCTAAGTTAGCGCATCTCAGATTCTCTTCAGCACTCTTGATATTTTTCTGTGCCATATTGAGCTTCTTCTCTGCTTCCTTTACCTTGAATTGGCTTTGGGTGATTTGAAGATGGATTTTTTCGCTCGTATCATCCAAATTCATTTGAGCAATTTGGGAGGTCGCTTTTGCAGCACGTACTTTATAGGTGCCGTCAAACCAGTTCCATACCGGTACTTGTACGAGGACGCCTACATTCCATACTCCTGAAAATTTCTTCTGAAAACCGTTGAAAACATTTGGATTGGAAATCGTATAACCGCCAGTCAAAGCTACATGTGGCAAATAAGCAGCACGTATCAATTTCACACTTTCTTTGGAAAGGTCAATCGCATTCTGAAGCATTTTCAATTCAGGACGGGTACTCTTGGCTGAATCGGATGCTGCCGCTTCTTGCTGATGAATATCAATCGCCTGACCGGAAAGGGCAAGTGATTCTTTTTCTTCGTCAGCCAACTGAATATCCTGAATCATCGGAATACCGCAGAGCTGACAGAGCAGCATCTTGGAGAGGGTCAGCCCATCTTCTACCTGCATAATCTGCATATCTGCTTCGTTTACCTTTACATCGACTTTGAGACCGTCTGCCTTCGTGGCTACACCCTGTTTGATCATTTTATGCACATCATCATCCAGTTTCTTGACTAAATCTCTATAACTGTTGGCAAGTTTCTGCTTCTGTCTCAGAGAAACAACCATCCAGTATGCCTGATCGATATTGTAAAGTGTATTTTGCGTCTGCATGTCAATATCGTTTGCAGCTATTTGCTCGCCAATATCAGCTATCTTGTTGGCTGCAATGATGGCTCCTCCCATATAAATAGGTTGACGAAGCATGATGCTGCCGGCCCAGATGTTTCGGGTGTCTGTGCGGAAGGCATCTACCAGATTTTGGCCTGCTCCATTAAGCTTTTCTGTTACTCCCGGCAACTTGCTTCCGAGTGCCTGACCAATCTGCTGGGCAGCCTCCTGAGAGATAAGTCCCTGACTGACAAGCTCGCCCATCATGGTGTTCAGGTTGTTGGTAACTCCAGCTCCTAAGTTGGATCCGATATTGCTGATGGCACTTTTCTGGTTACTGTTGAGAAGGGAAATCTCACGGTTGAACCATTCGTATCCGCCCAGCGCATCTACTTTGGGGAGATACTTGGTTCTTGCTGATTTCTTCAGGTTGTAAGCGATATCCTTCTTGAGTCTTGACGCATTGATTTGCTTATTATTGCGCAATGCCATGACTCTGCAACTATCAAGGGTCAATACATTTTGAGCCTTCATAGGGAGCATTGCGGCAAATAACAGGCAAAAAGTTACAATCTTTTTCATTACACAAAAACTATATGAGTTATATTATTTTTGTGCAAAATTATGGATAATTTCTTAAAAATCAAAGGTTTTTTGTATTATCAATTCTTAATAATTGAAAATTATCTATATTTGTGGAAAAATGGAACATCTAAGATTGATGAAGGATTATATTATAACGAATATAACGATGGGTACTTTAAAAAAAGACCCTTCAAAGGAGGGGTACCTCAAAACGCTAATATTTTAAAACTAAAAAGTATAAAATGTTTGAAAACTAAAAAGTACAAAAGAGCCTCCCTGAATAAAATTTATCCCAAACTAAATTCTATTCAAGGCTCTTTTCTATTATCTAACTTTCTGATTGTTAGTACTCTTGCTTTTCAGATGGATTCTACTTTCTGTTGGATTCTACTATCTGATGGATTCTACTTTCAGATGGATTCAATTTTCAGATGACTTTAAGAAATCAGATGACTTTAACTATCTAATGGCTTCAACTATCAGATGGATATGACTCTTAGAATTCGTATTCGTTTTCGCCAGCCCATTCCGGATCAAAAATAAAGTCGATGTCTATGTCGCCAGTTCCGCCCGACAATCCAGTAAACATTTTACCGCTATATTTCGTTATGTAGTTTTTGAGGATGGGAACATCAGAAAATGTTGTTGTCGCTATTGTAAAATCATTTTTATCTAAGATGTCGATGGTAACAGTCAATTTCTTATCTCCTTCGTGAGGAAAGGTATAAACTTCATAAACCTGCTGGTTTTTTACCAGATCTAAAATCTCTGTCTGTTTGCTGTTCACGCATCCGTAACCGGTTTTAGCATTCAAAGTACTGCTGCCTCCTGTGTAATAAAATTTAATTTTCTTAGCCTGCTCTGGAATCTCATCTTTGATGGCTAAGCGAAACATACCAACTGCTCTTTTAAGCGTGATGCTTTCTGTGGCTTTTTCTCCATCGGTGACGTCAAGAATTCCATAATAATAAAAAGTATCTGTTACTTTATTACTTGTGAAAGTAATCTTTTCTGGTGAAGAAATCGTAGTGCCGGAGCCATTGTGACCGATGGCAACAACTTCGTAAGTTCCTGCTGCCAAACTGAGATGGATGGCTCCAAAATCGGAATCGTCTGACGTTTGACTGATGATTCCCGCTTTTGCATCGTCCTTGAAAAATCCAAAGCTAACCTTCTTGCATGCTTTCTTTACTTGGTCTTTTGAACTTAAGTCAAGGGTAACATTGTTTTCTCCAGAAATAGGTTTGTCACTTTCTTCCTCGGAGGTAAACTTTTCGCATGAGCACATCATCATGGTGATGGCTAACATCGCATTAAATAGGATCGTTTTCATATTTGTCTATATTTTAAAGAGTTTTCTTATTTGTCTGTATCTTTTTGAGAAGTTTCTTGTTTATTATATCTTTCAAGAACTTTCTTTTTATCTATGTCTTTAGAAAGTTTTCTTTATTGTCTATATTTAGAAAGAGATTCTTGATTGAAATGATAAATCTCATTTCAATTCTCTTCTTCAATGATTGTAATACTTCTATTTGTTATAGATTTTGATTTCTCTTTGCAAAGGTATGCTTTTTTATCGGTAACTCCAAAGAAATCATGCTTTTTTTTGCTTTTTCTTTCAAAAAATGGCTATCTTTGCACACCGAAATAGTATGTATAATATGTATAAAGGATAAAATATGGACAAGAATTCAAAAATCAAAGCTTTATTTTTTGATATAGATGGTACTTTGGTAAGTTTTCAAACACATCGCATCCCCCAAAGTACTGTTGAAGCGCTGGAAAAAGCGAAGCAAAATGGTGTCAAAGTTTATATTTCTACTGGCCGTCCTATCATACTTATTACTAATCTGGGACAGATAGAACATCTGATAGATGGCTATATAACGACTAATGGTGCGCGATGTTTTGTGGAAAATCATACTGTTTGCCAGTGTCCGATTCTTCGTTCTGATGTGCAGAAAGTGATTGAAGCGGCTGATCGTGATGATTATCCTGTCATAGTAGTAGGAGAAAAGCAGCTGGCGATTCATCATTTGACCCCTATTGTCGAAAAAATATTTGTGGAAGGATTAGGTGTTGATACCCTTGATTTCCAAACGAATATTGACGATTTGAAAGATGAGGATATCTTGCAACTTACTCCATTCTGTAGTGCTGAACAAGAGAGTGAGTTGATGCCGTCATTGGAAAATTGTACTTCCGGAAGATGGCATCCTGCTTTTACCGATATTACTGCTGCTCAAGCTGATAAAGGTAAAGGGTTACAGGCAATGGCTGATTATCTGGGCTTGAACATAGATGAAACCATGGCTTTCGGCGATGGCGGCAATGATATTTCCATCATAAAAAAGGCAGGTATCGGTGTTGCGATGGGAAATGCTGGTGATAATCTTAAAGAAGTCGCGGACTATATTACGACCTCTGTTGATGAGGATGGGGTAAAGAATGCTCTTGTTCACTTTGGAGTTATTTGATACGATTTCTTCAATTTTATATATTTGCATGTGTATGTGTATACGGGCCTGTGCAGGCGCACAAGCGTGTATGTATATTATGAGGTGAAATTGTGGAATTAAGAGTGTAAAATGTAATCGAATGTTAAAATCTTAATATTTTTGAAACTTTTTTCTCGAAATGTTTGGTAGAATGAAAAATAGTTTGTACTTTTGCACTCGCTTTTGAGAAATCAAGCATTCCTCAAGGCAATAAAGAAAG
>OIZO01001365.1_pt1 | contig 12727 bp, 10 predicted proteins | sample 1588551 | NCBI WGS metagenome assembly OIZO01 (sample SAMN03283271) | human gut metagenome | biome: human-associated habitat; material: feces | host: Homo sapiens | place: Peru | collected 2012 | reverse complement strand
CCGAATCTTGAAAGCTTTTCGGATAAATCTGATATACAACTGCATTTTTCCACCAATTATTCTTATTTTTCATACTCTGTTTCGATATCTCTTCAGCAGATTATCTGGTTCTAACGGGATATCCTCTCCTTTCTTTATGTGCTCTCTAAATTCTACGAATGAGTGTTCCGTTCACACCAAGTATCTCTCCATCAAATTCTCGGGCAAAAAGAATTTTTCCATTTCCTTTTACTTTTATTTTTTCCTCCGATGCATTTAATAGAACCTCAATTTTATTACCTTCTTCATCTAATTTTATATATTCTACACATCGATCATTTTTGTACGTATCCGGAAAATGAAAATGCGGGCTTCTGCACATTTTCTCGTTTCTTCTAAGCATGATCAGTTTCCGCATTATTGCAATTTTTTCCTGATTCTCTTTGCTTCCGATCTCGCTCCATGGCATACATCTTCTACAATCCGGGTCATGTGCGCCTTCCATCGCAATCTCTGTTCCGTAGTAAATGCAAGGACTTCCCGGAAGTGTGAAGAGAATTGCAAGCTGCTGATAGAATTTATCCAGATTATGAAAACGGTTCATAAGTCTCTCCGTATCGTGGGAATCCAGCAGATTGAAAAGTACATCGTTATTCTGTTGCATATACATGGTATAGCAACGATTTACCATATATTCAAATTCCTCTTTTTTCATCGTTTTATCTAGAAAAAAATCATGGATTCCACTGAGCAGCGGGTAATTCATAACGGAATCATATTCATCTCCTTGCAGCCACTGGCTTGCATCGTGCCAGATTTCTCCCAACAGATAAATGTCCGGTTTTATCGTTTTTAAATGTTCTCGCATCCGCTTTAAGAACCGATGTGATACTTCATTTCCTACATCAAAACGGATTCCATCTATATCAAATTTTTGAACCCATTCCTCGCAGACCTTACAAAAATACTCAATTACTTCTTCGTTATTCGTATTTAATTTTGGCATCGTATCTGCAAATGCGAAAGAGTAAAAGCGCCTGTCTCTGGTGTCTGCTCTTTTTCCGATCTGTTCCCAGTCTTCTATCATAAACCAGTCCGCATAACGGGAATCTTTCCCATGCTCCAGTACATCCATCCACGGCGCGAATTTTCTTCCGCAGTGATTAAATACTGCATCAACCATAATACGGATTCCTTTTTCGTGCGCTTCCCTGCAAAGTGCTTTCATCATTTCTTCATTGCCGAAAGCCGGATCAATCTTTGTATAATCTGTAGTATCATATTTGTGGTTAGATTCTGCTTCCATGATCGGATTCAGATAAATTCCGGTAATTCCCAGCTCCTGAAGATACTGTAGTCTCTGACGGATTCCCTCTAGATTTCCTCCGAATTTTTCCTGATTTGTCACTGTTCCGTGATTTCTCCACGGTGTGATATCATTTCCATTCTTTTCCGGTGTCCCATTGCAGAACCTGTCCGGAAAAATCTGATACCAGATCGTATCATTTACCCATGCAGGTGTGCGATTTATATCTGCAGGATTCATCCATGGTACAATAAAACACTGCTGCATACGACCATCCATCTGAAGCTGTTCTTCTGTCAGGAAACCGTCTTCAAAATAATACCAGACTTCCTTTTCTGTCCTCAGTTCAAAATAATATTTACATCTTTTATATGCAGGAAGAAGCGTTGTTGTCCACCAGATTTGATGCGACAGACGTTTTTTATAAATAATTTCCTCTCTTTTTCCAATCCACTTTTCCTTTCCACCCAAGATTCCTGCTTCATAAGGATCTCCATAATGAATAAATACCTGTTTTACATCATACCCGGTCTTAATATTTACAATTAGTCTGTCCTCATCCAACGGATAACTCATCTGCTCTGATGTTTTATGATATACCCCGGTAAACTCCATCTTATTATTCCTCCAATTTTTCATAAACACGCAGGATTTCTCCCACACTCCACGCCTGTGCAAAACATCCTTTTGAAGAAACCGGAATCCCTCCATCATAAATCTCAGGGAGCTGGCCAATACATCCTTCACGCATTGCACTTTCCAACACTTCCAACTGCTTTGCCACAATCTCTTTTGCTTCTCTTGAATCTTTATTTACTTTTAGATATGCGAGATAATATCCACCCATTGGAAAAGTCCAGACGGTTCCCTGATGATAAGCAAGATCTCTTTTTATCATCTCTCCGCCGTAGCTTGCATGAAATTCCTCGTCTTTTGGATCTAATGTCCGAAGTCCATACGGCGTATACAGCTTTTCAAATACCGTATCTACAATTTGTCTTTCTTTTTCTTCATCCAACATTGTAAATGGCATAGACACCGCCCATATCTGATTACATCGAATTTGTGTATCTGCCTTTGTTTCTGAGATTACATCCTTCAGGCAGTGTTTTTCCTCCATCCAGAATTCTCGTGTAAAAGATTCTTTCACTTTCTGTGCGAGTTCTCCATATTTCTGCTCTTCATTTTTCTTCAAAACTTCAGAAAACTTTTGCATGATACAAAGTGCATTATACCAGTAAGCATTGATCTCCACCGGTTTCCCATGTCTTGGTGTCGGAAGGATTTCTCCCACACGTACATCCATCCACGTTACCTGATCCAGCCCCGCTCCGGCACTGATAAGACCATCTTCTTCCATATGGATATTGAAATTTGTTCCTCTTTCATAACCGGAAATAATTCTTTGCATTACCGGATACATTTCCTCTACAAATTTGATATCCTGAGTTTTTTCATAATATAACCACACACAGTTGATAAATAATAGTGCCGCATCTACAGTATTATAAAGTGGCTCATTCTCCCCCTCTGGAAACAGATTTGGCATCAATCCATCCTTTTCATAAAATGCAAATGTCCGCAAAATTGATTTTGCACTTTCAAATCTTCCTGTGGAGATACAGATTCCCGGAAGTGCAATCATTGTATCTCTTCCCCAATCCTCAAAAAAAGGAAAACCGGCAAGAATGGTCAATCCGTCCGTGGACTCTCTTTTCGAAAGGAATTTGTCTGCACTACATACCAGTGTCTGTGCCAGTTTATTTTTCAAACCTGAAGTCTTTATAAGTTTCTCTTGGTGATGGATCTGTTCTTCTTTCATTTTATCAAATAATTTTTTTGCATCCATACCAATCTGACGTTCCAGCGAATAAATTACTGTCAAATCCGTCTCTTCTCCTGGCTTTACCCGCTTTTTCATCTGATACACTGCGCTTGCGGTTCCATTTTCTCGTCTTCCATCACATTCATCGTAGCGATAAAAATACGTTTCTTTCTTTTCCTGAAATTCTTCTGCCTCCCCATTTGTTTCAAAGAAAAGATTATACTTTCCATCGGTAATCTTTTGCTCTTGTCTTGAAAATATCTTATCTTCTTTCAAATCTTCCCCCTTAGGTTCAAATTGAAAAAACGGAGTTACACAGAGAACGGCCTCTTTCTGACCTCGGTTTTTCAGATGATAATTCACTGCAATCTGATTGCAGTCCTGTGCCATCGCAATCTCTTTTTCTATCTCTATTCCACTTGTCAGATAACGCCACAAAGGAAGAATTCCAAAAGAAAACTCTGTAAGATAACGGTATCCTTCTTCTTTTGTTCCATCTGCAAATTCCTGAGTTGAAAGAACATACTTTGTTTCCCCAATACCCAGTTCTTCTTTTATACGGTGAACCATATTCACTCTGTGATTTGGAGCTTTCGTACATGCCATAAATACTGAATGATCATTTCTTGCCACAGCTCCGGTCATAGTAAGCGAAGAAAAACCTCCTAGACCATTGGTTAATAAATAGCAATTTTCGAGACCTCTCTCCAACGTTTTCCAATCCTGTCTGCCATAAATGCATTTCATGCACCACTCCTCCTTAATCATTACTTACGTCCAAGTATCAAAACGCTCTGCGGTACAGCCTCTATCTGTCTGCCTGCACAAATTCCTTTTTCCCAGCACCAGCTGTCATCTGCATCGCTCAATATTTCCCAGTCGTCATCCAAAACTTCTTTATAACTACTTTTTCTTGCATTGTAAATTATTTTTACCTGACTCCATCTTGCTTTTTCATCATTGAGCACTGTAAATCCTACTACGTCTTTTTCTTTCCACATATCCGTAATTCGTTTATAACTGTCTTTTGATTTGTCACAAAGCCCAGAGAGCTGTTTTCGAAGTGCAATCAGCCCCTGATAATAACGAACCAGTTCCTTATTTTCCCGTGCCTTTTCCCAGTCAAGACGGTTTAGAGTGATCGGCGCCTTAAAGGTATTATCCTGTCCATCTTTTGTACGGGCAAATTCTTCTCCCGATAAGAAGAACAACGTTCCCTGACAGGTCATATAGATTGCTGCTGCCATTTTATTCAGCCTCATACATTCTTCCTCCGGGACTGTCTCTTTTAATTTATCCCACAGGGTATGATTGTCATGTGCTGATACATAGGTAACAATCTGTGAAGGTGCTTTGACATTCTCAAGTCCTTCTGCATGATAAGGATTTGTACACCATGCAGCCACACTTGCAAGCATTTCGTCTTCTTTTCCTTCCGCTCCATTTATAAATCCGGCTTCCTTTGCCCGGAGTGCAGAGCCTTTGATTCCATCTCGGGTGCTGTCACAGAACGCTCCGATATTTTCATCCAGAAGCCCAATATTTTCTTTTGTTGCCAGTTTTTTACCGCCTTCTACAGCTGTCTGTTCTGCTGCCCAAGGTTCTCCGTAAATAATCTTCTTTCCTTTTCCGTATCGCTGATCCAGTTCACTTCGGATCCGATTCATTAAATCTACATCCAGAAGTCCCATCAGGTCAAAACGGAATCCATCAATATGATATTCCTCTGTCCAGTAAAGCACTGATTCCAGAATATATTTCGCACACATCTCTCTTTCGCTTGCAACATCATTTCCACATGCGGAACCATCGGAGATCTTCCCATCCGGAAATACCCGGTAAAAATACCAAGGTACAGTTCTCTGAAACCAGGAGTCCAGCGAATAAGTATGGTTGTAGACAACATCCATGATTACGCCAAAACCAGCTTCATGAATTGCCTGGATCATTTCTTTCATTTCCCGAATTCTAACTTCACCATTTCTTCGTTAGTTGATTCTTTAATAGTATTGCTGAGTGCATTTTCTATCATTGTTTCTAAATTTTGTATATTCATTGTTAACCTCCTCCATTTTTTATAGAAGAATAAGAAATTCATAAGCTTTTAAAGTCATCCTATCCTTTAGACAAATTTTTTCCTGTGCGTAGCAATCTATAAATTCTTTATTTGCCAACTCATCTGGTAAAATAATCTCTGATATTTCATCATTATTATGAAGTATAATGTATGTTTTTTCAGCGTTTTTTTGTTTACAATATATAACTGTACCCGAAGAATTGTCTGCTAACACCCAAGAAAAGTCAATACTTCTCAAAGACGGTAATTGTTTTCTAAGTGTGATTAAACGTTTGATATTAGTTCTTAATATATTATCTTCAGTATTTCTAGTCCAAGGGTAATATTTCCGATTATTACCTTCGTCACCATCTAAGCCAACCTCACTTCCATAGTATATACTCGGGCATCCTCCAAACGTCAGTTGAAACACATATGCCAACGTTACTAATCGAATATCATTCTTACAGATTGATGTCAAACGAGCAGTATCATGGCTATCCAAAAGATTAAAAAGCACCTTTTGTATAGGCTTGGGATAATAAGCGCAAAGGTCATTAATTGCATACATAAATTGAGTGGCATTATAAGAATCATGTCTTTCTTTTCCTGTTTCACATTTTCCCAAAAATGCCCAAACAGGATTCATAAACTCATAATTCATAACTGCATCAAATTGATCTCCCCTTAACCACGGCATAGATCTATCCCAATTCTCTCCCAATATGTAAATATCTTGTTTTATATCTTTAACACTTTTTCGAAAATCTCTCCAAAACTCATGCGAAATTTCATTTGCAACATCTAATCGCCATCCATCGATATCGCATTCCTTTATCCAATAGACGGCTACATTTAATAAGTACTCTTTAACTTTAGGATTAGACAAGTTCCATTTAGGCATGTTTTTCACAAATCCGAATGTTCTGTAATTACAATATTTCCTATCTTTAAAAACAATATTATCTTGTGGTTTCTTATTCTGATCAACGATATAAAAATAATCAAAATATTTTGACTTATCCCCTTTTTCCAATACATCTTTCCAGAACGGATGACTACTTCCACAGTGATTAAATACTGCATCCAGCATGATTTTGATATCTCTTTTATGAGCTTCATGTACAAGTTCTTTTAGTTGTTGATTAGAGCCTAATTCTGGGTCTACTAGAAAATAATCAATCGTATCATATTTATGGGAACTTTCTGCAAAGAAAATGGGCGTTAAATATATCCCACTTATTCCTAGGTATTTTAAATAATCTAATTTTGTGATTATTCCTTTGATATTTCCATGTTTATATGCAGTGGCTTCTTCTCCATTATACGAAAAACTATATGGAAAAATCTGATACCAAATAGTATTTTCTACCCATTCGGGAGCTTTATAAATATCCTCTTCATTAATGTATGGAAAATTAAAATAATTCCATATATCATTAATAGCCTCTAAATTCTGCGATATATCAACAATTTTATGATTGCCAAAAAAAATCTCCTCATTCTTATTTCGAATCACAAATCCATATCGTATCCTAGACCAAATAAAACCTGTAATTTCAGCAAACCAAATATCATAGTAATCTGTTTCTTGTTCCTTATTCATAGGAATATCTACAATAGAATTGTAATCAAATTCATATTTATCAGGATCCTTTTTAGAAGGAAACCAGTTAAATGGATCAACAGCCCTTACTGTTATTGAATCTGCTTCTCCTTTGGCAACTTTAATCCTTAAATGTATAGTTCTATCATCAACCGCATATGAAAGGTTACTTTTGCTTTCATGTATAATTGCAGCATAGTTCATAATCTTCTCCTTTAAATATTAATATTAAATAATTTTTTTGCATTTTTGAACATAATATGTTCCCATGCATCCTGACCTAAAATTGCTTTTGCTTCATTCCAGTAGAATTGATAAAATATTTTATCGTCATAAGTATCAATTCCATTTATTGGATTATCTGTTCCGAATAATATTTTTTCATAACCACATTTATTAACAGCATCTACAACATGCTCCGGTTTCACCCACGCCGTATCACCATAAAGATTAGGCAGTTTTGATATATATTCAATAGCCTGCTGATTATCACTCCCCAATCCCATATGATACATTACAAAATTAACCTTGGGATATTTCAGTGCCATTTGATAAACTCTAAATGCTTCTGAATCAGAATCCGTAGCTGTATGCGTCACAATAGGCAGACTATATTTTTCTGCTAAAAGAATATATCCCTGCACTGCTTCTGAATCGAATGATATTTTAGAATGATAAGGATGAACTTTTATTCCGTAAATTACATCTCTATTTTTCCTGATTAATTCTTCGAAAGCATCATCCGGCTCCTCATTAGCTGGTCTTGTCCATAACAAAACGCCAATTTTATCCGAATTTGCCTTTGCAAAACGGATTGTTTTTTCATTTATTTCTAATTGGCCTTGCTGCAGACTTATTTCTATTTCCTTTTGCAAATGATCCACTTCACAACCTTCAATGTTTGAAACAAGTGAAAAGTTCACCCCATACTTAATCATACTATCAAGTATCATTTTTTCAGGCATATTAAAATTTAATATCTTTCCCATATGAACATGCGAATCTATAATCATTTTCGAACACCTCTTTTATTATTGGGAGAGCAATCGCTTTAATACAGATTGCTCTCCCAAATAATTTATATTATTCACTTGCGACCAGTGCTTCAAAATCACTTTGTGCCTTTTTCGCCCCTTCTTCAGGTGAAATATCTCCTTCAAATACAGGAGCAATTACTCCTTGAATGATAGTCCAATAGTAAGACATTCTTTTTACTGACGGCATTGGCACGGCATTATTAAATGCTTGTGCAAAAATACTCAATTGCTCATCATCTTTAAGTCCTTCTACATTCGAAATATCTTTTCTTGATGTGATTTTATAAGACTTCTCATATAAAGTTTCTGCAGCCTCTTTAGAAACAAGATACTTTGCAAATAATTGTGCCGCATGCGGATATTTTGTATATGCAGAGACATATGCATTTTGAATACTTCCAAATGACTTCATCTGTTCACCATCCCAAGTAGGAAGCGTTGTCACTCCAAAATTGACATTTTCTTCTTTTAGACTCTTCACTAACCACGGACCCGACGGATAGTATGCAGTTTTACCTGTTTTAAAGCTTTGCTCTAACTGAGAAGCCGTTTCTATTTTTAAATCTTCTGCATTAATATTCATAATCTCTTTCATTGATTTAACCCGTTCAAGTCCATGTATAAATTCTTCTGAAGAGAAGCCGGGATTCTCATTGTCCTGACCATTTTCTCCAAAAAGTGCAAAACCATCAAGGCTTAAAAACGGATATGCCGCAAAACCATCATTTAAAACTGTCAGATACCAGAATAGATTATTTTGTGGATCATTATATTCTTTTGCCTCTTTAATGATATCTTCCATTGTATTTGCCGGTTCACCAGTAACAAGATCTTTATTATAGAACAATCCATATGTTTCAATAGAAACTGGCACTCCATACAATGTATTATCTTTTTCAATCGTTTTCAATGCAACCTCATTTACCTCAGTGCGCAACTCCTCTGCAATATCCTCATCAATACTCAATAATAACCCTGCATCAAAAGCTGTGGAAAAAGTATCATGCGCCGCCATAAAAACATCAGCACCATTCCCCGTAGGTCCATCTAGCATCATTTTATTAACAGCATCCAAACCACTTTCCTGAACCGATACTTTTACTCCATATTCTTCTTCGAATTGCTTTGCAATTGCCTTGCCATATTCTGCATCTCCCGGTGTTGACCAAAATATCAATTCTGCATCTTTTTCAGGAGTTATTTCCCCCAAAACATTCTCTTCCTGTCCTTCCATTGGAAGTTGTCTTTTCCCACATCCTGATATGATACTTCCTACTAAACATCCTACAAGTACCAAACTAACAATTTTCTTCAATTTCATTTTTATTCTCCTTTTATCCTTTATCTGCGCCTGCTGCCACTCCCTGAACAAGATATCTTTGAAAAATCATAAATACCAGCGTAATAGGAATAGCAATCAGAATTGCACCTGCTGCAAACAATCCAAAATATGTACTTTCCCTCCCTTGTACAAATGCGAACAAACCAACTGCCAGAGTTTTATTTTTATCATTAGAGAGTAACATATTTGGTAAAATATAATCCATCCACGGCAACATAAACTGAGACACTGCACAGTAGGTAATGATTGGTTTTGCCATAGGTAGAACTATCTTTTTAAAAGTTTGCAATTTATTACATCCATCAATATATGCAGCCTCGTCAATAGACGTGGGAATACCATCTAAATATCCTTTAACTAACCATGTATTATACGGAATTGCTCCAATCGAATAAATGATTACTAATGAAATCGGCTTTCCAATTAGCCCCACTGTCAAGAATAAAGTGTAAATTGCTGTCATAGAAAGGAATGTAGGGAACATAGAAAGAATCATTATAGTTAACAAACTTGTCTTTCTTCCTTTAAACTTAAATCTTGACATAACCCACGATGTTAGCATAATCAAAAATACCGAAAAGACTGTACTTATTAATGCTATTTTCAATGTATTTAAAAACCACAATGCATAACTTGTTTCATCAAAAAGTCGTTTAAAATTTTTAAAACTAAGACTTGTAAAATCTAAACTACCAACATTATTTCCCGATTGAAAAGCGGACAGCAAAATCCACATAACCGGAATAATAACCACTATTGACATAAGAACAAGTTCCGCATGTATGGCAAATGTTAATATCTTCTTTTTCATGTTTCCTCCTTATATTTCTTTAAACGCTGCTGTTCTTTTAAAATTCCATAGAGAAACTGTTCCAACAATAATAAAGAGCAGGACACTCATCACAGCAGCAATGTCGAACATTTTCTGATCCAAAGTCAATTTATAAATCCAGGAAATCAAAATATCTGTATCTCCTGCAAATTGCATATTTGAATTAGTTGGTCCTCCCTGTGTCAAGAAATATATCAAACCAAATCCATTAAAATTTGCCGCCATGGTCATTATAAGGTTTGGCATAGTTGCCCTAAAAACAAGCGGCAACGTTATATAAGAAAATTGTTGTCTGCCATTTGCACCATCTAGAGAAGCTGCCTCATACAAACTGCCGTCCATATTTGATAATACGCCGGAAAGCATTATCATGAACATCGGAAAACCTAACCATATGCTAACTAATATAACCGTAACCTTTGCACATAATGGATCTGATAAAAAAGGTATATTTTGAGAAATAAACTCATGTTTAAGGAGAAATTGATTAATTGGGCTAAACTGTCCATTAAACAAATTTCTAAACACTAGTAAACTTACCATTTGAGGTATTGCCCACGGTAGAATTAGGATAGTTCGAAAAAGACCTTTGAATTTAACACATTTATGATTTAAAATCAAGGCTTGGAAAAGTCCCAAAAAATATGTTCCTAGTGTTGATGCCAACGTCCATATGACTGTCCACACAAGTACTTTAGAAAACGTTTTGGACCATATTGAAACCGTAAACAATTTCTTAAAATTAGAAATTCCAACCCAGTCTAATAGCTGTCCCGGTGGTAAATGATTCCTATTATAATTAAGAAATGCCGTTAGAAACGTAAAAATAATGGGCATTACCACAATAAAGAAAAATGCTATTCCTATGGGAATCAAAATAATATATGGCAATTCTTTTTCCCAATTAAAACTGTGTCTTACATTAATCATATCCATATTGTTTGCTTGATTCAAAACATCTTTTAAGTTCCAAATATAAACAAATATAAAAATGAATAAAAGGCTAATCGCAATAATTCCATTAATTATCAAAATCGTGGAATGATCACCATACATTCCCCCAACTTCATCACCCAAGGTGATAATCCCCCATATTCCTCTCGTAAAAAATCCGCCATGAAGACGGATAGAGAAATCAGGAATTAATCCCTGAAAATACTCTATCCAATATCCAGACCTAATCTCGAGTGAAATAAATGCAATCTGCATCAAAAGTAATATAGTTCCTTTTAGTTTTTGATGAAAAACAAGAAGCTGACCTGTTCCCCAGAAAATTGAGGATAGCAAAACAGCTTTTATTTTTTTATTCACTTACTCTTACTCCTTTCCAATCTAATTTTCATCAGTTACAATATCATTCCCTAAACTTGATTCACATTCATACTAATCCCTCCTTCAAACGATTACATCGCAAAACTTAATCGCTTAACTACAATAAATTTAATATATTATAATATATTTGTCAATTTTATATAGTTATTTTATACATTTTCATCACATTTAACATTTAGTTGTTTGTGCATATTTACTTAAGTAAACTTAATATAATTATTTTAATCTTTTTACTATCTTAAATCTCCTTTTATTATTCATTCTTTCTTGAATTCTTCTTAAAATTTAAGCACTTAATATTTTTACTTACAAAAAAAAAGAAATTGCGATTTTTGTATAAAATCACAATTTCTTTACAAAATATCATTTAACATGAATATAGGTTATCTTCTCCGCCTCTTCATCACCATTTACTTTTAGAAGCTTTTCCATTATTTCAACAGACTTTTTTGCTTTTTCTTTATTGCTGATTACAACTGTTTTTGTATCGGGAAGAAGCATACTATCATTATCACAATGTACTACCACTAGAAGATTTCTATTGTCTACATAATTTTCTATCTGCATACCTAAAAGCTCTCCTACAATCAAGCCTTTCCTATTTTTATTTTTGCTTAAAAAGTCTATTAAACTACTTTCCGAACAGTTTACAAAGACATTTTCTTGATTCTTTTTTTTCAAAATATAATTCAAGAAATTTTTATTGGCATAATCTTCAATAACTACATAAAAATCTTTTCCAAGTATTTCTTCAGCTTTATCAATAATCTCTTGAGGATTGGCAAGTATTTTACAAAAAATACTATCTTTTACATATCCATCTATAAAAATAGCCGGTACATAAAACTGCTTTGCAATTGTTCGCAGCTCTTCTTCTTTCATATCCATAATAAAAACCGCATCCAATGATCTTCTACGGCTAATAGAGATATCTTGCCCCATTTCTTTTGTAGTAATAAAAAAAACATCATACCCTTTTTCATTGAGTATCTTCTGCATTTCTCTCGTTAAGTCATAATACTGATATAACTTACTCCGTTTATTCTTTTCTCCCATATTGATAATTATTCCAACGAGCATGCTTTTTTTACTTGATAGTGATTTTGCCGTCATATTAGGAACATATCCTAATTTTTTTGCAGCCTCAAACACCCTCAATCTAGTTTCATGTGTCACCCGCTCTGTTTCAGAATAATTCAAGACATACGAGACTGTTGCTATAGATACTTTAGCTTCATTAGCAACATCTTTCATTGTAACTCTCTTTTTTCCCATGTTAATTCACCTTTTCACAATTAGTATTGTTATTATAACATAATTACTACTATTCTGGAAACCCGATACCGCTTTTGGATGAAGCTTTCCTTCTTTATAATTCTGTTCCATAACTCGATAAGCACCAATATAATCGC
>OIZO01001363.1_pt1 | contig 12740 bp, 11 predicted proteins | sample 1588551 | NCBI WGS metagenome assembly OIZO01 (sample SAMN03283271) | human gut metagenome | biome: human-associated habitat; material: feces | host: Homo sapiens | place: Peru | collected 2012 | reverse complement strand
TTTATTTTTTTATTCTTTTTTATATAAAAATAGAAGTTTCCTATAATATAAAAAAGAACAAGACTAAATCTTGCTCTTCCTATGAATTCATATAATTTATATTGAAATCATTATTATTTTTTATTTACTAAATCTTTTAAAGCTTTTCCTGCTTTGAAAACTGGAGCTTTAGATGCTGGTATTTTGATTTCTTCTTTAGTTTGTGGGTTTCTTCCCTTTCTAGCTGCTCTTTTTCTTACTTCGAAAGAACCAAATCCAACAAGTTGAACTTTGTCTCCTTTTACTAATGTTTCTGTTACAGTTTCAACGAAAGCGTTTAATGCTGCTTCAGCACCTTTCTTTGTGTCTCCTGTTTTAGCTGCGATAGCTGCGATTAAATCAGATTTGTTCATTTAAATTACCTCCTATAAGATATCATATGTAGATAGTAAAATTTATCTACTAGTAACATTATTCGCCAATCTTTTTCAAAATCCTTCTTTTTTTTCAATTTTTCTTTTTTTAAACCTTTGGGGCTGTAAGTTTTTGGATTTTCAAAGTTCTGTAATATGCTATTTTACTGTGTTTTCACTTTCTTTATAAATCTTCAATTTTTCTAAAATTTTGTATAGCTTGTTGCCGTAAGGAATCATAAATATTTCTTCTTTAGTAAAAATTTTTAATGCAATTACTGCTAATCCATATACAAGAACTGCGACTAATATTGCAATTATTGTTGCCAACTTTCCTGCAATTATACCACCTAAAAGTAAATATACTGCATATGAACATATTCCCATCATTAATGTTGCTAAAATTGGTTTTAAAATAAATTTAGAAAAAGTTAAATCTAGTTTCATATTTGTTCTCAGCACTTTAAATCCTATAAAAAACGCTATTGCATGACATGCCACTGTTGCAAAAGCTGCACCTGCTGCACCTATTCCTTCTATTGGTACTAATACTAAATTCAAAATAAATTTAACTGCAACACCTATTAAAAGTGCTATTGTTGGTGTCATTATTTTTCCTAAACCTTGCAATGCTCCATTTACAGTTTGTTCTAATACTGTAAAAATTATTGCAATTGAACTAACTTGAAATATAAATGCTCCTTCTGGTGCATTTGGAAATAATAAATTTAAAATCGGCTGTGCAAATATTATCATTCCTACCATACAAGGAAGCCCTATAAGCATTGTAACAAGTAATGAAAAAGATACTCTCTTTGTTGCACTTTTCATATCTCCTTTTGTTTTTGCTGTTGTAATAGCTGGGACTAATGCTGTAGCAAAAGCAATATTAAATGATAATGGAAGTGAAGTTAGTGTATCAACTTTTCCGCTTAATATTCCATATTGTTTTAAAGCATCAGCTTCTGACAAAAAATTTTGAAGACCTCTTTTTACCGTTGTTGAATCTATATTTCTATTAACTGAAGTTAAAACTGCACTTAATGACATTGGAATAGATACTGACAATATACTTTTTACTGTTTTCCATACACTTTGCGTTTTTCCTACTCTAGATGTGACTATTTCTTTATCTAAATCCTCTCTTCTCATTTTGAAAAATACATATAAATAGAAGAAACTTCCCACTGTTGCAAGTGTTGTTGCAAGGTTTGCTCCTGCTGCCATCAAATTGGTATTTGCTCCTGAACAAATTGCAACTATTTCAACCACTATTACTGTAAAAATTGTTTTAAATAATTGTTCTATTGTTTGTGAATTAGCTGTTGCCTTCATATTTCCTCTTCCGTTAAAGAAACCTCTAAATACACTAATAATTGAAACAAAAAATATAGCCGGAGATAGCGCCACTAGCGTAAGTTCTGCTTCTGGTATTGCAAGCCAAACTTTCGCTATATAATGTGCCCCAAAAAATAAAAGTAAAGTTCCTACTAGTCCTATAATTGCAAACGTTCCAAAGGCAATTTTAAATATTCTATAAGCACCTTTGTAATCATCTTTTGCAGTATGCTCAGAAACAAGTCTTGCTACTGCATTTGGCACACCTGTAGAAGAAATTGTTAAAAGTAAGGCATATATAGAAAATCCCGCACTATAAATAGCATTTCCCCTATCTCCAAAGCCCTCTCTATTTGTTAAATACCATTTATATACTAACCCAAGAAGTTTTATAAGCACTTGCGAGAACATAAGTGCCATAACTCCTTGCATAAAACTTTCTCCCTTTACTTTCTTTTCATACCTTTTCTTAAATAATGACATTTTTCCATCCTTTTCATCTATTATTTAGATTTTTTTGGATTATCCATAACCCTTATTTTATAAATTATATTCATATTATAAATATTATTCAATTTTTTATAAAAAAATTGAATAAGCAAACCAAAAGGGACAGATTAACCAAAAGGAAACGTCCCAAAAGGTAATTCTGTCCCTTTTGGTTAATTTTTATTTTAAAACGTAAAATTTAATTAACAAATTTGCCCAAAACACTTGAATTTTTCGGCATTTTGTAAGATAATATATATGAATTATTTTAATATTTTGAAAGTGGTGAAAAACTTGAAATATATAGACAAATTTTTAAAATTTCTAAAAACAGATAGAAATACATTTGTAACATATATATTAACACTTTTATCTGTCTATTTTATGGTAGATAGAATTGTAGAAGTTTTATTTTTAATATTTACAGGTATGAGTGTTTCATATTGGGGACCTTTCATGTATACGTTTGCACTTGCTTGTCCTGTATTTGCATTTTTATTTGGATTTGCTTCTAAATTTGCAAGTTCTAATAAAATGAAATCTGCAATGTTCAATGTATATGTTATTTGCTTATATACAATAGGAATTTCTATGGTAGTTCAATGGATGAACCAAGTAATCTGGTTTGGTTTATTATCTCTTCCAGGTTATCCAGTAATTGCTACAGAATTTTCTGAACTATTTAGACCAGCATTATCTGCACTTGCTTTATATTTACCATTAGTAACAGCGCCAAAAATATTTGGTTTCTTGTATAAGAAAGTTAATGATACACGTTTATTACAAGAATCTATTTGGGATTATGGTGGAATAAAATTAACAGATGTTAAAGATGGTACAGGAGCTTACTCTTGTGAAATGTTTGTATGTATGAACAAAGAAACAGGTGCAAAAGAAATTATTCCAGAACAAAGTCGTTTCAATCAATTTTTAGTTGTTGGACCTTCTGGAGCAGGAAAAACTTCTTTAGTATTTGAACCTATGGTAGCAAGAGATATAGAGAAAAAATATTTCTTTATTACTACTGCAAAAGAAATGGGTTATACAGCTTTAAAAACAGGAATAGCAACTTTAAATTGTCCATATACAAACGATTATATAAATGAACATTTCAATTTAAATATGCTAACACCTACACAAGGAAAAGAAGGCTTATATAAAACTTATATGAAAAAAATGATTTTAGGAGAATCTGGTGGAAAGATTATTTACAAAACTTTAGGTATCACTTCTATTTCTCCAGATTATGAATCTATTTCTCATATGATGGAAGTAGCAGAAAACTTTAATATACCTTATCACATTGTAGACCCTAATGATAGAGCTTCTATTGGATTAAACCCATTCGTATATGAAAATCCATTAAAAGCTGCTGGAGTATTCACATATGTATTAAAAGCAATGTATCAAGGAACTTTAGAAAATATAGATAAAGTTAATATGGAAAACGATGCTATTGAAGCACTTGAAAATACTTGTACTCTACTTAAAGCAAGTTATCCTATTATATACAAGGACAAAGATTATTTGCCAACATTGGAAGATGTTTTAAAATTATTTAAAAACATGGATGCAGTTGAAGAATTATGTAGCAAATTAGAAACTATTCCAGAAATTAAAGAAGAATATTCATTAACTCTTCAATACTTTAAAAGACATTTTTATGAAGACTCACCAAGAAGATTACAAACAGAAAAAGCAGTTCAATATGCTTCTTCTATATTTGAAAAACTACTTCGTTATCCAGGTGTAAAAAGCATCATTTGTAATAGAAACAACAATATAAACTATGAGAAAGTACTTGAAAATGGTGAAATTGTATTCTTATGTACAAGAAGAGGTGACTTAGGAGCTAGTGTTCATAAAACATTTGGTATGTTCTTTATACTATTAATGCAAAATGCTGTATTAAGAAGACCAGGAAATGAAAACACAAGAGTCCCTCACTTCTTATATATAGATGAATTCCCTGAATTCATTTCTAAGGTAACAGAACCTATATTTACTTTATATAGAAAATACAAAGTTGGTACTACTATTTCTTCACAAACACTTGCACAACTTGGAGATGTAAATTCTAAATACAGAAATACTATTGTATCAAATTGTATTAATAAATTAGTATTTGGTAACAATTCTATTGATGAAAATGAATGGTGGTCTAAAGAATTTGGTAACGTAAGAAAATGGAAATTTTCAAATACCTATGATACCGAAAAAGGAAAATATGATCCTAAATATGGTGGAATAGAATGGGCATGGCAACCAAAATTTGCACCAGATAAAGTAAGAGCTACAACCTTTAAGTCTTGTTTATTTAAATATAAAAATAATAAAGGTGTAATTCAATTAGCTGATGGTAAATTAGATTTCTTAGATGCAAAATATAAAGAGAAACATTCTATTAAAAATTACGATTATGAAAAATTCACAAATGGTATTACTGAAGAAGAACCAAAAAGAAAAAAATCTTCAAGTTGGAAATCTGAAACTGAATTTGTAGAAGACGCGAATGGAGATTTAGATCCAATAAAAACAGATACAACAGATACAACAGATACAACAGATGCAAAATTCTTATATGATAATGAAGATGGAATTGTATATGACTTAAAAAAAGGAAATCCTAATGGATAAAAATAAAGAGGAGATAAAATTAAATATCTCCTCTTTATTTATATTCCTAACAATTTAACTTCAACATCTTCCATTTTATATTTTTTAGTTTCTGGATCTTGTTTAAACTCTACTAAAGTTTTTGCAAGAGTTTCTTCATTTTGCCTTAAATCTGTTGAAAAATATAATTTTAATTGCTTAATTTCTACTTGATTTACAATTATTGTTCTAAATGTTTCTGCCATATGTTTTTCATCTTCACAGATAAATATTAATTGTGGCATTGAAGCAAAACCTGAATCTCCTGGAACAAAGTTATCATAAAAGTCTTGATATAATCTCATTTTATCTACTAATTTTTTCTCCCAATCTTCTTCTCTTCTTACTACTTCAAATACGAATTGAATTGCTTTTCCGTTTTTTGTAAGTTTAACACTTCCACCAGTTGCTTTAAATACTTTTCCTGCCATTTTAGCTGTAATAGCTGGCTTTGGGATATATGAGTCAAATGCCTTTACTTTTCTTAAATAAGCTATAATTGTTTGATTTCCTGCTAAACGTTTTTTTATCATTGCAACAGGTTTTGTATTATCTGTTGGTTGCCATTTACATTCTATTTCTTTTGAATTTAATAGGTATTTACCCATTTTTTCTAAACAGTAAATACGATAAATTCCTTTTCCTTCTTCAGAGCTAAAGTAATATCTTGTTAATATTTTAGATTTTACTAATTGTTCTAATTTATTATTTAGTTTATCTTGTGATTTAGCATCAATACCTTTCCATTCTAATAATTGAAAAATTTGTCTTGATGTAATAAATTCAAATTCATTTACTAATTCTAATATTGCAAAATGAATATCTGTAATATGACCAATATTTATTTTGTGTATAATTTGGTTCATTGATACATAACCATCTTTACCATCAAAAACTTTAATTTCACCTTCACGAATTGCAAATGGTGATACTTGCGCTTTAATTTCATTATCTTCTACCATGTTTTTTCCTCCTCTTTTAGGATATTCATCCTAAAAATTAAATTAAAATAATTAAATATTAAAACATACTTAAATGACGTTTTAATTATAGTTAGACAATAATTAATTTTACTTTCTTTTTATCTGGTATAATTCTTTTAATATAAACATTAACATCTTGTCCATATTCTATACCTTCTTTATATTCTGCCATTCCTACTAAATTTGGCGTAAGTTCCACAAAAATACCATTTTTAGATTTCTCTGTTTCTCTTGCTATTCCTGTAACAACTACCCCTTCTTTAAAATTTTTAGCATTATCCTCCCATGAACCTAATAGTTCTTTATAAGATAGTAAAACTCTCTTATTCTCTCTATCTATTGATTTTACCACAAAATTTGCTTTTTGTCCAATTTTTAGTCTTTCATATGGTGATTTTATTCTAGCTACAGACATGTCTTCTATATGAAGAAGTGCAGTCATGCCACCTTCTATTTCTATAAATGCACCATAGTGTCTAATATTTTTTACTATTCCTTCTACTATTTGACCTTCTTTTAAATCTTCATTCCAATTCACCGGAATAAATCTTTTGCACTCCAATTTTTTATCTCCTTTTTCTTTTGTTTTTCTAATTATATAAATAATTACTTTTTTTGTAAATAGAAACAGACTTAAAAATTTTATTGTTTAATTAAATTTTTAAGCCCGTCCCTAAAATTTATTTCATTAATATTTCTACTTCTTTTTTAGTTAAATATCTCCATTGTCCTATTTTCAAGTCTTTTACATCTATATTTCCAATTTTACTTCTATGAAGTGCAATAACTTTTTTTCCTATTGCTTCACACATTTTTCTAACTTGTCTATTTTTTCCCTCATGTATTACTATTTCTAATCTAGACAAATTCTTTTCTTCGTCTATCTTCATAATTCTAACTTTAGCAGGTTTTGTTTTATACTCTTCGTCTATAATAACCCCTTGTCTTAAATTTTCTACATCTTCGTTTGTGACTTTTCCTCTTATGGTTACAGTATACGTTTTTTCCACCTCATGTTTTGGATGTGTTACATGAAAAATAAAATCTCCGTCATTTGTTAGTATTAACGCACCTGATGTATACATATCTAATCTTCCAACTGGAAGTAAATTGTTTCCTGCATTTTTTACTAAATCTACAACTGTGTTTCTGTTAAATTGGTCTTTTACTGTTGTTACATAGTCTATTGGCTTGTTTAATAATACGTATACCTTTTTTATATCATTATTTACTCTTTTTCCTTCAAATTCTATAATATCTTTATCAGGATTTACTTTTGTTCCAAGCTCTGTTACAATTTGACCATTTACTTTAACTTTTCCAGCTAATATATACTCTTCTGCTTTTCTACGTGATGCTATTCCGCTATTTGCTAAATATTTTTGTAATCTTTCTTCTTCCATTTTTCTTTTCCTTTAAATTTAATTAAATTTCTACTATGTATTTTTACTTTAGGCTATTTTTTATTTTATTATTGCTTATCTATTTTCTAATTGTTCAACTATCTTTTGAAAATACTTAGGTAAAGGTGCTTCTAGTTTCATTTCTTTTCCTGTAATTGGATGTACAAATTCTAGCCTCTTTGCATGTAGACATTGTCCCTCTATTCCAAATTCATTTTTTCCATTTGAATACACTCCATCACCTATTACAGGATGTCCTATTTCTGCCATATGTACTCTTATCTGATGTGTTCTACCTGTATCTATTTTTATCTCTAGTAATGTATAACTTCCTTTATTAGTTGTATATCTATTTAATACTTTAAAATGAGTAACTGCTTCTTTTCCATTTTTGGTTACTGCCATTTTCTTTCTATCTTTCGTACTTCTTCCTATTGGCATATTTATAGTTGCCTCATTTTCAGCTATAATTCCTCTAACTAATGCAATATACGTTTTCTTTACTTCTCTATTTTTTATTTGTTCACTAACTTGTATATGTGCTTTATCATTTTTAGCAATAATTAATAACCCTGATGTATCTTTATCTAATCTATGAACTATACCTGGTCTTAACTCTCCACCTATTCCAGATAAACTATCTTTGCAATGTGCCATAATAGCATTAACCAACGTTCCATCTGGATTGCCATTTGCAGGATGAACAACTAATCCTTTTTGTTTATTTACAACTAAGATGTCGTTATCTTCATATATAATATCTAAAGGTATGTCTTGAGCCTCTATTTTCACTTCTTTTGGTTTTTCTATACTGACCTCTATTATATCTCCTTCTTGTACTTTGTAAGATGGTTTTTCTATTTTTCCATTAACATTAATTTTATCTTCTTCTAACAATTTTTGAATCATACTTCTAGATAAATCTTCTATTTCTTTACTAATATAAGCATCTAATCTTATTTTTTCATTAATTGCTTTTACTTGTATCTTTTTTATCAAAATTAGTTTTCTCCTCCCTTGGACGCATTTTTATTAAATCAATACCTACTGTAATTACAAAAATAACAAATCCTACAACTATAAATATATGTGCTATATTAAATACCGGGAATGAGTTTATTATGCCAGATATATCTATATATTTAATAACCCTTCCTCTCATAAATCTATCTATTACATTGCTAATAGCTCCACCTAAAACAAAAGCTATAGCTATTTTAGTTGCTACATTCATATTTTTTATTTGTCTTAATAAAAATCTAGATAATATTAATATTACTAATAGATCAGCAAAAATACTCGTTAAAACTTGTCCTATTTCAATATTACTTTCTTCTTGTTCAGTATAATTTATATTTATTACACTATTTCCTATTTCTATTTGTTGATTTGATATTACACAAAATTTAACTACCTGGTCTACTACTAGAATAGATATTATTAATATTATAACTAATATATATTGTTTCTTTTCTTTCATTTTAATTTACCCTTTTATAATTCTTTAATTCTAATGCCTAACCTGACTTTTTTCTTTATTTTTATACATTTCTTTCATATATAATAAAATTATCATCTTTATATAATTGTTTATATTTTTCATCTCTTGATAAAAACATATTTAATTTTGCATTGTTTACGACTATTACATGTGTAATTCCATATTTTTCGAATTTTGTTTCATAATATGTTCCTATAGATGAAATATTTATATAATCTGAGAAAATATCTCTTCCTTCTTCTCCATCTTTTTTATTAAATTCTGGAGCATATAAATCTGCTCTTGAATCTATAAATACTGGTATTCCCCTAAATAACAAATAACTTCCATAATTATATTCATTATACAATTTTATATTTTTAACATCTAAGTTTTCTAACATCCAATCAGCTGCTGCCACAGGATATCTTCTTTCATCAATAAATTTGTCATTTAATTTAGGTTTTATAAATACAAAACATATCAATACTACTAACGCTATAGTTATTACTTTTCCTACAATTGTATTTACCAATTCCATGAATTTAAGAGATCCACTTTTATCATATTTATTAGCTAAAAATTCAAGCCATTTTGCAAATATAAATACTCCTATCAACACTAAAAGTGAGACTTGTCTTCTAGACATGAAACTTAGGAAAATAAGTCCTGCTATCATGAATAAATCACTTAATTTGATTTTTACATCTGTAAATATTAATGTTGCAAGTACTAGTGCTAATACTATCATAGTAGCTTTATCATTATATAATGTTAATGGTTGATGTTCACTAATACTTTTTGTTGTATTTCCTTGCATCGTTTTTACTAAATATGTATATGGAGTATCTCCAAGTGGTGTTAAAAGTCCTGTAAATGCACATATAATCATAAGTAAAATTAGCCATTTTACAGCATTATTTTTCTTAATTTTTATTCTATATGGATTTTCTCTTCTTTTACTTTGTTTTTCTTTTATTTTAATTTCTCTTTCCTTAGTTTTTTCTAAGTTGATTTTTGCTTCTTCTAATTTTTTAATAAGTATATTTTTCTTTTCTTCATCAGTTTCTTTTCCTAATTTCTTTTCTATCCTTTTTATAATTCTTTCTTTACTCTTTATTACTGATTTAGAAATTATATCAGCATCTAATATACATGCTATTATGTATTCTGCTATATATGGTAAGAATAATATAAAGAAAAATGGCCATACTGCAACGTGTACATTTGCAATTATAATTGATATTAGAATAATTCCTATAAAATATCTCTTTTTCTTTGTTTCTAAGAAACTTTCTATAAACAGTATTGTAAGTACAAATAATATAAATGTTACTAATTGTGCACGTGCAGCTATAAAGTCTTTTAATAAGTACATTGCCAACATTGTTAATATAAATGAAATTAAGTTATTTTTACTTAATTTTGTTGCTGTAATATACATTAATACCCCTAGTACACAAGCTAAGATTGCAGTAGTAATGTAAATAAATAACATTCCTCCATCTGCTATTCCTGTGTTTTGTCCTAAATTATATATTAGATATGTTGCTGTATCATATGCCCAATGAGGATATGTATAAGGTAAGTTTTCATGCCAAGAAAATGGATCTTGCATATCTATTCCCTCATTTATAATATGTTCTCCAATCTTTATTGTATAATATGTATCATTTTGAAGTGTTACTGGTGCTAGTGAAAAGCTAAATAAAATTATACAAATAATCGCTAAAACATTAAATTTCATTTTTGTATTTTTTTCTTCTGAATTCATTTTTATTTAATCCTCCTATTTTTCATATGCCTAATTATATCTAAAAAACTTACTAATTACAAGTTATTTAAGATATTTTTTAAACTGTTTTCGGGCACGAAGCAAAAAAATAAGCTATGATTTTAATATCATAACTTATTTTATATTTATTATCCGTTTATTTGTTTTGCAACTTCTTCAGCAAAGTTTTCTTCTCTTTTTTCTAATCCTTCACCTTTTTCAAGTCTTGCAAATCTTATTATTTTAGCACCTTTAGATTCTACCATTTTTCCAACTTTTTGATCTGGATCTTTAACAAATGGTTGCTCTACTAAACAAATTTCTCCGTAGAATTTTCCAATTCTTCCTTGTACCATTTTTTCTGCTATTTCTGCTGGTTTTCCTTCATTCATAGCTTGTGCTTTTAAGATTTCCATTTCTTTTTCTACTCTTTCAGCTGGTACAGATTCTCTATCTAAATATTCAGGTCTAGCTGCTGCTATTTGCATGCAAACGTCTTTTGCTAATTCTTCTGTAGCATTTTCCATTTCAACTAAAACTGCAATTTTTCCATCTCCATGAATGTAATCTTTAATCATTCCTTCTTTAGTTTCAAATCTTTCAAATCTACGAATTGACATATTTTCACCAATTGTAGCTATTTTAGATGTTAAAACTTCTGACACAGTTTTTCCTGGTTCAGCCATTGATTCTTCAGCTAATAATTCTTCTACTGTAGCTGGTGCTTTAACAGCTATTTGTTTTGCAACATCTGCTACAAAGCTTCTAAATTCTTCATTTTTAGCAACGAAATCTGTTTCAGCATTTACTTCTACTACAACACCTACTTTTTTGTCTTCACTTATGTAAGATGCTGCTAAACCTTCTGCTGCTATTCTTCCTGATTTTTTAGCTGCTTTTGAAAGTCCTCTTTCACGTAATAATTCGATTGCTTTTTCTACATCTCCATCTGTTTCTGTTAAAACTTTTTTGCAGTCCATCATACCTGCACCTGTTCTTTCTCTTAAATCCTTAACTTGGCTAGCTGTAATCATTTTATTTCCTCCTTTTTATGTCAGGGGACACACCTTACCATTTGGTCACTTTCACTTAGTTTAAGGAATGTCCCCTCACCTTGTGAATTAGTATTCAAATAGTATTATTGCTCTCCTTTTTATAAATTTTATTTTAAAAGGATAGAGCAGATAAAGGCTCTACCCTTTTTTGTTTTCAACTATTATTCTTTAACTTCTTCAGTAGCTTCTACTACTTCTTCAATGCTTTCTGGTTCTACATCTTCGTTAACCATTTCTTCTGCTACGTCTGAATCCATAGATTCACCTTGTCTTCCTTCGATAATAGCATTTGCCATTGTGTCAGCAATTAATTTTACTGCACGAATTGCATCATCATTTCCTGGAATTGGGTAATCTAAATCTTCTGGATTACAGTTTGTATCTATTAATCCTACAACTGGAATTCCTAATTTTTTAGCTTCTAATATAGCTATTCTTTCTTTTTTAGGATCTACTACGAATAAAACTCCTGGAATTTCAGTCATTTCTTTAATTCCACCTAAGTTTTTCTCCAATTTTTCCATTTCTTTCTTTAAAAGAATTACTTCTTTTTTAGGTAATACTTCAAAAGTACCATCTTCTTGCATTGTTTCTAATTCTTTTAATCTTTCTACTCTTTTACGAATAGTTCCAAAGTTTGTTAGCATTCCTCCTAACCATCTTTGGTCAACATAGTACATACCGCTCTTTTCAGCAGCTTCTTTCATGCATTCTTGAGCTTGTTTTTTAGTTCCAACAAATAGAACTGTTTTTCCTTCTTCAGCTTGTTCTTTCATAAATGCATATGCTTCATCTAATTTTTTAGATGTTTTTTGTAGGTCTATAATGTGAATACCATTTCTTGCTTGGAAAATGTATTCTGCCATTTTAGGATCCCATCTTCTTGTTTGATGTCCAAAATGAACACCAGCTTCTAGTAATTGTTTCATTGCAACTACTGCCATTTTTCATTCCTCCTTTTAGTTTTACCTCCACATTATTTCAAGCATTTAAAAAGACTTGTATGTTTTATACAAGCACTCTTTTTAAACTAATAAAGTGTGTGTATTTTTAACGTTCATTATTTTATCACAAAAAGCTTGCAAAAGCAAGCCTTTTTTATAAATTTTTATTTGGTATAAATGGCAATAATAAATTTCCGGTTTATTATGCACATATTTCACTTAAGATT
>OIZO01001361.1_pt1 | contig 12772 bp, 10 predicted proteins | sample 1588551 | NCBI WGS metagenome assembly OIZO01 (sample SAMN03283271) | human gut metagenome | biome: human-associated habitat; material: feces | host: Homo sapiens | place: Peru | collected 2012 | reverse complement strand
CCATCGAAAAGCTTGCCTCTTCTACAAAAGATTTATAATTTTTTGTTTTAAATTCCAGAAGCATTTTGTTACCTCCATTCTGCTTATTTTTTACAAAATCTTATTTTTATTATAATCTTATTGTATGATAGAGTCAATTTATTATTCTTATTTTGCAATTTTTCTTCAAAATCGTATTTATTATAGTAGGATCAGGAAATCCTTATCATCACAAAGATTTTCTGATCTTACTGTGTTTATTTTACCTCTCCCTTCTGATTTGCAAAAGCAATTACTTTGCATTTAGTCATATGGCGTCCTCCTTCCTTGGAAAATTTAATAGCCAGACCTTTTTATGGGACTGGCTATGTATAAAAATTGGGATTAAAAAAACCGACTGATTCTTGGTGAACCAATCGGCTATGTATATCTAATCATCCCTTCTACTCCCTATATTATTATCTATACAATGCCACTACTTCTCCTCTTCCCTTATAATATGTTGTTTGTTGCAATAGAGTTACCCCCACTTTTTCATCTATTTTTTCCAACTTTAACTTTGTTTTAATAAATAGCAAAAATCCTTCTTCTGTAACAGCAGAAAACCAAAGATTTTTGATAATAGTTTTTTCATGACATTTTAAAACAAGCCAAAAATAACGTTTTCTATTTTCATTACTACACTCATAATTTTCATTTGTTGGTTTTGTAGCACAATACAATGGCGAAGCATATTCTATTCTTTCACAATACTTATAATAATTTTTAAGAATATCTTTTTTATTTGTTTCAAAATATTTTTCATTAAATACCATAATATTTTTTAAATTAGTACTTCTATTTTTGGATGTAAGAAATTTTATAAGGATATGAAAAATATCTTTGTCTTCTTTCATTGAATCAAATAAGAAATCTTCTTCACTTTGAATTTCTACAACCATTTTATCCCCAACGAATTCTTCTTCATATTTAGATTCATCTAGTGAAAACGCCAACGTATAATATCCTACTTCTTCTATTTTTATTTTTTCTTCATCTTCTAACTCTTTTTCTTTAGAATATATCTGAAAAAAAATTGTTACAACCACACCAACTAACAAAACACTGTACGCCCCCGCATTTTTAATGCATAAGCATAATACTTGAGCAAAATCTTTATATGTGTAACTCGTTAAGACAATCCATAGACAAGACATACTCAAAAATATCAATCCGATTATAGAAACCGCGACCATGGTCCATACAATTGCTATTTTTAATTTACTTTTCTTCATTTTTATTTTTCCTACTTAATATACTTTTTAAAAAGTTCTTAGTTAAAATCCAAATATTTCTTCAAATGCAAGACATCCGGATTCTTTACAGTTTCTGTTAATACACGATAAGCAATCATACATCAATTCCTTTTTCTCGCACAAAATCTGTAATATCTTCTACCAAGTATTCCTTACCTTGCGTATGAAGGACATCGTAACATTTTATGATGTAATTATCCAAAATCCCGGTTGAATTTAATATTTTATATACTTTGACCGGAGACATCTTCCATTTATCCGCAAGACTATATAACATGAATATTGAAAAACTCAATTCTTTTTTCTCACACATAATCACTACCAACCTTTCTGTCATATTTATATTTAGATTATAACAAGTATTTTATGTTCATACACTATATTTTTCAATTATTATCAAAAAGCAGGCAATGAAAATCACAACCCCTCTTCATCCAACTGATTTTTTCGTATACTATCCGCTTCGCTTCATCTCGCTATACGTGCGTCGCACGATGCATATAAAAAGAAATCCCCGATCACAAGTAAACTTGTGTCGAGGATTTCTTTTTATATACGCCGTGCTTGTGCTAGACGCTTACATTCCAGCCTGAGCTGCAACTTCTGCTGCGAAGTCGTCAACTTTCTTTTCGATTCCTTCACCAGTCTCGAAACGAACGAATTTTGTAACTTTAACGTTTGCACCGTTCTCTTTTGCTACCTTATCAACGTATTTTGCTACTGTAAGGTCGCTGTCCTGAACGTATACCTGATCAAGCAGGCAGATCTCTTTGAGCTCTTTGTTCAGACGTCCGATGATCATCTTCTCGATGATGTTTTCCGGTTTCTCCGGGTTCTCTTTCTTAGCCTGAGCAAGAAGGATCTCTTTCTCGTGATCAAGGTAATCCTGAGATACTTCCTCACGGGATACGTACTTCGGAGACATAGCTGCTACCTGCATAGCTACGTTCTTCAGTGCTGCTTTGATCTCGTCGTTAACAACATCTGTATCAGCAACAACAAGAACTCCGATACGTCCGCCACCGTGGATGTAAGGAACAACCACACCGTTGTCTGCTGTAACTTTCTCGAATCTTCTGATGTTCAGGTTCTCTCCGATAACTGCGATCTTCTCTACGAGAGCATCTTTTACAGTCTTTGTTGTATCAGCTTCCCAAGCCTCTGCCATGAATGCATCAAGATCAGCTGCTTCAGAATCTACTACCTGGTTAGCAACTGCTTCTACGAATCCCTGGAACTCATCGTTCTTTGCAACGAAGTCTGTCTCAGAGTTTACTTCTACGATTGCAGCAACCTTGTCGTCTTTAACAACAGTCTTAACGATACCTTCTGCAGCGATTCTTCCAGCTTTTTTCTCAGCTTTAGCCTGTCCGTTCTTTCTAAGGAACTCTACAGCTGCGTCCATATCTCCGTTTGTCTCAGCAAGCGCTTTTTTACAGTCCATCATTCCAGCGCCTGTCATTTCTCTTAACTCTTTTACCATTCCTGCTGTGATTGCCATGATAATTTTCCTCCATTATTCATAATGTGTGTGTCGCTGTAACCAGCAACATATGCTCTTCTTTATAGAATTATTTCTATAAAGTAAAATGCTTCAACCTGATATTCAGGCTGAAGCATTTTCTTTCATATCAAGAACTGATATTACTCTTCTACAGCCTCTTCAGCTTCAGCTGCTTCTGCAGCCTCCTCGTAATACTCATCCTCAGCTGCACCCTGGTTTGCTTCGATAACAGCGTCTGCCATCTTAGAAACGATCAGTTTTACAGCTCTGATTGCATCATCATTACCTGGGATTACGTAATCCAGTTCTTCTGGATCACAGTTTGTATCACAGATACCGATCAGCGGAATTCCGAGTGTGTGTGCTTCCTGTACACAGATTCTTTCTTTCTTAGGATCTACGATGAAGATAGCGTCTGGCAGTTTCTTCATGTCTTTGATTCCGCCAAGGTTCTTCTCAAGCTTTGTCCACTCTTTTTTCAGTTCGATAACTTCTTTCTTCGGAAGTACGTCGAATGTTCCATCTTCAGCCATTCTCTCGATGTCTTTCAGACGTTTGATACGGCTCTGGATTGTCTTGAAGTTTGTAAGCATTCCTCCAAGCCATCTCTCGTTTACATAATACATTCCGCAACGCTCAGCCTCAGCTTTGATTGCATCCTGTGCCTGTTTCTTTGTTCCTACGAAAAGAACTGTACCGCCTTCTGCAGCGATGTCAGAAACAGCCTTATATGCATCGTCAACCATTCCTACAGATTTCTGCAGGTCGATGATGTAGATACCATTTCTCTCTGTGTAGATGTATGGAGCCATCTTAGGGTTCCATCTTCTTGTCTGATGTCCAAAATGAACACCTGCTTCCAATAACTGCTTCATTGAAATAACGCTCATGTTATTCTCCTCCATTTGGTTTTTTTCTTCCGTATGTTTTACTCTCCTTCGCAACCGGACGAAACTCCTGTCTCGACTTAGGCACCTTGGAAGGAATCCACATACGTGTTTTTTAGCAACGTTCGTAGTATAGCATAAAACAAGGGACGTTGCAAGAACTTTTTCCCACAACATCCCCATTTTTCAACATTTACTCAACATTTTTCAACATTTTTTGTTATTGTTCGTACTATGTGCGACCAACAGCCATTTTTATCCTCCTACGCAACATGATGTGAATTTCCTATTTCTATACCAGTTGAAATGCTTTCAGTACATACAGCCACGCTGTCAATGTAAATGCACTGAACAATGTTGTCAGCATCACCACACTTGATGATAAAGTTCCTTCATGTCCCATATTCTTCGACATAACAAAACTGCTTACCGTTGTTGCTGATCCGAGCATTACAAGAATTGCGATCAGTTCTTCTCTTCGGAATCCCAGTTTTACAGCAACCGGAAGGAATATTGCTACAAATACAAAAAGCTTCATAAATGTTGCTGCCACAGCCGGCCTGATCTTTCCGAGTGCTTTCTGAAAATCAAAGGTAGCTCCCATTGCCATTAATCCCATCGGAGTAGACATCCCTCCGATACTTGTCACCGTTTTGTTGAGAATTGCCGGCATCGGAATCTTGCAGGCTGACCAGATCAGACCAGCCACAATTCCAATGATGATCGGATTAGTTACGATCCCCTTTAACGTTTTCATCCACACAGCTTTATCAATTGCCTTTCGTTCCGGATGGAAAAAGGACAACACGATAACTGCCATTACATTATAAAGTGGTACGCTTCCAATGATCATCAGTGGTGCCATCCCTGCATTTCCATAAATATTCTGGATAAATGCAATTCCAAGAAGTGCTGCGCTGCTCCGGTAAGAAGCCTGTATAAATTCACCCTGGATTGAACGGTCTTTCCAGACGCAAGATACCAGTGCAGCAATTGTAATACAGATAAATGTTACTACAAAGCAGAAAATTACAAATTTGATATTCCACACTTCTTTAAAATCAACTTTTGCCAAATCACCAAACAACAATACCGGCAATGGAATCAGAAAGACAAATTTATTCATCTTTGCTGCAAACTCTTCATCCATCCATCCAAGCTTTCTGAACAGCATTCCCAGTACCATCATCAAAAAGATCGGTACGGTTGCATTCAGACTAAAAACCAAATTTTCCATTCTTCTCACCAGTCCCCTACTCTGTACGAAGCGCTGTCACAGGATCACTCTTTGCTGCTTTCTTTGATGGGATCAGTCCACCAAGTAATGTAAGGACAACACTTAATAAAATCAGTATAATTGCCGGAACAATCGGCAGAACTGCATTTACCTTCGCATTATCTGCCACATTGTGAATAATCGCATTTCCCGGAATCAGAAGTAACAAGGTTAGTCCGATTCCAATCACTCCTGCACAAAGTCCGATAATAAACGTCTCTGCATTAAACACCTGTGATACATTTCGCTTTGACGCACCGATTGCTCTTAATATTCCAATTTCCTTCTTCCGCTCAAGCACACTGATGTAGGTAATAACACCGATCATAATGGAAGATACCACAAGAGAAATCGCTACAAATGCAATCAACACATAACTGATTGTATCTACGATTGTTGTAACAGAGGACATTAAAGTTCCAACCACATCGGTATAAGTAATAACCTGCTCGTCTTTTCCTTCTGCCTCCATCCTGCTATTATAATCGTCCAGAATCTTTACTACTTGTTCCTTTCCTTCAAAATCCTTTGGATAAATGTTAATAGCAGACGGAACTGCAAAATCTACATATCCCAGTTTCTGCAGATTACTATCATAAGAAGCCAAGCCTTTCCCACTCATTGACATCATAAGCTCCGCCAGATCATCTTCCGTCATATTCATCTGAAATGCGTCTGCAAATGCTGTCGGATCAATCTGCATTGCATTTCCAAGGGTGTTCTGAAGCTGCGTTCCTACGTTGGTCATCATCTGCTTCATTGCAGATTCAAGCTCTATTGTCATCTGACTGACAATCTGTGTCATTGCAGAGGACACCTGTGTCTCAAGTGTCTGACCAATGGTGTCTCCCAGAGTCCCCATTGCCTGATTCATATAATTTCCGATGATTTTTGACACCTGGCTTTCCAGCTGATCCATATCGATCATTGCTGACAGACCTTCCTGAAACTGCTTCTTTCCATCATCTGTTTGCAGATAAGCCATGAAATGTTCTCCCATCTTAGACGGATCCGGAAGACTATTCTCAGAAGCATATGCCAAATAACCTTTCACAAGGTCATCTGATAGTTTCTCAAGCTGTTCCGGTGTTATCTCAATCTTCGGATCTTCCGGCATAACTTCTGCCATCCAATCTGAAATTATTTTCTTCGCTTCATCCGTCTGAAGATATTCCATCAAATATTCATCGAATTGATCCGGATCTGTGTATCCTTTTTCCGTAATATACTGTTCGTATCCGGCCATAATATTTTTGATCAATTCCTGTATTTTCTCGGTTGTAAGCGTCACTGTTCCACTTGATTTAATGATATCTTTTATATTATCGGAAATAATCTTTTTCGCTTCATCCGTCTTGAGAAATGCTGTAAAATCCTCTCCAAGACCTGAATAATCTGCTTCTGGATGTGTCTTTGCATACTCCTGATATCCTGTCAGCAGTCCACAAGCCATCTGTTTCATACCATCCGGTGATACTTTCAGATCAAGATTCGAAATAATCTCTCCCAGATTCATCTGCGGCATTCCGGAAAGATCTAAGTTCAGAGAATCTGGATTTACAAGTCCCGACAGATCCAGTGTATTACTTCCTGTCTGAAATGCTTTTGACAGATCCATAGACTCACTGAGATTTAACGAATTCCCGAAATCCAGAGAATTTCCTAAATTGTTCATCGCACTTGCGTCAAATCCAAATGCTTTCTGCAGTGCTGCTTCGTCAACCGTAAATAAAGAATCCATGGAGAATCCATTTTCACTGTCTTTCTCTCCGAATTTTTTATTTGTAAATACGTTAACATCCGGATTTGCCAGCTGCTGTTTCACAATCTCACTTTTTGCTGCCTGTTCTGCCACATGTTTCGTCAATGATGTCGGATATGCAATTCCCGGACTCAGAGAGGAGGCTTTCGCGTCTTCAGCGGGTTTCACAATACCAACCACGGTAAGATCTTCCCCATTCGCTACAAGTGATTTCATATAATCTTCATTATCCGTCTTATCTTTCCAGACCTGATACTGACTGTCATATTCATAATAATCAGAACTGTTCACAAGCTTGAACTTTGTTCCGATAATATCATCATAAGAATAAGTTCCCAGATCATCCGGTGTATTAACATTTTCCTCTTTCATAAAGGACTGGATCATCTCATCAAGTTCCAGCGGATCACGAAGTCCCAATGTATAAAGCATAAAGTCACTCATTCCGCCATTCGAGGTCAGAACCACAACACATTCATTATATTTCTCTGGCCAATGCCCCTTTTCCACTTCATACTGATTTTCATAAAGTTTACTGCTCTCCGGCATCTCATAAAAAACATCTGTACTCATCATAGATGACATCATACTATTCGTACTTATAGAAGAACCCAATCCCATAGCTGAAAAGGATTGATCTGGATTCACCTGACGGATACTGTCTTTATTTTCTTTATAAATCTGCGGAGAAATGCTGTACTTATATTCTACAGCATTCGTATATTGTTCCACTCCACTCTTGCCAGTATCAAGATACTTCTTCAAAGCACCAAGGTCATTTGAATCCATTGTGGAAAACATATTCGTCACCATCTGAATTACTTTAACCTGATCCTTTGACTTTTTCTTTGTATCTGACTTCTCTTTGTCTGTTTTTTTATCATCCGCAGAAGCACTGTCCATCCCGACCATCATGGATGTCAGATCAAAGCCTGTACTTTGTATCTGCAGCGGATATTCTGAAAGCGTCTCTTCCTCTACGTTCTGAATATATTGATTCACACCTGTCGACAGAGACAGAATTAATGCAATTCCGATAATTCCGATTGAGCCTGCAAATGAAGTCAGAAGCGTTCGTGCCTTCTTTGTCTTCAGATTGTTAAAGCTCAAAGCTAATGCTGTCAGAAATGACATCGAGGATTTTCCCATATTCCTGTGTTCTGCCACTCCCATCGTCGTTTCATCTACTTCAAACGGATCTGTATCTGAACGGATCACACCATCTTTTAATGTAACGATTCTTGTCGCATACTGCTCTGCAAGCTCCGGATTATGTGTAACCATAACAACCAGACGGTCTTTCGCTACTTCCTGAAGAAGATCCATGACCTGCACACTTGTATCACTGTCCAGTGCACCGGTCGGTTCATCTGCAAGCAGGATATCCGGATCGTTCACTAATGCCCGGGCAATCGCAACACGCTGCATCTGTCCTCCGGACATCTGACTTGGTCGCTTGTGAATCTGTGCACCAAGACCAACCTTTTCAAGCGCTTCTGTCGCACGTTTCCTTCTCTCGGACTTGCCAATCCCCGAAATCGTAAGTGCCAGTTCAACATTTGCCAGAACAGTCTGATGCGGAATCAGATTATAACTCTGAAAAACAAATCCTATCGTGTGATTACGATAAGAATCCCAGTCTCTGTCCTTATATTTCTTCGTTGATATTCCATTGATGATCAGATCTCCGCTGTCATACCGGTCCAAACCACCAATGATATTCAGAAGCGTTGTCTTTCCCGAACCGCTCGGTCCCAGAATAGCAACAAATTCATTATCTCTGAGATTCAGACTGACATCATCCAATGCTTTCTGTATCAGATTACCTGTTCGATATTCCTTGCAAATATGTTGTATCTGAAGCATGCCTTCTCTCCTTTTCCAATCACTATACAGCCATTATTTTACTATTCTACACCCTGCTTGGATGAATTGTCATTCACTTTATAATATTTTCTCTTGATTTCTATCTGTTTTTTTGGCATAATGTGGTTAGATAATTTGTAATACACAAAAGCATTGGAGGAATTTATCATGAAAACATATGAAAAACCTGTTGTTTCCGTTGATACTGGCCTTGCTGAAGGAGTATATGCTGCAAGCGGTGCAGCTCAGGGAACATTAAATGTTACTTATGTTGGCGTCTGGGATCGCTGGGGTACTAACGGCGGTAAAGGTCTTGCTCAGGCTGACTGGTCAGGCATTGATGGAACTATTACACTCAACATCACTTTTAATGACACAGTAGATCAGGCAGAGACCGATGATGCATCTGTTCAGACATCCTGTTCAGGAAAAACTGCAACATTTACATTTGCAAGTACAGCAAGTAATCCATTGACAATCGGAATCCATCTGAATCACGGAACATCTATTGATAATCTTAAGATGACAGAATTCACTTATTCTGTAAGCTAACTCTATAATTTCACTTTTTTTAAATTGGCTGCCGGTTCATTTACTTGATAAAACCGACAGCCACTTTATTTTTTTCTATCTGACTTTCATATTTTTAAGTTCGCAGATAATGATATTCATTGACTTGCTTCTCATTCTAAAAATCCTTTATCATCCGCTCAATCTCGCTCTTCTCAAGCACCTGACACTTTTTCTCCCTGATTGCATAAACCCGGGTACAGATATTCAGCACCGTTGGCCGGTGTGTTGTCACAATACAGGTTCTTGGATAAGTATCTGCCATGATATTTTTCAATACCTTTCTCTCTGTCGCCACATCCAGTGCTGAGGTGGCTTCATCAAGCAAAAGAATCGGGGACTTTCGAAGCAGTGCTCTTGCAATGGACAACCGCTGTGCCTGTCCTTCGGAGAATCCGCCTCCTCGTTCTTTGATCTTACTTTCGATTCCGTCCGGAAGCCTTTCCACAAATTCCCATGCATCTGCAAGCTTTAACGCCTCTATGACCTCCTCATCTGACGCATCCGGTTTTACATTTCGCAGATTCTCTGCAATCGTACCAGAGAACATTGTATTTCCCTGTGGAACATAGGAGAACAGTTTTCTGGTGGACGGAGACATTGGATGCTTTTTCTCATGGTCTTCTCCTGCACAGACATCCGCTGTTCCGGATTGTGCTCGCAGAAGTGATAAGATCAGACGAAGCATTGTCGTCTTCCCCTCTCCGGAAGGTCCTACCAGTGCTACAATCTCATGAGGATAAGCTTCCACATCTGCATGCGCAAAAACTTCTGTTCCGGACTCATAAGTATAGCTGAGATCTTTCATTGTCAGTCCGATGCCTTGTCCACGATATTCCTTTGCAAATTTTCGAACAGCTTCATCCTGACTGTAATCTTCCTGTGGCATCTCCACGATATCCATCAGACGACCCGCTGAGATTGTGAGAGAAATAGCTGACGGCACAAGACTTGTCAGGGAATTCACAGAACTTGTCAAAGTTCCTGATAAAGACAGGAACATCGTCATCGTTCCATAACTGATCACACCGCTCCACACGCGGTAAATTCCCCATCCATAACAACTGTAGGAAACAATAAATCCAACCAACGACATCAGAACGGAGGTTAATATTGACATTTTCTGAAAATCGAGACGCATATCGATATACTCCTGCTGCAGATTTTTCAGCCGGTCAATGTAAAAATGAATCAGATCAAATGCCTTGATCGTCTGTATATTGGAAAAAGATTCCTGATTAAATCCATACAGCTTCGCATTCATTGCTGCACTCCTCTGGTTATTATTGCGCATCCTTCGAAGCAGCGGCCTTGACATCAGCGCACTGAACGGGATTCCGATCAAAGCAAATATTGCGAAGGTCGGATCATAGTAAAGAACCACTGCAAGTGCACTGAAAAATTTCACAGTATAAATGATCAGATTCGGCAGCCAGTTCAGAATACCGGAAGAAATATTGGACGCATCAGAACTCCACCTCGTCACCAGATCTCCTGTATGATAAGCGGTCAATGACTCCCAGTCTGTCACAAGCATCTTAGCAAAGATATCATTCTTTATCTCTGTATCAACCTTCAGATTCACAAAGGTGGATGCATAACCTGTCGCCTGTGAGACAAGAATATTCGCAACCGAAAACCCGATCATAGCTGCGAATGTACTCAACAGCTTTCCTGTCTGATGACCGGTGATGATATCAACCAGATCTTTCGAGATCAAACTGGATACCAGGGATACACCGGTTCCTGCAACACCAAGCAGTGTATAAAGAAGCATTGCTTTCCAGTATCGTTTTGCATACTGTCCGATCCACAGAGTCTGTGTCCACATCTTCTGAAACGTACCCTCTTTCAGATGTTTCTGAATCTTTTGAATATATTCTTTCATCATGCTTCTATTTCCTCGTTCTTCTCGTCTATCCACTTCCGTATCACTTCTACGGCTGATGGAGCCTTTGTACAGAAAAGCTGTGTGATCCAGGTTTTTTCTGCCATCTGCTCCACGAATTCAAGATTTCCTGTTGCCATCTGCTCTGTCCAGGCCGGTGAGATCATCCTTTGAGTCACACGTAGCACCTGTTCAAATGGAGACAGTTCTTCTACATGATCCTCAGCATCTCTTCCAAGAAGAACAATTCCTCCAAGATCTATTGTCTCTGTTGTACATAATCCTGAAGTACCACACCACGGAATCCCATAGATACAATAGCCTTCGCCTGTTTCATTTTTTCCAATGAGATTCAAGTCTCCATTCAGATACGGGGTATCCACATACTCATGCCAAAGCGCTGTATGTGTAGATTTTCCCATTCCTGAATGCCCGGAAAAAAGCCATGCCTGTCCCCGGTATAATATGGAGGCAGAATGCAGCGCATAATACCCATTTTTCTGGGCATACAATAAAAAAATATGACGGATCACATGGAAGAGATTCTCACGATAGATCTCTTTCTCTGTCTCATCAGCCCTTTCTGCCTCTAAGTTACAATAAACCCGCGCATATCCTGCATCTTTCGTCACATAAACTTTTTGAATATTCTTCATTGTAGGGAAATAAAGTTCATATATTCCTGCCAGATCAAAGACTTCCAGTTCTTTATTCTTTAAAAGTAATTTCCCATTGGAGTAAAACGGTGGTATTCCATAGAGTACTTCAACCTTCTGCCCTGATTCCTGCTCATAATTGGAAGCTGATTCTCCCACGATATTTTCAAATCTATTATTTTTCAAAAAAGGCTTGAATTTTTCTGAAAAGAACTCTTCTCTTCCATAAAGTCCCATCCTGAACATTCCAATCTCCATAGCTCCCCAAAATGGTTCTTGCAGTGGGGTTAGATCATCATTTAACACACCAAGCGTAAGTAATTGATCGATAAATGCTCGAATCTGCTTTTCTATTTCGCCTCGTTCCTTCTCTTTTATTTCATAATACTGTATCACTGCTTCCAGTATCTCTTCTCTTTTTTTTGGCTGCTCTAAAAAATCCCAGAGAAAGCTTCCGGTCTCATTAAGTACCATCCCCTTTCTCTGATCTGCAATTATCTGTCCATAAGGCATCAGATAATTCTTCTCTTTAATTTTTCTTAAAGCATATCCTTCCTGTCTTCTTAACATAATCCTTTAATTGCTTCTATTGTTCTGGTATATTCCCGTTCTACTGCTTCAAACATCTCTGTGCTGTTTTCTTTGATTTCTTTATCACGAAGCTCTTCTGTTAATGCAGAACTGACTTCAAATAACTTTGTAAATCCAAGATTCATGCACACGCCTTTCAATGTATGTGCACTTCGAAATGCGAGTTCTGCATCCTGGTTTTCAAGACCTTCTTTTACCCCCTGAAAACTCGTATCATCCAAAAACTTCAATACAAATTTACGGACCAGTGTTTCACTTCCAAGTCTTCTCATCACATCATCATAGTTACTATCCATTGCTTCATAACATTCTTTTAAATTCATTTTATTTACTCCTAGTATAATAATGATGTAGTCAATCAAGACTACTTGGTTAATAAGTTTCTATAAATCAGATAACAGAAGAAGGGATTCTTCCTTCATCAGATGTTATCCGTAATAATGATCATGTCTGACGGTTCCTGATAGACACCAGATAAAACATAAGGTATTATCTCTT
>OIZO01001358.1_pt1 | contig 12797 bp, 9 predicted proteins | sample 1588551 | NCBI WGS metagenome assembly OIZO01 (sample SAMN03283271) | human gut metagenome | biome: human-associated habitat; material: feces | host: Homo sapiens | place: Peru | collected 2012 | reverse complement strand
CCTGTAATATCGCCGAAGCGACTATAGCAAGCTTCAATAGATGGCATTCTTGCTCCTTTCCTACAGGCGTTCACATGCATTTTAACATATGGATGCTTGTTTTTCAATAATTTATTCTTTATTGTTTGTTTCGTAATGGAAAAGAGTGCCTACGCATTGGGCGTAAGCACTCTGCTTGGTATATTAGATGACGCAATTCCGGCTCTATAAGTTGCTGCGTTTTGTTTTGGCAATGGAATTAATGACTGGATCTGGTTACGAAGCAGGCACCAAGAAAAGACAGCTGTTTCAATGCTTTCTGGGATCGGATGCTTACATAGCTATCTCCAGGATTCTTACAGATGACCACATCCGCTTCAGCAGAATAGGCACCCTCAGATTGCTGGATGACATTCAAAGATTGCAGATCAAGACGATAGGTATTGAGCACACCAGCATAGTCCCGCTGGCATGCTTTTCTAGTGCCAGTATCACGGTCAGACTCTGCCCGAAGAGAATCCTGCATCAAATCAAAGTGGGGCTCCTGGATAACGTGCTCGCTGCCAATATATAGAATCATACTGTTCATGACTTTTCCTCCCATTGAAGCGCTGTTCGTAGACGCAAACGAGGTGGATTATATCATAAGCAGAACAGGATATCTATTGCCAGAAGGGCCAAAGAGGATACTGTCTTTTTGTCAACGATTCTGCTTGACAAGGGGAAAGTGCATTCTCAGATATTCTTCCACGTTCTGATACTGAATGCCGTCTATCACTTGGCTTTCCCCGCGATAGAGGACGAACTTTCCGGTGATCGGGCCGTAGCGGTGCTCGGTCTGGGCGCATTTTTGCTCGTCGATCAGATGGCGATACTGCTGCGGAACAGCCTCTTCGCTGTGTTTGATCTCGAAAATCCGGCAGGAGCCTGCCTCCGGGTCAAACACCACCATGTCAAATTCGCCCACAGGGAATTGCAGGACAAATACCTGCTTCTTGGGGTTTGCCAGCTTGGTTTCCAGCAGGACGATGTCCTCCAGCATCCGCCCTTTGATCTCGGTCAGGATGCGCTGCTGCACGGCGGTACGCTCTGCCAGAGACAGGGCACTGAACGTTTCATCCAGCAGCAGACTGCGGATCAGTGCATCCGCCTGCGCATAGCGGAGTCCCGGCTGTGCAACACATACGCGGCTGGATTTCGTGCTGACATCCGGCAGGTGCAGCACGTCGATCCCCCGCGTTAAGTCCAGCAAGTCCAGATATTCCTTGATCTCCGCCGCGTGAACATCGTCCAGCGCTACGGTCTGCTCTGCCCTGTTGCGGATCTCCAGCAGCTTCCGCAGGCTGTCGGTGACAAGCGCAAGGTCGATGCGGTCGAGGATGTCCGTCGGGTTCTTCCGATCCCGGCGCAGGTTGCTGGCGGAAATGCCAAGGTCGTGGGACTTCCAATCCTGCGACAGCACCTCCAGTGTGAAGCGGTGGTTGATGTCCTCCACCACCCGGTTGATGGCGCTGGTCAGCTCACCCTTCTCGTATAAATCCCGCAGATGGCGGAAATGGCCCTCGTACTGATAGCAGCGCAGGGAGTGCTGGATATTGCGGGCGATGGCGGTGTCCACGTATTCGTCGGTGCTTTCCTTGCTGGCAAAGGTGGAGGTCTCGTTGTAGTGAACGCCGCCGAGACTCATGGTGCCGCCGTAGCGGATATACTCGTCGATGCCGTGAATGCCGAGGACAGATTCAAACTCGCGGTAAGGGATGAATGTGGTGTGCAGCAGGATGCAGCGGTCGTAAAGCTGCTCGTCCTCGGTAAAGAGAAAACCCAGCGAGTCCGTGCCGGAGAGCACGATCTTCATGCCGCAGGCCGCGAACACGTCAGAAAACAGCGCTGCGCCCTCGATAAAATCCTCCATCAGCGTCACTTCATCGAGGAACACATAGCGAAAGCCCTGGGCTTCCAATGCTCTGAGGTCACGGTTCACGTCTGCCAGTGTGTCTTTTGCGGTGATCTGAATGAACGCTGCCTTGGACAGTTCTGCATCGCTCATCTCCGCAAAAATCTGGCGGATCATGGTGGTTTTCCCCGTTCGGCGCAGGCCGTAGAGAATGAACACCTTGTCCTGCGGCTCGCCGCAGACAAAGTCGTGCAGCTGCCGGAAGCACTCGCGCCTGCGATAGCTGCGAACAGATGCCGCAAAGGAACGCAGTGCCTCGCCGGTTCGGACATTGGTGGTAAACGCAGAAAGGTTCGCAGATTTCGCCTTGGGCAGCTGCTTTTTCAGCACTTTCAGCTCCTGTTCCAGTTCCTTCCGCCGCTCGACCTGAGCACGGAAATTCTCCAATTCGTCAGCAGGAATATACTTCTCCCGCCGCTTTTTGTTCTCCGTCCAACGGTGGTAGAAATAGTCCTTGCCGCTGACGGTTTTCTTCGTAACAGAGCCAGCAGGCAAAGCAGAAATTTGCTGTTCCAGCTCCGCCGCGCGGGTTTGCATCTCAGATAAGTCCATAGCGCACCTCCTTTGAGATACTATTCTATGCAGAATTATACCCCATTATACCCTCAAAATCAATGGTATAGCGGGGTATAATTCTGTTAGTACATGTTGCACTCAAAATTGCAGTAAAGTCAGTCATGAAGTAGTTAATCAACGAGTATCCTTCCCGCAAAATGTTTTACCACCGAATTTAATCCTATATTTCCCATAGCAAAACGTGACCGGCTTTTCAGATATCTTTATATTGAATGGGCTGGTACTTACTATTAATTTATAAAGATTAGAAATAGTAAACTCATTTTCTTGACGCAGATAGCTTGCAGCATACATAATTTGGTACCATTGACTCCATGCACACTCATATGGATAAGGCCCATTTCCAGAATAATTTCCTCTTCGACGTCCAAGTACAAATATACTGATTTTTTTCTTGCCAAAATATTTAACTTTAACACCAAGTTTGCTTGCGATGTCTTCATCAGCGCTATTGCTTAACCATTTTTCAATTATTTCGAGCCACTTTTCTGCAGCGGAATAATAATTACTTCGCTTGCGGTATTTTTCGATTTTCTTAATACTATCCAAAACTAATCTGTGCCATACTTAAAAACCTCCGCTCTAACTTTTAATTTCAGCAACTAACTCTGACAGTCGGTTTTCTCGAACTTTCTTTTTCAACTCGCATTCCCAGACAGTGATTACCTTCCAGCCCAGAGTTTCTAATTCTTTGCGGCTTTGATTGTCCCGTTCAACATTTCTAAGAATTTTGGGCCTCCAGTAATCTTGATTGGATGAGGGCCAAACAAACCGAGGACAATCATGCTTATGCCAGAAACAGCCGTTCACAAAGATTACAGTTTTATATTTGAGGAGAACTATATCAGGACATCCCGGCAGGCTCTTCACATTCTTACGATAACGGAATCCTTCTGCAAAAAGATACTTTCGTACAATTTCTTCAGGTTTCGAATTCGTACTGCGGATATGAGACATGTTTATACTTCGGACTTCCTTACTATGGTTATCCGCCATTCTGTTCACCTTCCGGCAAATTGTCTTTCAAAACTTTGGCTAGCTTCTTGGCAATCGACTTAGCCATAATCGGCGGAACCGCATTGCCCACCTGCTGATACTGTTTGTCCTTTGAGCCGCAGAACACAAAACTATCTGGGAAAGTTTGCAGACGCGCTGCTTCTCTAACACTGATAGCTCGATCCTGTGTCGGATGTATCCACATAGATTTGCGGACATTTACCACTGTCCCGCAGGGTTCGTCGTAGTTTAATCTAAGATAAATCGTATTCTGAGTTCGGGATGCGTCCGTATATGTATTGGTTTTCAGCGAATCATCTAAAGCGTGGAAATTTTCTCCCTGTTTGAGTGCCTTAAAACGCTGCATCGCTGTATCGGTTGTTTTTGTAACCATATGGTTTTTTAGTATTTTAGAATCTCGGAGTGAGGAAGCCAATTCACCCAGGTTCTCTTTTGGTTGCAGTGCAATCCCTTCTTTGTCGTCTTCAAGCTCAACAACCGGCTCAACATCTTCCAAATCGGTGATGGCGTCTCGCACGGTTCGATATTCGTCTGCATCAAAACGGCCTTTAGGAAGGGCTATTTTAGGGGAAATGCTGCGTTTAATGCCTATCACAACGAAACGCATTCGTTTCTGAGGTGCGCCATAATCTGCAGCGCAAAGGACATCTTTATCTAAAACGTAGCCATTTTCGGGCGCCTGCAATACGCGCTCCAGATAATCGTAAACAGCAAAAGAGCGAATCACGGCTGCGATTCCATCTTCGACAGAGTAGGCATCCACAACTATGTGATTTTCGTGTATCTCCTGAGCCTTGCTGAGCATGCGTTGGATTAGAATTGCTGGTTCAATCCTGCTTTTGAGCACAGACGCATCCAACTCACCAGAATAGTATTCTGAGATCGCTTGAAATGCTTCCGCAGAGGCACTGGCGATATGATTATTTTCATCATGCAATTTCGCATAGTCAGCAGCCGCAGCGCAAAGTTTCTTTTTGTGCTTCTCAAGTGCTGATTTCATTTTTTCAAGATTCTTCGCAGCTTTGTAGATAACGTTCAGCTCAAAGTAATGCTGCTCCGGCCAAAGATACTTCTGAATCTTCTGCTGATTTTTAACAATCTCCAGTGCGCCGTCAAATACATACGCCTGATCCAGCAAGTGAAGTTGTGTGGATTTAACAGGAATTTTGTATTTTTTGACAGTTTCAACATCGCTCTCTTCCATATAAAATCGATGAACGTCAGATTTCAGCATGCTGACATTTTCCATAACAAATGCTTTTGGTTTGAGTTCAAGAACAGCCCTGATATACTGTTTTACCAGCATATTATTCTGACTGATAGCATGGTTCTTTTGGCGATTCGCATTAGAAAAGCCTTGACAGGGCGGGCCGCCGATAACTACGTCTATATCCCCATATTTTTTCTTAATCTCGTCATAATTTGCAGCGCAGACATCTCCCTGTACTTCAACGCCAGGATGATTCAGGCGATATGTTTCCTGCATATAAGGACTGTTCTCAAACGCCACCTTGATATCATATTTTCTCGTCTGCATAAAGCCGAGGCTCAGGCCTCCTGCTCCTGCAAACAAGTCCACAACTTTGTACACAGCACATTCCTCTTTCTCTCGTTAAAGGTTAAAACCCTCGGATAATGCTCGATCAAGGAGCGCAAGGAGTCGTTGACTCTGGTATCCACTCGGCATTTTGTTGGGAATTTGGCATGCATATTTCAATGCCATATTTTCATCGGGCGATGCCATGTGTTTCTGCATCGCAAACGCAGATAGCTTTTTCCATTGATCTGCAGAATATTGAAGTACTTTAACCTGTGCTTCCGTTTCGGAAAGCACTTTTTGGTCTTTTCTCGCTTCTTTTTCTGCTGCCTTCACTTCAGTTTTTCCAATCAGTACACTAGAAAATTCTGCTGGCAGAGTTAGATTAATTTCCTGAACACTGTTCCAGCATCCCTCTCGCTTGCACCACTGCGTGACATTGATTGTAGGTCTATTTGGATCAGTTATTCTATAGAAGACCTGTTCAGCTATCTGTTCCAAAGCTTTTGTAACGCGTTCTGGAACGCTTTGGCGCTGCCAAATACTCTGCAAATCCAACTCCATATTTTTGAACTGCTTCCGAATTAACTGATGAAGCAGTGCCAATGAATAAGTAACGATGTTTGCTCGGTAGCCCTGTTCATACCACTCCTGCCTCGGTATCAACGCTTCGAGATGTTTAAATAAGATAACCAGCGCCACGCTTTCTGTAAAGTATCGCTCATTAAACTGCGAATCGTTGGCCGTCCAAGCTTCATCAATCAACTCAGCAAACTTCATAAAGTTTGTCTGAGCACCCTTGCTGACGATGTGGGGCATTTCACTCCACGTGTTGCGTACTTTAGCCAAATCCGTTTTAGTGATGACTTTGCTCTTGGGATTCTGCAGCAGGAATTGCCGCTTCTTGGCCGGTGTAAGGCGCATCTGAGTCTGCAGAAATTGGCCCTTGGCACGCTCGTAAAACCATTTTGTTTCATACTGCGCACCAGATTCTGCAGGAGCAAAAATTCTCCGGGAATGCTGCTCCATGCGTATGTGGAATGGGTGAGTAGAGAAGAAATCTGCATCTGTTACTTTGTTTTGGCTATTTGAAGACCGAGATATATTTCGCACCAACTCTGTTGAACGGTCCATGTCGCTTTCATCAATCTCAGTCAGTTTCATCTGTACGTAGATGCCTTCTAAATCAGCTTTATCCTTATGACGGGTATTAGAAAGAGATGCTGTCGTCTGGCCGCCGTTAATAATCTGAAAGTCTCTTGCACCGACAATGTGTGTTCCACCTGCTGTGCGCTCAAGTTGGACATCCATTGCGGTTGCAGATACGCCATTGTTATACGCAAAAAACATTGAGGGACATTTCAAAATAGTTTCCCTGATTTTTTTATTTACGGCGACCTTTGTAGAAAGAAATGACCGAACATTGCCTTCCAACAATTGGCTACCATACTTATCATAAATATCTGCAAGAACCTTTCCCGGAATAATGCAAAGATAGCTGTTATATTCTGCCGTCGCAGCGCTGCTGGCCTCCAGGCAAGGGATGCCTTCGGGGATATATTCTCGAAAATCAATCTCAATATTTTGACGCCCCAGATCAGAGCAGCATACACGAAACACACGGTCGATGTCCCAGATTTGACATTCAGCAGGAATGCCTCCAATATCGAGATTGTCAAGATTCTTCAGCGTATCGCTGACATCTGCATCTGTGAAAATGAGAAGTCTGTATTTTCGAATTCTCTCTTTTTCCAACCGAAGCAGATCTACCAAATCTGCACATGGAGTACTCATCTCGATCTCTCTATACAAATTCGTGTTTAGGGCCTGATCCACAAACACGGCTAAGCGTTGAAAATTCGTTGAAGATACAACCTTACCCATCGTCCGTTCTTCCACGCCGTCATAATCCGCAATGATTAAATTCATCGTATAGTCGAATTCGTCAAAAACGTACCCATCTACACGATAGATTTTTCTCTTGGATGTTGTACTTGTATAGAAAGCAGGAGTGAAGTCCGGCAAGACTTCCGCTTCAACAAGATACTGCGCCATAGAGCCAACAAAGGCTGCGCAGGAACCCTCACCAGTGGCAGCTGCCTCTGCTTTTACATTTTCGAGAAAATCCTTTCTGAATTCCTGCGCATCCATGTTAACCCTCCACCCGCCAGTCTTCAATACTGGCCAGACTAATTGAATATTGTACCTCGATAATCTGCGGAACGACATTATCTGATGTCAGCCTTGGGAAATCCGCGTCTACGCGGAAATGCATTTCCCCCGAGCATACATATTTTTGCTCCCTATACTCAGGAAGATCGATAAAGCCATAGCGCATCAGCTTGCTTTCCAAAAGGGAATAGGCGTCATCGTTTTCATGCACCCGTCTGAAAGTGTGATCTACCTGCTCTCCAAGTGACACTGCGCCGCTGTGTTCTGGTGCACACTTATCAATAAGCATCACAACCAACTCTCCAGGATCGGTATTTGCAAGCTGCTCCAAAGAAGAAATTTTCACAGAATCTGCGGATACACCCACAGATTTCACCTCATGCCAGTTGTCTGCGTACACAAAGTCTTGATCAGCACCATCCGGGCCGACCCATCCTTGAACCGCCGGCAGAATTGGATATCCGGCATCAATCACTTCGCACAGATAGATAAGCTCGCCAAGCAATCCTTTGCGGTTACTCTCATCCATCAGGCTTTTTCTTTGATGCTCAAGCAGTTTGTTCCATTGCTTAAAGCGCCGCACTGTTAAATTCAAAGCAGAAATCTCATTATCTGCTGTTTGAGAATAAGAGATCAAATCCGCGCACAGCAATTCAAAAACGCTGTCCTGTTCATTGCGCATAAGCACAAAGGAAAGAGTCCATCGTCCGTCTGTGCGGCGGCCCTTGGTTACAACAATTGATTTGGAAGACGGCAGAAGTTCCGGCTCATTCTGTGAAATAATCACCAAGGCTTTCTGGTCAATCTCCTTGTAGCCAACGTGCCATTCAAGGGCGTGTTTCACCTCAATCTGTATGTATCCTCCGTCATAGTAGTTGAAGGCGTTCCACTTCTCATGAAGATATTCAGCAGTAATTTTCATTCGTCTTCTTCCTCGTCAGGATCCATCCAGTTTTTCAGTTCAACCATGTTCACCATGTAATTCGCAGTACGGATACCGGCACCAGTATCAGGGAAGCCAACGCCAAGTGCAAATAAATAGGGAGGAACTTCTCTGTTGGTAGATTCGACTTTATCCAAATCTGTTTCAATGATGTGCAGCATCAGCAACGGGCTTCGCTCTCGAATCAAATAGGCACTGTCAGACATATGCTTGTCCCCATTTTGCTCTTTGAAGCGTTTCCTTGCTGTTTCGATCTGTTCTTTGGTTAATCCAACTCTTGTGCAGCCGCCGGAACCCACCTTTACTTTAGTTCCGCTGATTCGAATCATTTTGTCGTCAGCTATCACAGAACGGCGCTCAGTTGCCTTAATCGGGAGTACTTCGCTGCCGCATTTGAGACCAGACCTATATTCCGAACCTTCACCGTCTGTAATAAGGGCAACATCCCAAGTCTCATTGTCCATTTTTTCATCGATATACTCAGCAAGTGCTCTGCCTTGGAAGGCAAGGTGCCACGGGTGCGTTTCAAAGTCAAGAAGCAGCTGTACAACCAACTCTTTGTTTACGCCGCGCCAATAATATGGCTTCACAGAGAAGTCACGAGTCCCGGCACTGCCCAAATGATCCACAAATTCTTTGAATGCAGCTTCATTCGCTTTCAGTATTTCAGGATTGGCCTTGAGCTTGGGCGTTTCAAGCAGCTTTCCCGATACAGTTACCGGGCGGCTTACCTGTGTTGCCGAGCGCATTTTGTTGCGAGCTGTTGCAATAAGTGAGTTCGGATCCTGACGCACTTTCAGGCCAAACTCCATCGGTGTTTGGTTGGCGAGCTTCATCTTTGCAATTTCATCTTTAAGCTCATTGGCCGCTCTGGTGATGTACCCATACCAGTCGATAGCTTCTTCTGCCATCCAAATTCTGAAAAGGTCCTCGTAGTTTGGACGATAACCAAACCAGCGTCCCATCTGCAGCAGCGTATCATACATTTGAGATTTGCGATAGAAATAGCTGACTCCCAGCCCCTCCAGTGTCAGGCCTCTGGACAAGCTGTTGCCGCCAACTGCAATAACGCGCAGGCCATCTTCTTTGTGGTTGAAATAATCCAGACTTGTTGCCCCAGTTCTTTGGTTAACTGCGCGCACCGCAATAGGGGCGATAGCGCGGTTTAAGTAATTGGAGCAAATGTCATCCCAATTTGTCCTGCTTATCTTTTCTAATTGGTGTTTCATCCACACTTTATGCAAATAACGCAGAGATGCAATTTGCTCGCGCTTTTCATCACCCAAAGCCGCGTAATTTTGTACATCGGACTTTACTTGAACAAGCCATTCATTCACAGCCTCTGCAATTCGGTTCTGCACGTCTGTAAAACGACTGACATGAATCATCATAGATCGGTGTTCGGTATAATCGCCGCGCAGATCACGAATTGCATTAAACAGCAGAAAGTATGCGATTGCTTCATACATGCTGGGAGGCAGCGCATCCACTTCCAATGTCTTTTTGTGCGTGAAAGGGAAAAATAGATCCATTTCTTCGCGCCGCAGCGGAATCAATACATCAGAAAACTTCTCTGTTGCGTCTCCGAAGATCTTATCAGCTCCAATGTAGTTCGTAGGCGGTGCCAGCGAGTAGATAAAATCTCTGGGAAATAGGTCATCGCCAATCATCTCATCTTCTGTTTCAGGGTTGATAAAAATATTGGCAAAGGGTGTCGCAGTAATTCCCAGATAGGAAGCCTGATTAAACTCGTGCAGCAGCTGGCGAATGCAGGCATTGATGGCAGCCGGACTGTCATCCTCACTCTTTGTATTAACAGATGCATTATCTGCCTCATCATCAATCAAGAGCATGGGCAGCATTATTTTCCCTGTAGTGTTATCACGACTATTGGAGAGCCATTTAATCAAATTGTTCAATATCCGCTTGTTTTTCTTTACGACTAAGACAATCGGATCTGAAACGCTTTGAAGGTTCAAATCATTGCTTTTCAGCACATTGATGTCAAAATCCTTAGTCACAGAGGTAAAGGCTGCGATACGCTTCTGTACGCCGTACCTGCCTACACCAACAGGCTGGTTTTTGATTCCCTGTTCAGCCTTTGGATCCAGATAATACTCACTCTTCCGGCCAGAGAACTCTGCATCCAAGCGAGACTGAGTCTGCTGGCGCAGATTTTCCATCATTCCTGCAAGAACAATAATAATTCTGTATCCAGTATCAGCAGCTTTGTTGCTGATTGCGGTGTAATTTGCGGTTTTGCCGGATTGGACATCGCCCAACACCAATCCGCGGCGCTGAAAAGGTTCTTTACTTTGCGGATCTCCGAGCAGATCGACGATCTCGTCAGAAACCTTATCCAGCGTTGCGGTAACCCTTGGATTCCAATGTTTAATTTCCTCCAGATATTTTTTATATCGATTCCAGAAGAAAAAGTCCAAATCTGCTCTTCTGGAAGGAAGCCATGATTTATGAGGTGTATTTCGATCATTGATGTACACGCCGACATCCATCTGTATAACAATCGACGCACGCAGACGGACAAGAATTTCTGCAAATTCCTCATCCGATACTGGAAGTGTGCTCAGCGTTGCACGCATGCTTTGTGCAAGCGTAAGAAATTCTTCCTCTGTAGGCGGAACTTCTTTGTACCGAGTACTAACCGCTGCGGAAATGAGATTTTCCAACATTTCAATATTAGGGTTTAACATTGCCGTCCTCCTTTGCTTTTAGAGCGCGAATCACATCCGGATATCCGCAGAAAGGATCAGTATGCTCTATCTTTTCAAGCATTTCACGCCGCATAATGCTGCTGGGCAGAACGGACAGCATCTGTTCCAGCGTTTTGAACATCTCCTGCTCGCCCATATCCGCATCATTCTCAATCTTTTCGTCATTATTAAGATCAATGTAAAGTTGATTCAGAGGGATTCCTCGTTCTATGTATTTCAGTAATGTTTCAAGCTTGCCTCGAATTTCCGGAGCTTCGGCAACGATCTGATCTACCAACACATGGTCTCGGTTGATTTCATATACGATGCCGTTTTCCGGCGTTTTTAATCGGGTCCACATATGCTCAACCGAATCCGAAGTTTCCTTTTTCCCTCTGAACGTCCATGTCCGCTTACTTTTATCTGCAATACGATCAATTACAGTCTGAAGGCTATTCCTCACCTCGGCAGGTGGAATTGCATGAGATTTCTTAATATCCAGAGTCCACAAATCGTCCAAGTCATTTGGGATATCGACCATAACACGAGCCAGCTTTGAAAGATCACCCTGCCGCATCATACGGAACCACGTTCCCCAAATTAGAAGCCGCTTGTTTCGATATACATAAAAGCCCTGCCGTTTGCGAATTCCATCTTTGCCGCCAAGTTGGTTCTTTTCCTCTTCAGTCATTTTAGAAATATGAGGCAGAATATATGGCGTTACTAGAATGCGTTTCCCTCGAATCACCAGCGTTTCTGTGTCCATGGCTTGCGTGCTCTTCTTTATCAAAAACGGATCTGCCGCTTTAAGCTTTACTCCATTGAAAAGTATTTCTAGCTTTTTTATTCCGGATTCCCCGGATAAGTACCTGTGAAATACCAGTTCAAGGTGCTGCCTTACCTCGTCCATTTTTCGGCCAAGCGATTTTTCATAATCTACTTCACCCATCAGCAAACGGTCGAGGTTCTGCCATACAACCAATGTACCGCTATCCTGCTCATACAAATCAGAAATATGAGGAACTGAGGCAAAGTCTTCTTTATCAAGGATCAACAGTGACCATGCACCTGTTTTAATAACGTAATCAAGATCCCAGCACCGTCCAATTACCTGATCTCCCTGTTTGCTGATTACGGTCAAAACACGGCACTGAGACAAAGAGGCAGTCTTCAGGCCTAAGCCATATCGTCCCAAGTCAGACGAGTCTCGTGTCTCAGTCGGACTCTTACTCCCATACTGCATAGCGATATTCATTTGAGCATCATCCATACCGGTACCATTATCCAGAATTGAGACATATGCATCGCCTACCGGAAAGAATGACAGCTGAACTTTCCCAGCTTTTGCAGCAATACTGTTGTCAATAATATCTGCAATTGCAGCTTCTAAGCTATAGCCAATTGCTCGTGTTGATTCCATTAAAACAGGGGCAAACGGAGGCGTCTCTCTTACCTGCATATTGTCCTTCCTCTCTGCAATCACATTAACAGCGCCGAAATACTCTTATATAACAATTATCGCATGCAGCGTGTCCCAAAATCCGGACTCAGTCCTTCAAATTAATTTCCGGCATAAATTCCATAATATCTCCTATATCCACATTCAAAGTAGAACAAATCTTATTAAGCACAGCCAGTGTAACTTCCTCATCCCGCCGCAGCCGTGTCATGGTGTTCGGCGCGATGCCTGCCGCTTTGCGCAGATCGGCCTTGCTCATCTTCTTATCGACGAGCAGTTTCCAGAGCTTGTTATATGAAATAGCCATTACCGTTCGACCTCCGGCTACAAATATAGATTTTATTATACAACTTCTTCAGTCATGAAGCAAGCAAATTTCGCACCAAGATGCGAACCCAATGTCACTAAGTTAAGCCCAAATGCCCCGCTACACTCAAAATTGAGCTGTA
>OIZO01001355.1_pt1 | contig 12825 bp, 11 predicted proteins | sample 1588551 | NCBI WGS metagenome assembly OIZO01 (sample SAMN03283271) | human gut metagenome | biome: human-associated habitat; material: feces | host: Homo sapiens | place: Peru | collected 2012 | reverse complement strand
TTTTTTACTTATCAGAACACTGTAACTGCATCCTTGTGTATCAAGCTGCATCTGTTTCATATTTTCCATATGTTCCAGCAGTTTTTCACAGGCTTTTTCTACCTCCATATTTTCATGAAATGCCTGGTTATTTTGAAAAGATTCTAACTGAAAAAGCAGTGTATCCTTCTTTAAAATGGGTCTTACTTTTACTTTTTGTATTGCATCTTTATTCCTTGGATTGCTTAATGTTGCAGAAATAAAGTCTATATTTAGATTTTCCTGTAATAATTTTCTTAATTCATCCATAATACTATATTGTAATGTTTTTTAGACAAGAGCGCAAGTGGAGTATTCGTCATTTTTACCAATAAATGCGGGGTTTTTTCAGGAATATAAACAATTGCAAATTATCACAGTGGGGACGGAGGTTTTTTAAAAATCCTCCGTCCTAAATTTATATAGTAAGTGAGAAAAAAGATGGTTCATATATAAGAATAACCAGAAATATGCTAAAAGAATTTGGCGTAAAGACTGAATTTGATGGAGAAACATATCATATAGACGGAAATCAGAATATACATATTGGTGATTATTATATTGAGCCTGATGTTTCGGCTGCGTGTTATTTTTATGCAATTGCAATGATTACAGGCGGAAGTGTGACAGTAGAAAATGTACACAGTAACTCGACACAGGGAGATATGAAGTTCATAAAACTTCTTGAGAAAATGGCTGGAAAGGTAACAGATACCAGTAAGGGAATCAATGTTACCGGAAATGCCGATGGTACATTTAGTGGAATAGATGTTAATATGAATGATTTCTCGGACCAGGCGCTTACATTGGCGGCGATGGCACCATTTGCAAATAGCGAGACAATAATCAGAAATGTCGGACACATAAGAGGTCAGGAATGTAATCGTATGAGTGCAATTGTTAATGAACTTACGAAATGTGGAATCAGATGTGAAGAAAATGGCGATGATATTCATATTTATCCGGGAAATGTTAAACCTGCGTTAATTGAAACATATGATGACCACAGGGTTGCTATGGCATTTACAATGATGGGATTACGTGCGGACGGAATAATTATTGATAATCCTATGTGCTGCCGTAAAACATTTGAGAACTACTATGATGTATTAGAAAAATTTATGAATGAAGTTTAGAAGAAGGGTAGAAAATGAAGATTAAAGTTGAGAAAAAAGCTAATCAAGGCTCCAAAGAGAAAATTAATATTAAAATCGGAAAATATGATAGTATCAGCGATATATTTAAAAGTATACCGGATAACTTCTGGAATATCGGTGGCTTCGTTTTTATGATGCTTATGCTTTTAATATTATGTGCTGAAGAAGTGTACAGATTATTTTCAATGACACAGAAATATGGAATATTCAATATATCATTCTTTTTCATAGGGGCTATTGCGGAAATATTTGCGACATTGTATATTTTCTCACAGTTTTATAAAGAAGAAAAATTCAGTTTAAAGAAGATTATTAAGAACAATGTACGTAGTCATGGTGCCATTAGAGCAGGAGCATTATCTCTCGCTTTTTCGATTCCGAAAGGCTATAAGGTGGATGGTTACAAACCCTATGAGGTTTTAATGGATCTGCTGTATACTTTTCTGAAGAATTGTATGACATGCCGTGATGAGCAAGCTGATACCTATGAGTTTAATGATGTGCGTGTTCCTCTTGACGCTTTGGACGAAACTGCTAAAAAATACACACTCACAGAATCTGAAAGTCCTTGGCGTACGATGTCAAATGATGCTCGTATTGGATGTGTACAAGCGGAAGAGATTCAAATCGAGCAACTAATTAACGACGTTCAGTACGATGAGTTCGAGAAATATAGCGAAGTTCTAATTGCTGAGAACGTAGGAGATAATTGTACTTTTAATCGTATCACAGGATTGGAGATACCGCGCCGCCCCGTCTATACTATTGTTGTAGATAATGATAGCAATTCTATAGCTAAAACGAAGGAAATAGACGAGCCTATTACTATAGAGCCCAAAGTGGACAGCCGTTATTATGAGTGGAAACCTATTATATTCACTATAAGCGAGTTGTTGAATGGTGATTATGTAGAGGGTGTGAATTTTGATAGAATAGCAGAAATCATCAATGTTTCAACCGCCTCATATAAGTATCCCAAAGAATTCAACATTCGTGTGGTTTTCACTACAGAGAGAAACGAGGCTGCTAAATATTCCATTAGGTACAATGGATATGAAGTGTCTTTGAATAAAGACTTTATGTTTACGCTCAAAGGCGAAGAGTATGAACATCTGAATCATCTTGATTTATTTAAAATAATAGCTCCAGAATCGTTGGATATAGAGTTTGACGCTAAGCCAACATTCGATTCTAAGAAAAATGAATTGAAATGGGGAACTAAGAAAAAAGAGAAGCCAAAACCAATTAATACAAGTACTGTAACGTCACTGGTTTCAACAAGAGATAACAATCACAAGACAGAGACTCATTCAAGCGATGTTTTTAAATTAGTGTTTGTTGTAGAAAAGTCCAAGCAAAACCAAACGATAATTGAGAGTATAGGCAGAGGAAAGAGTAAGCTTGTTGTAAAAAACGATGCTTTAGGTGAAACTGTAACTGTATCAAAAAATATTTTACACTTGTCTTTAGTTAAAATTATATCACAAGGTAAAGGAAAAAAATGTAATTCAAACGCAGGCAATAATAGTACGTATCTGGGAGATGAAATAATAAGAATCCCTAAGCCGTTAAATCAAAACAAATATAATGTTGACTTACATATTGGCAATAAGAAATATACAACAAACTTTGATTATTTTGAAGAAAAGTTGGTAGACGGTTGTTGGGTTGTAAAATTCAGCGATTTTAAACAAATCCGTAAACCTATAAAGAATGTCATAATGCCTAATCGTGTGATTGCATTTCTGGAAGGAGTTGTCTTGTGTGCGTTGCTTATTGGAGGTAGTATGATTATAAATAAACACTTCTGTAATGGCAACATGTCCCAAGGTACTACAGTTGATCCAGATAGTGTGTCAATAAATGATTCGGTTGTTTCTGCTGTAATGACTGATGCTGAAATCCAAGGTTTTTTGAGCAAGTGTGACTCCAATCTTCAAAAAAAGGATCTTTGGTTTACAGAAGTTGATTCAATTTATAATGAATATAAATCAATGGATATTAATCGTTGTAAAGAGGTAAACTCCGATATCTGCGAGCGAATTGAGGATTATCAAATAGTAGCCGATTATATCCTTAAGAAGAATTATGATGGAATTGTTGATTATATAAATAAAAAAAACAAAAAAATAAATAAAGTCCATCTTGATTTGGTTAAGCTAATAACTAATGGCGTGGCATCTGGTTTAGGTTTTAATAATTATGATTATAAAGATGTTACGAATCGGAGTTCTGAGGTGAAGGAATATTTCACAAATGTGGATAATAAATTCCTATCTTTTTCAGACTTAAAGAAAATTGCTCAAACTTATCCAAAACCAGAATCGCCCTCATCCCACATAGTTAAAAATAAGGAGCCTCAATATAAAGAAATGCAATAAAAAATGAAAGCGATAAAATTATTAATAACGTTTGTTGTGCTTTTAGCACTTGTATATTTGGCATTTCGTATAGTTCCAAAACCAACAGTTTCTCATGACTTGTCAGACCCTTCTGATGAAACATTGAAGGAGATGCGTACACAGATAGAGCAAGATTGGGAACAGGCAAATGATTGGGACGAGAAGGTTTTTGAAAAGCACTGCGACAAGCTTAACCAAATGAATAAAAATGGTTATTCTGTAGGAACACTTGTAGATATGAATACTCGCTTAGCTGTTGAAACAGTCTATAAGAAGCTTATGGATGGTGAGTGGAAATCAGAGTCGTGTAGAGAAAAGGTTGTCGATAAATACATCAATGCTCTTGGTGTTATAATCAAAGCTGACGCAAATGCTAAAGACAATAACAATGTGAAGAAACTGTATTGGGTAAACGAAGTTTATGAAAAGGCATTGAGTGTATCTCGCATCAGAATAAGATTGTCCCCTAAATTTAATGGCTCTTCTTGGAATTCGTTTAGTGAATATAGTAAGAATATTAAGGATAGAAGAGACTCTGTAATTTCAAATACTATCTATAAAGAGCATCTCTCCAACATTCGTGAGATTAAGAACGGATTGGCTAATATTGATAGCAGGTTGTCTAAGGCACGCAACAAATTCTATGATAAGTTAGCGAATGATATAACATTGTATTATTCAAGAATTCCGTCTTCGGAGCGTAATAATTCACAGTTGCGGACTTTACGAAATGTTCGTGATAGATATAATAGCGAATATCATGAAAATGATAATTTACAAAATTTCGTGACAGCTTTTTATAAGAACGTTAAAAACAATGAAAAAAAACAGAAGATTACCGAATATGATTAGTCATATATTGTTGATTTCGTCATTGCTTTTCATAGTTCTGCCCTCTTTTGGGCAGAACTATGAAAAGGTGCTTAGAGAACAGCAGAACCTTAAGGAGCAAATCGTGAAGCAGGAAAAGGATAGCATCGACATTACAAATAGTTTGATTGCTGTTAAAACTGCTTCCGAAAGATTAAAAGCCGATATAGAAGCATTGAGGAAAGAACAAGAAATGTTGGAAAGAGGATTGTCAGAGGAGGTTATTGCAGAAAAGGAGAAGACTGTTGGAGGGTTGAAAGAAGAGCAGGAGAAATTGTCAAAAACACTTAATGTATTAAAATCAAGACAACAGGCAAAGACAAAGCAAATAGCTGATTTAAAGAAGCATACCTCTGACCTGAATGTCTATAAAGGTGATATAGCTAAACTTGACTATGAGAAATGCAAAGCAATGTTGAAAATGCCTTATTCGAAATTGGATGTTGAAACATTGCAAGGGATGATGGCTTCTGCGGATCAATTCAAGTTGATGATCGGCTTTGAAGATTATAAGCAGCGTTTGGCTTTCACTCTAAAAAACAAGCATCTGTATGATCAGGGACGTAGCCTGTTAACAACAAGTTATAATTATGATAGAACAATAAATATTGGGTTGAAAGTAAGAAGTCTTAGAACTCAGAAAACAAACGCTGCAAAAAAAATGTTTGCGTTGTCTGATGAGCAGAAGGATGATTTATATGATCTTGATCTTCGTATTTCACGATATACTGGGGGTATTAAAGAATTACAGAAGATAGTGATTAATATTAATAAAGATCGTGATGTGAAACATATACGTTATGGAAAGGAAAAGACAAGCGATGCGGCTTCAGCTTGTAAAGAGGCTATAAAGAAGTATCTTGTACCTTCAGAAACGAACAAGCTGCAATATGTAATAGATCGCTATTTTTCAATGATTCCATACTTGGGCAATTTATTCGCAAAATACAAGCATGAGTTGTCTGAGAATCCGCTTGTTGAAACAAAAATTGAAAAAGAGATATTGAATTACGTTACAAAGTAAGAACATTATGAAATCTATATTTAAAACGTCTTTGTTGGCTTTGATTCTTATTGTTCCTTGTAATTCTAAGGCTCAGTCTGACAATAAAGAAATAGATAATAGTGCAGCCGTCAATGCTTATCGGCAAGACGTGGAGCTTAACATTCAATTAAAGGATAAATTGGATGCGCTTAAAGAAACCAATAATCGTCTTAGGAAAGAATTAAAGCAAGCGCAAAACGAAAACAAGGCTTTGGTTAAAGACAGCCTTGAGTTTCAGCGCATGCTTAATGGTCTAAAGCTTAAAAAAGATAAGTCAGGGTTGTTTGACCTTACATTAAGCGAAAGACAACTATCGAAAAGCAATGATTCTATTTGCCAACAGATTGAGATCGTAAAAAAGCAAATGGCCGAACTTGACTCACAACTGTCAATACTGGGAGCTCAGGAAGCTCGCCTTGAAGCCGTGAAAACAGAGGTGGGGGAGAAGATAATCGGTGATAACCGTTCATACTTAGACCTCTCGTTTTTGAAAATGACACTTAGTCGGCTTAACGAAATACGCTCTGAATGCATGAAATATATGGTTGATGAGCAGGTTAACAAGTTCGTAGCTCTTATAGACTGTACCATAAAAAATAAGATGGTTTATGATGAAGCCGTTGATGTGCTTGGCAATCGTTTTGACAAAAATCGTGTCTTGCAAAGTGTTTCGTCACTAAAAAAGCTTGAAGGGCAGAGTGAGATACAGAAGAAAGAAACAATATCTACATTGAACAGCCTTTCTGTGTTTGAAGAGGGAACGAATGTTTTGCGTGAATTCGCCCAGAAGTTCAGGAAAGAGCGTGAACGTGGCATGTCGGCAGTACAAGATTGCAAGGATGCCCTTAGCTTCATTCTAGACAATGATAATATGGCGCAGCGTATAAAGGATAAAGTTAGACCGGTATCTTATCTCAATAAGATGTATAACGAATATCGCAAGTCTATAATGAAGAACTTCAAGACTCCTACAACTATAGAATATGAGATTCTTGGAGAATAATAACCTATAAAATATTACTCTATGGATATAAAGAAAGCAGCAGTAAGGGATGTTTTCAAAATTGGCAAGGAGGATTATTCAGGACTCTATGCAGAACTTGACAAACTTCTTGGAAACGACAATCCTTTTGCACAGTTTAAGATAGGTTCCGGACAGTATGTATGGTCACATACAAAGTCAGACTGTGAATGGTTGCCCATGGGAAATGCAAGTGGGCTAAAGGAAGAACAGATACGTACCGTCATAAGCGAATTGCGTAATAAGGTGGGGACTTTAATTCCTGCAAAGTACGTGGATTCGCTCTTTACGGTTCCTGATGATAGCTTCATTTTTTATAATGAAGATGATGGTAACCTTCGAGTGTTGTTTACTGGTTGGGGCTTTCGCAAACCAACATATGTATCCACACCTCCGGAAAAGACATCAATTAAAAAGCACACGCTTGTTGACATTTCTTTCACATATGATGGCGTCCGTCTTAAGGGGTATGAGTTTGGTATACGCTTAAATAGGCAAGTCAAAAAACTTCGTACGACTGACGATAATGGTGTGTTCTGTTTCGATAACATAAAAGTGGGAGATTGTTATCAACTCATAGATCTGAAAAGTAACCGTACATTCGACTTCGAGGTTGAGAATGGAAAGACTCATTACGATTTTGACCTGACTACATACACGACAATCTCTGTTCAAGCTGATTTAGATTCTGCTCCACTTGCCAATGAACCAATGAAGATTGAGTATCATGGCAATGTGGAATGTCTTATGACAGACGTAAATGGCAATGCAAGTCTGAAAGTTGTGTATTACGAGGGTGAGAATATCCTTGTAGCTATGTGTCAAGATCGGCAGAATAAGGTTGTAGAAGTAGATAGTAATGTATTTACGTTTGCCTTTGAAAAACCAGTTGAGCCAGAACCGTCGGTAGAACCGGAGCCTACAACTATAACTACAAACATAAAAGTAGTTGTCCTCAAGAGTAATTGTCCCGTAGATAACGCTTTGGTTTCCGTTCGTTATTTCCGAATATTAGAGAAGGGAACAACGGATATTAATGGTGTATGGAATCTGTCTTTAGATGTACAGGAAGGTGAAGTGTGCCATGTTGATGTGGAAGGTTGCGAATCGCAAGAGCGTCAGCTCTTGCCTACAGAAGAGAATGTTTTTACCTTCAATGTTGTTGAAGTGGAAGAACCGACGCTTCCTGAAGAACCGGTTGATGAGCCAGAACCGGTTGATGAGCCTAAGAAAGTAAATATACAGGTTTCTGTATGTGATAATGGTGAACCTGTCTATGGCATTCTGTCATCTGTTGAGTATATGGGTGATAGACTGGAAGGTCGAACCGATGCTAATGGTATATGGGAATGTTCTGTTGAATATGAAGAAGATGAAGTCTGCCGTGTTGAGGCATCCGGTTATGACCCGCAAGAACGTCAGTTGAAAGTCGAGGAAGATAACATCTTTATTTTTAATAAAGAAGATGGACCAAAGGAAAAATTGATAACTTTGATGGCTGTAGACGAACATTCGGCTCCAATGGGTGGTGCACGTATCACTCTTCGTCAGAAAGGCAAGCAAGATATTACTGTTGTGCTTAATGAGCAAGGTAAAACGGAAATAGTGAAGTCGCTTTTCTCTGTTGGCGAAACAGTTGAGGCTGGTTTGCATTGGAACAACTTTGATTTCTCTAAAATATCATTTACTGTTGATGAAGATGAGAACGAGTATCTCTTGCAACAGCAAAACACTCATAAGAGTGGCAATATCTGGTCAATTATAAAGCAAATTATGGTTGTTATAGCTGCTGTGCTGGTCTTGCTGTTCGTAATTTGGCCATTGTTTGAGAGTCTGTCATATTCAGTGTATAACGCCATATATGGCTGATGATAAAGATTATTTAATTTAAAGTGAGGATAGTAATGGGAGATTTATTTTTCATATACATAATGAGTTTACTGACTTTTGCCATGTATGGTTGGGACAAGCATTTGGCGGTGTATAACAAGGCAAGAATTCCAGAGCTTATACTTCTGTTGTTTGCTTTTCTCGGAGGGGCATTTGGAGCTTTGTGTGGTATGATATTATTCAAGCATAAGACTCTACATAAGAAGTTTCTTATTTGCGTTCCAATATTTTTGTTCTTACAACTAATAATAGTAATACTTTTTCGATTATTCTTTTAATTTTCTCTGATGAAATATCTAAAGGTAATATATTTATGAAAGTTCTTAAGACAATATTAATTATCATATACCCTATTCTCGTTATTCTGCTGTTACTACCTAATTTAAAGGGTTGTAACGAAAGCAGAACTAATAATTTAGGTGATCAAATAGAAGAACCTATCGATACCGCTGAAGTTGTAAAACACGCAGAAATGATAGGACAAACAGGCACATTGAAAGTCACTTTGTTGTGGAATTTCCAAGGGGATATAGATTTACATGCAAAACAGCCAAATGGGAAAGAAATATATTTTAATGCAAAAGAGGATGCAAATACTGGTGGATTTCTTGATGTTGATAACGTTAGTGGAGGCAATGGCTCCGCTGAAAATATTTATTGGAAAAATCCACCCAAAGGTGACTATGATGTAAGCCTTGTATATTATCAAGCTTCACGTTTGACAAACTTGGCAAATAAAGGCATTTGCTCTGTTGTTATTTTTCAACAAGGGAAATCGCCCAAGACATATACTGTGCCTATGAAATCAATAAAAGAAAAAATAAAAGTTACAACAATAAAAATACAATAAATAATGAGAAGTTGTCCAAAGTGCAAAAATGTCATAGAGAATGACAATGCTAAGTTTTGTAAAAAATGTGGCTGTGAATTAAAGCCAATTCCTACAAAGGAGCAAGAGAAAATCATCACAGAGCATTTAATTCCTGAAGAACCTGTAATTAGAAGAGATTCAGACTCTGGTATCATTTTAGGTTCTAATACGACATTTTCTTCAAACTCTTCAAGCAAGCATATTCATGATAGCATGAAGCAAAATAAATCTATACAAGATTGTAATCAGAAGAAACAGCATCTTTCAAGTATTGCTCAGAAAATGACAATGTTTAATGCTGTAAAAACTTGTTTCTCCAAGTATGTTAAATTTGAAGGAAAGGCATCACGGAGTGAATACTGGTACTTTTGGTTGTTCTGTTTTTGCATAGAAACCATTCCTATAATGCTTGCGTTTATAATTGATAAAGATGTGATAAGTTTATCATTATTGGCTGTATCATTTTTATATTGTATAGTGTCTTTTCTACCTATGCTTTCTGCTGCTATTAGACGTTTGCATGATATAGGTAAGTCTGGTGCCTATTTCTTCGTATCTTTCATACCATTTGTTGGAGGACTTATATTGCTATACTTCTTGTGCCAAAAAGGAAATGAAAATTTTGATAGAAGTTAGGTTACTAATGAATTAAAAATCTCATAAAGGAATAAATCACTTAAAAGTTGCGCTCGACACAATAAAGGGCTAAAGTTATGAAGAAAATTATATTTGCGACAATTTTGATGTTGACATCTTTGGTTCTCTATTCTTGTGATTCGTCAAAGAAAGAATTACAAGCAGGTATTGAATCTGCCAATAAAGAGTGTCCTATGGATTTAGGCATGATCGGTGAAATATCAAGTATTGAGTTTGATAAAGATGCAGATGAAGTCATTATGACTATGACTATCAGCAAAGATATGCCCCTCAAGATTTCTGCTTTAAATAAGCTGAAGAATACTCTCAAAAGAGCGATGATGGGAAATTGGGCAAAATCAGAAGATGGTCTTAAGTTAATGGACGAAATTGCAAAAGCAGATTCAAGGATTACAATAGTTATACGAACAGAGAATACTGATGAAAGCATAAAAATAAAAATATCTAAAGATGAGGTAAAGGATTTGGCAGAAGGGAAAATTGATCCTATTTCTCCACGTGATTTGTTAGAAATAATAATTACATCTACAAATGCTCAATGTCCGATGCAAATAGATGAAGTTACTATATTATCATCTGTTTCTATTGAAGGAACTAATGTTGTTTATAACTACAGCTTGGACGAGGATGTTGTAACTATGGATGTTATTGAACAAAACAAAATTTCAATAAAATCAAATCTTAAGCAAGCATTATCTACTTCCGATCCAACAATGAAACAAATGATAAGTGTATGTAAAGAAGCTAACACCGGAATTTCATACAGATATGTTGGAAATACTACCGGTAATGTTTGTGTTATAAAGTTTAGTCCATCAGAACTCTAAGAACAACTTTACGTTGTTTCCTTTCTGTAAGACTATATAGATACTGTTCTACTTGTTTTTTAAATATTTAATTTGCTTTTTTATGAGAATATGTCCTGCTTGTAAAACAGAAATTGCCAATGAAAATGCCAAGTTTTGCAAAAAATGTGGTGCAAAATTACCTCCTTCTAAGTACCAGACAAATGAAAAGAATGAGGATGTTTCCAAACTAACCAATGGTGATATTCCATTATCTGAAAATATGAAACAATCTGTAAATAATACAGATGGAGAGAAAGAAAAAGATGTAAAACTTGATTTGGATTCAAAAAATGAAGATGTAAAGGACAATGTTTTCGAGCAAGAGTCCCAAGTTCCATTAGGAGATACCAATGACACTACGATTCCATCGGTATATACTAGTGAATGGCTCAAATCAAACACTCAAATTAAAGGGTGGCTAATATTTTTCCTTTTGGCCATTTTTGTGGGAGGCTTGATTAGTGCTATTAGTTCTTTTACTAATTTTGATGCGGCTGATTACGGAGGAACCATTTGGTTAGGTGCTGTAGATATTTTTATAGGTGTTTGTCTATTTGCTATTGCGATATATACAATATATGCATTTATTCAAAGAAAGCCAAACGCATTATTCTATGGACGGTTGTATGTATTTCTCGTTTTAGCGACCAATATCATTTCGGCTATTGGAGGTGACCCTGAATTTGGGACAGTAAAGCAAGTCGTTCGTGGGATTATTTGGAGCATAATTTGGTTCTTCTATTTGTTATTGTCTGATCAGGTACAAAGAGTCATCCCGAAACCATTTAGAAAAGTCAAAACGTCTGATTGGAGCATTTTAGCTGTATTTATAATGATTTCCATTCTCTGTTTTGCCATCGGAGTGGCTAAGCTCAATTCTAAGGACTATAGTACAGAGAACATTACACCCCAGGAAAATCCATTGACTGATACCGTGGTCGTTGACAACGAAATGGAGGGAGAGGATAGAATAGAAGAAAAGACTCCTGAAGAAAAGAATTTAAGTTTTTTGAAAAAAGCTATTACGGAAGCGAATGATTCCTATCCCATGAAAGTAGAGGATGGTGTTGTTGCGAAAAAATGCTATTTGGATGGAGATTTTGTTATGTACGACTATGAGTGTGATGAAGATGTTGTTGATATGGATATTCTGTCACAGAATAAATCTAATGTAAAACAAGTTGTCAAGAAGAATCTTAGAAATGCAGATGCTGAAACACTCATGTTCAAGAGAATGTGCGAGAAAGCGAATAAGGGTATAGGATATAAGTATATAGGCAAGACATCTGGAAAGGCTGTTATTATTAAGTTTAGTTGCCAAGAACTTAAAAAAACAGTAAAATAAGCGGAATTGGACAAAATGAACCCAAAGTCGCGAAGATCAATAAAACTATTTTATAAAAATCAATAAACACAAAGATCAAAATACAGGAGAGAGGCTATGGGCAAACAAAAGAGGAATGCTTATGCAAACACTTGTTACGCAAATCATAGCAGATACTTTAGCTTGTGTAATAGCTGGAGTAATCTTACATTTGTTTTTTGATGAAAAAGGACATCAAAAATAAGTACCTTACGATGCTGCATTTTCAGATAAATAAGCGAAAAAATGGCAAGACGAGCGTCCGGAAAATTATACAATTTAGGCAGAAGCCTATGGACAATTGAGACAGATAACATGTATAATTCCAGAACCCTCTCTCCTTTTATATACATTGCAGATCACTTATTCCTATAAGTAAAATATAAAGTACCAATACCTATATATACTTATGAACTCCGAATGAGAACAAGAATCATCACATACCTTCTCCTATTGCTCTCTTTGTCTGTCACCGCACAGATAAAGAGAGCTTTGGTTATAGGGTTAGGAGAACAGCAGGATAAGGCTTGGAATAAAATCAATGGTGACAAGGATGTGCCACTTGTGCAAGGAATGTTGAAAAGCGCAGGATTCAAGTCGGTAACGACATTGGTGAATCGGCAGGCTACAAAGGCTGGTATCATTGGGGCATTCAAGAAGATGACAACATCTTGTAAGCAAGG
>OIZO01001351.1_pt1 | contig 12846 bp, 9 predicted proteins | sample 1588551 | NCBI WGS metagenome assembly OIZO01 (sample SAMN03283271) | human gut metagenome | biome: human-associated habitat; material: feces | host: Homo sapiens | place: Peru | collected 2012 | reverse complement strand
CTCTTACATCATTCATACTTTTCCCCCTGTTTTTATCCAATTATTATACAATTATAGCATGCAAAAAATAGTTATTGGAGCCTTAGCAGACGTAGATGCAGGAAAAACAACCCTTGCAGAGGGTCTTTTATATAAAAGTGGCATGATCAGAAAGAAAGGAAGAGTAGATCACAAGGACACCTTCCTTGATTTTGACAAAATCGAAAAAGAAAAAGGCATCACCATTTTTAATAAAGAAGCCTTCTTTAAATATGATAATCAAGACTTTATCTACATCGACACACCAGGCCATAAAGATTTTAAAGCCGAACAACAACGTGCCCTTAAAATCCTTGACTACGCCATCCTTGTAGTATCTGCTATAGAGCAAAATCTTACTAACACTAAGATTATTTATGAAGAACTTAAAAGAAACAAAATTAAAACTTTTATCTTTCTTAATAAAATGGACATCGCCAAGGAAGATGATGATACTATCTTAAATAGATTAAAATTAGACATCAGTCCTAATATCTTAGAAATAAATGACTTAGAAGAACTATTATCAACAGGCTTAATCACCAACCTAAACCAAGAATTGATAGACCACAATATCATTCCCTTAGTTAAAGGATCTGCCCTAAAAGATATTAATATTGATTTCCTTTTAAGCACAATCAAAAACTACACTACACCCAACACCAACAATAATAATCTAAATGCCTACATCTATCGTTATGATAAAAATGGCGATGCGATTGTTAAAGTTTTAAGTGGTACCCTATTAAACAAGACTCAATTTGATAAAGACAACAAAATCAACGAGATGTACCAAATTAGTGGCAATAACTACACACCTATTCAAACAGCTAATCAAAACGATATTGTTGCCATCAAAGGCCTTAAATATGATGTAGGTACTTATCTTCCTTCTTTAGAAAAAGAAGTATACACCACACCCTTAAACAATAAGGTAATCGAATCAAAACTTAGTAGCTTTGACTTATTTAATAAGATTAAACAAATCAATAAACAACTACCAGAACTAAATATTCAACTAGTCGATGATAAAGTCACCATCTACATTAGTAGTCCTTTAGTAGAAGAAATCTTTATTAAACTATTAAAAGATAGATTCAATATCGATGTCTCTATTGCATACTATGTAGAAGAAACATTTGAGCCAATAACAGAAGAAGAGATTATAGAGCAAGAGGAATATATTCCTTACACTTATGAAAGACAAACCATTTCTAATGAAGAATTAAACCGTGTCTTTAATAACACTTATAAACAAAAGACTAGGGTTTATACCAAGAAAGAAGAAGCTAAGGAAGAAAAGAAAGAAATAGTCTATAAAGAGATTATCTATATTGTGGATGGTTATAACCTTCTACATACTCTAAAAGAATATAGAGAAGAAGACTTCCAAATCTTAAGAGACAAGGTAGTTGACATGGTCTGTGACTTTGGTGGCTATGTAAATGCCCAATGTGTTCTTGTCTTTGATGCTTACAAGACAGAAGAAAAAAGAGCTAGAACCATAAATCATGACAACATCACTATTGTCTATACCAAGAATAAACAAACTGCTGATGAATATATCGAAATCAAAACTAAGGAACTAACTAAAGATTATAAGGTAATTGTTGTTACTAGTGACTATCTTGAACAATTAAGAGTCTTCGCCAATGGCGCCAACAGAATGTCATCTAGAGAATTCATTGAAAGATATGAACTATTTAAAAAAGACTACAAAATTGAGCATAAACCTAATCGTCCTTTATTAGAATTAAGAGAATTATTAGAAAAATTTGATTTTGATTAAAAAAAGCATAGAATTGTTGTAAAGGGAGGACATTTCTTATGAAAATTAACACTGTTGTTCAATTTGATGAAAAAGACGTAAACATTACTGATCTTGATGCTGAAATCAAAGCTGTACTCAAAGATAATAAAATCACTTTAAAAAGCGTTGAGGGAGTAGATGTATATGTTAAGCCAGAAGCTAAATACTTAGTAGTTAAGGTTAATGGCGAAACTAAAGAATACGTTCTTAAATAGTCAACCCGATTAAAGGCACCAAACGGTGCCTTTAGTATTTATAATGCTCTCTTATTTCCCTTGAAGAACACCGCAATTGTTCCCGGACCTGTATGAGAACCAATAACAGTACCAATATTATAGATGTTAACTTCCTTCACATTATGGAAACTCTCCTTAATCATCTCAGTCATCATACATGCATCATCATAACAAGCTGAATTACACATGTATACATAACCATCATAATCAGGACCAACCTCTTCCATCATCTTCTCAACAAGTCTTTTCATAGCCTTCTTCTTAGTTCTAATCTTCTCAAAGATTTCAAGCTTACCAGCATCAGAAACAGTCATAAGTGGACAAATTTGTAAAGCACCACCAATCAAGCCGGCAGCCTTAGAAATACGACCACCTCTTACATAAGAAGACAAGTCACTTGAGAAGAACCAGTGAATAATCTTTCTCTTATTTTCTTCAATCCAAGCTAGATTATCCTCTAAAGACATACCTGCATCTTGATTGTCCTTAACCATAGTAACTAATAAACCATAGCCAGAACTTGCGCATAATGAATCCACTACATGAACTTTATTATCATATTTATCATTTAATAAAGCCGCAGCACTATTGGCAGAATTAATAGAACCAGAGATACCACTTGTTAATGTTAAATGTAGGATATCCTTGCCTTCTTTTAAAATAGGCTCAAACATTTCCATATAAGTTTCCACATTAACCTGTGATGTCATTGGCTGCATACCATTTTTGATATCTGCATAGAACTTATCAATTGGATAAGACTTACCATAGTCATCATTATATGTCTTACCATCTACAGTAAAAGTAAATGGTACATAAGGAATATTTCTCTTAGTGAAGTATTCATCACTTAAATCAGCAGTAGAACAACAAGTAACAACATAATTTGTCATAATTTTTTCTCCTAACATTAGATATTTTATATCAACAACTAGACAAAAGTAAAAAGCCTTATTGGGGCTTTTTACATCGGAAGGTATAAAATGAAAAAATCATTAATCATTTATTTGATTAATTTATACCACTATTTTGTGTAAAACATGTGAAAATGATAATAATTTGTTTAATAGCTCATCATACAAATCGCTCTTAGTCATACCATAGTTAATATTGTTGAAATCATCATACATCACAATGATTTTTAAATATTTTTCAACATCTTCGAAACTTAATTCTTTGATTAGAAATTTACCAATAGATACAAAAGAAAGCTCCATAGTGTAGCGATGAGAGATGAATTTTGTAATATCTAAATAATGATAATGTATAATATATGTAAGGAGTAATCTATTATGATTGATGAATACAATAGAAAAAAGGCGGCACTAATCATAACCACCTTTTACACTACGCTCGATTGGGATTTCTTTGTTTCTCTTCGCCGACCCAAGGCCGAAGCAAGTAACGATTGGGATTTTTTTGTTTAACCTCGCCGACCCAAGGCCGAGGCAGATTCTATCGAGTTTTAGCTGAACGCCTACTTATAGTATACACTGAAAACATGGTAATAATTTATGAAAAAATATTTCATAAATTATTACTTTTTCTTCTTATGTTTCCTTCTAACAATACCCAAAGCCACAATGACAACAACGCCACCTAAAGCACAATACAACAAGTAAGAATAATCATTAAGCTTCTTAACAGTAATACTATCAACCTTATTATCATAAGCAATTACACAGTATCTACCATCTTCTGTATAATCAACCTTATCACCATTCACATACACTTCATACTTGCCATAGTTATTAGTATAAATTCTTAAATCATCACACAAAGAATTATTACCCAACTTAAAGTTAAGCTTATATGTAATCTCATTTTTATCCTTGGCCTCAACCATACAAGACAAGCTATCACTCATAAAGAACTTGCCATCAGCCACAACATAAGCCAAAGGCTCTTCGCTAGAAGAAATAGAAGGATAAACATCATTAAAATCGCACTTAAACAGCATATCCCTTGTGACATTATTAAGAACACCATCGCTCAAGCCATCCCACAAAGCATAATCATTATCCTTTTCATCAATATAAGGAACCTTACTCAAAGGCAATGATTCACCATACTCAATAGTCTCTTTCAAGATGCACTCTTTATCATTCACAAAATAAATATTAATCTTCTTTAGACTATCATCAATATTTAAGTCTTTTAACTCATCATAAGAAATAGGATAAGCCTTGCCACCATAAGAAATATTATCAATAGCTCCATAACCGCCATAAAGATAATAATTGCCATTAATATCCTCACTATTTTCAGCCAACTCATCACCAACAAGACCACCCATAATCATACCAACATTATTTGTAGCCTCTTTAATTTGAGCCAAAGAGCCATTTTCATTAAGCTTCTTACCCCTACCTACAATACCACCTACATAGTCGCTACCATAGATAAAACACTTCGCATAATTATTATTCACATTAGACAAAGATAACCCAACAATACCACCAATATAAGAGCCATCTTCACAATCTAGCAAGCCATAATTGATATTATTCTTAATCAAACCCAAATCCTGGTTACCAACAATACCACCAGCATTGTTCTTCTTCAAAAAGATAGTACCCTCATTAACACTATCAACAAGCACTGCCCTAACCTTATAAGTCATATTCAAAGATGTTTGACCAGTAATAGAAAAATCATCCTCAGGATCTAAATCATTCTCCTTAGCCACAGCACCCGCAATACCACCAACATTGATATCACCACTGACACTACCCTTATTACTACACTTAGTTAACTTACCTTCTACAATATCCTCACTACTTTTAAGAGAAACATCCTCAAAAGTCGGCTTCTCATTAGTCAAAGAATCCGCAAAATTAACCATCGTATTACTTAAGGCTTTCAAATTATTATTAACATTCTTCAAATCATCATTTAAATTACTACTGGCATCCTTATTAGAATTAGAAAGATTCTCCATCGTATTAAACGCATTAGATAAACAAGCAGACAAAGAAGCCCTCGCACTCTCATACTCATCACTTCTTGAGAAAGTATGATCCTCTTCGTTATAGACAAAACCACTCTTCAACAAGACATCAATCGCATCATTGGCTTCTTTTAAACTATTAGAAATATCCTTCAAACCATTGCTATTATTATCATTGATATTCTTAACTTCATTAATAGAGGCATCAACAGAAGAAGAAACACTCTTAATCTGTCTTTGCAAACGCTGAAGGTAATCCTCATTAAAATCAAGCTCCATGCAAGGCTCAAATTGACCTACAATGCCACCTACTTCCTTACGACCATAGACCTCACCATAATTAACACAAGACTCAATATAACCTGAATGACTTCCGCAAACACCGCCAATGTTATAGCCAACATGTTCATAACCAACTACAGAATAATTAACACACGTTTTAACAGAACCAAAATTGCTACCAACAACGCCACCAATATCAGTAATACTCGCCACATTTTCACTAGACTTTAAAGTATCCAAACTAATGGCATTAATATCCACATTATCATCTAAAACATAATCATTAACCCTAGCTCTATTGAAACAATTCTTAACCAAACCATAGTTAACACCCACGATACCACCAACATAATGCTTACCATAAATATCACCATAACTTTGACAGTCAATAATTGAAGCACCACTGGCATTATAACCAACTACCATACCAACATCACTATTAGCAAGCACCTTAGAATCAACATTAATATTTGAAACTTTACCCTGGTTATAGCCTATAAAACCTAGATTATTAGCCTTACTATCAACACTATATTCAACATTCACATTATTAACATCAGCCTTCTTACCAGTAATTCTAAAAACACCAACATTTGTTTCATCGCTATCTAAAGCAATATTAACTAGCTTATGATTATTACCATTAAAAGTACCATTGAAATAAGGAATAGAAGTAAAACCATCCTTAAAATCCAAATCAGCATTCAAATTAACAGTCAAACCCTCACTATTAGTATCAAGAACACACAACTTAACTAATTTATTCCAATCATTTAGATTATTAAGCTCAAAAACATTATCCTCGCCATGTACTGCATAAGGAAATAAAGCCAACATCAACAACAAAGTAACCATCAAGCTAAGCTTCTTTTTCATCATTATCACCCTTTTCCTCTTTAGTAGAAACAAGTGCATTCAACTGACCTGTCAAAACGCCCTTGAACTCACCATCAACATAACCATTAATCTTACCCCTAACACGACCATTCAAAGCCATAGTACCGCTAGTACTTTGCATATTCTTACCAATAGGAGTCTCAATCTTAAACGAAGTCTTTTCAATAATCTTATCTCCCAAAACAAGAATCTGAGGTAGTACAAAGAAAACTAAGATAATAGACACAATAGTGCCCCTACCTAAACACTCACCAATAGCCGCGATAACCGGATTGGTTGTCATCTTAGAAATCAAAACACCAGCAGAAGCCAAAATAGAACCAGAGGTAAAGATAGTAGGGAAAGAACTATTCAAAGCCTCAACAATAGCCTCCTTAGACTCCATTTTCTTCTTCAACTCACTATAGTGACTTGAAATAACGATCGCATAGTCGATATTAGCGCCCATCTGAATAGAATTAACAATTAAATATCCTAGGAAATATAATGGTTCATCCATTAATGTCGGAACCGCAAAGTTAATCCAAATAGAACCCTGAATAACGATAATAAGTAGTATTGGTAAACCTGCTGATTGGAATGTAAACAATAAGATAATAATTACAAACAACGCAGATAAAATAGAAATCAAAGTATTATCGCCAATAAACGAAGAAGACAAATCAATAGCTGAAGTAGAATTACCAACCACATAATAATCTTCATCATAATACTTAGCGATAATCTCATGAATCTTATCTAAACACAATGTAGTCGCCTCACTCTCTTCAGGTAGATCCAAATAAACAACCATTCTAGAATAATCATCTGACTGTAGTTGTAGTTTAGCCTTGTCTAATTGTTCAAATAAGTCATCTAATGTTTCCTGCACATCACCATTTAGATATACATTGCCATCATCCATCTCACCCTTTAGAAACATGAACATATCAAACAAAGGCACCTTATAATTACCTATGCCATTAATAAGTTCACCATATTGATCATATTTAACCGCATAAGCTGAATATAAAACCTTAGCTACTTCATAATCCAAATTAGCTAACTCAGAAAATTCTCTAGGACTTAGGGCATCAGCCAACATATAACCATCCATAGCCTCAATATTAGCTAAACCCATAGATGACTTAACGCCATCTAGTCTGTCTATCTCTTTTAAAATATTACGTTGGCTATCATAATTACCACTAGGCACAATAACAGCCACCATATTGTTGTTGCCAAAATTAGCCTTAATATGACTTCTTGCGATCTGAGCTTCACTTGCCTTAGCCGTCTCTAAATCATTATATGAATAGACATAAGGACAATTATTTGAAAAGAAGAAGGCAACACAAATCACCACCAAGAAAATAGGTGGAATAATATATTTAGTCTTATTCGCAAACTTACCAACTGCATCAATCTCAGGCAACAACTTCTTATGACCTGTCTTATCAATTAACTTTGAAAACAACATCAACAAACCAGGCATCAAAGTAAACACTGAAAGTAATGAACAAAAAATTGCCTTAATCAAGACGATAGCCAAATCTAAGCCAATGCCAAAGTGCATAAAGCCTAAAGCAGCTAAACCCGATATTGTTGTTAAAGATGAAGATGAAATCTCCGGAATCGCCTTAGACAAGGCAATAACACAAGCTTCTCTAGCCGGTAATGTTTCATGTTCATCAGAAAATCTATGACACAAGATAATCGCATAGTCTATAGCCAAAGCTAGTTGCAAGACTACTGTTACCGAATTAGAAATGAAAGATATCTTACCACACAAGAAGTTAGTTCCCATGTTCAAGATAGCAGCCACCCCAAAGGTCATAATCAAAACCGGAACCTCGGCATAAGATCTTGATGTTAATGTTAAGACAATAACGATAATAATAGCTGCCACAATGACAATTACTGCCATTTCATTAGCCAAATCAGCAGACGTATCCACGCCAACTTCACTATCTACATAATAGTCATAATCCTTAAGTTCTTCCTTTATTTCATTCATGGCTGACTTAGATATTTCATCATCTACTTCGCCATCAAATGTAACTGAAAATAAGGCGGAACCATTATTAAAAGAATCCTTACTATTGTCAAAATCAATAGAAGTAACCCCTTCAATATCTTCTAATTGTTCCTTTAAAGACATAGCCTTCTCATAACTTACATTAGACACCATAACTCTGGCTGAACCATAGGTCACAAAGTTATCATTCATGACTGTTAGACCCTGTCTTGTTTCGGTATCATCAGGTAAGTACGTAGTAATATCATTTTCTACTTGGACCCAGCCAATAGAAAAGATTGAAAATAGAATCGCAAAAATATAGATTAAGAAAAATAAGTTTCTTCTATCAACAATAAAAGAAGCTACCTTCTCCATCCCTGAGCTCTTGTTTTTTTCTTCCTTTTTATCCATGAAGAATATTATAGAACCTCTATATAGATATATATTTAGTTAATATCTTATATTTACCCAAATTTGAATAATAAATTATTCAATCTGCCCATAAATCAATTTAGTCATTTTTCGAAATATGACTAAATTGAAACCTAAAATGACTAAATTAAAAATGTTTCCATACAACACAAATATTTATAGGAAACATTTAAAATATTCTTTATTTAAGCCATTATTTGAAGTTTTGTATAAAAGCAAATGTTAAATTGATAAACAAAAGGACATTTCATAGACACCAACATCTATAAAATGTCCCTTATAAATTATTTGGAATTTGTTGCTAACCACTGATACAAATTGACAGGATTGCCTTCAATGGTTACATTAGAACCATCATAATCAGTAGTACATAAATTCTTTAAAGAATATACCCATGCAAAATGGCCATTATAAGCATTGCCGTAATCTGGATCAATAATAGAGTCATATATTGAGAAATGAAGATTTTCCGCTCCGGTCTCTTTCATACGTTCATACAAATCTATAGCTGTCGTATTAATATCAACTACAGGATCATTTGCACAATGTACAAACCAAGTTGGAACACTTGCTAATTTAACCACTTCCTCGTCACTTATTAAATTTGTTTTATATGCCTCACATATTGGAAATGAAGCAGCAAACATTTCTGGATAATCCATAACTAATTTAACAGTCATATAACCACCATTTGAACAACCACCAATGTAAACTCTATTAGCATCAATGTTTTCATGAGTTCTTAAATACTCATCAATTAAAGATTTTAAAGAACTCTCATAAACACTAGAACCATCACTTGTATAATTGCCACTACCATCATCCATCCATACTGTTTCACATTGTGGTAACAAAAAATCTGCGCCATCAAAGATACTTTGAACATCATCGCTTACAAAATTAGTAACCAACATACCACCTGTTACAAAACCAATATCAGTTCCTCCCGAACCAGCACCATGTAACCAAACAATTAGAGGATGTTTGTCATTTGTACTAGCTTCATAATAGGCATAAGGAATTTTCTTCTCACCATCATAAATGCTAGTTAAGAATTTTTCTTCATCTGGATGATACACTGTGTTTTCTTCATTCCAAGCATCATCACTATTTTTAATAGTAACCATATATTCACACTTAGCCCACGCCTTTAAAGTTTTACCAAAACTATCTGGATCAGTATAATACGGGGAACTCAAAGCAGTTGTCGCAGTAGTAGCTAAATCCAAAGTTACATAATCCCCTTTACTGCTACTTTTTCCTTTTTCATCACTTTGATAAGCAGCGGTCACTACTCTTTCACCACTATTTAATTCCTTACCATTTTTATCAAAACGTTTAACCAAAACTGTATAAGCACTCGTGTCAAGATAATCTACGTCCTTTTTAAAATCTACAGAAAGAATTATCTTACTATAACCAGAACCCCAGCTATAAACATTTTGTACTAATGAATATTGATTTAAATTAACATCATTATTATTTACTTCATCATTATCTTTTCCACTACAAGCACAAAGGCACATAAGCATTAAAAGACAACAAAGAGTAAGCATTATTTTCTTAATACTTTTTAACATAAAAACTCCTTTGTTGTTACGACGGCCGCCTTTGTAACTAGCTTAATTCTAGCATCTTAAAAGACACATTCTTAATGCGAAAAATGCATTGATAATTCATAGTGTAAACGCTTTCTTATAACACTTAAAACAATCGTAAAAACACTTGTTATTACCATAATAATTTGAGAACATTCAAATATGAATGATAGACAAATCGAGTGCTTTATTAGACTTTCCGATAATTTAAATTTTGCTTTAACAGCTGATGAAATGTATCTTGCTCAATCAACAATAAGCAGAGAAATACAAAACTTAGAAGATGAACTAGGCTTTAAACTATTTATAAGAACTGCAAAATCAGTTCAATTAAGTGAAGATGGAATTAAATTCAAAAATGCTATAAAGCCATTATTGAATAGTTTAAAGAATTCTATTTCTAACATTAGAAACGAACACACCATTTATAAAACAACTTTAAAAATGGGATTCTTTCATATTGCGAGTTTAAAAAACATTCCCAAGGCAATTGAAAGATTTCACAACAAATATCCATATATACTTCCAGAAATACACCAAGGAAGTTTAAATCAACTCAACTCATTGTTTCACTTAAATCAATTGGATTTGATGTTCGCTGTAAAAAGCATTATGGAACCAAAGGAAAATGACATTATTAAAACTATATACAAAGGTAAAATGGTAGCTACATTATCTACTAAACATCCTCTTGCTAATGAAGAATATTTAAACTTTAATTTGATGAACGGCTATGACATTCTTACTCTTGACCATTCATCTTCTTCAAAATGTTTTGAGCCATTTAATCATGAAGTGTGCCTACATTGTCCTAATAGCAATTTTATTTCTTGTTCAACCACAGATGAGCAAGAAGCTTATCTGCGTTCTAATATAGGCATTGTAATATCAACCGAATATTCTTTTCTTGTTGATGACAAAATAACACAAGTTCCATTTAAAGAAAAGTCTCTAGATAGTCTAGAGACCGATTATGCTGTAATGTATCACAAAAATAACAATGAATACCTACGAGCTTTTTTAAACTACTTAGATGATGTATTTAGGTAAATACTTCTTTAAACCAAAGGCAACACCATTATGATTATTATCTGCAGTAACATAAGTTGCCAACTTTTTTATTTCTTCTTCACCATTAGCCATCGCAAAAGAATTTTTAAATTCAGATATCATCTCAATATCATTATAGTTATCACCAAAAGCGACAATATCCTGTTTATTAATAGAATAATAGTCACATAGATGATTAATGGCATCTGCTTTAGTGACTCCTTCATTCATGATTTCTATTAAGATATCTGAAGAGCAGGCAATAGAACAATGAGGAAATCTGTCTTTTAAGCTTCTTTCTATCTCTTTTGTATAAAGAGGATTACACATACATAATAGCTTATGTATTTTTCTAGAAGGATCTAAAGAAGAAAGTGTACCTTTCTGTGCTTCTGCTTTTACTATACGTTCTTCTCTTAGTACACGAGGATCTTCTTTATCCTCTACTAACCAATCATGTAATGCATAAATATTAATAGTACAATCAAATTTCTTTTCTTTAATAAAAGTAATGACTTCCTCTGTCTGGTTATAGTTCATCCCATTTTCATATAATACCTGTCCCTTTTCATCTAAGATGAGTCCTCCACTAAAACAGATCATTGGACAAACAATATCATTTTCTTTCAGTATTGGATATATACCTTCTGGACTTCTTGCAGAGACAGGTAAGAAAGGAATATCTAAAGATTTAATAGCGTCTCTTGTTTTAGGACTCATATGATGGTCATCTGTAAGTAATGTACCATCAATATCACTTAATATACATTGATACATATTGTTACCTCCAAAAAAATGAGCATCACAATCGGTGATGCTCATATAATTAAATTTATAAGTTGATAGGATTATTGAATTAAATCTAATATCTTATTAACGTTGTTTCTACCATTTCTAATTCCAAGCCCAATGATCACAGATATGATTACACAAAGTACCATACCAACAACACCTACGATTCTTGTTATAAGAGATGTAGGTCCAAATAAAATGAACGCAAGGAATAATGAGGAAAAAATGATTGAACACTTTAGCCATCTCTTTAAGTTGTTAAGCATCTTAGTTTGATATTTTACTTCTTCTACATAATGTGATTTAAGCTCTTTATTCATGATAGAACGCTCCTTTATATTAGTATTTTAATCCAGGGTTGAAGAATCCAATAACAACACCTACGAAAGCAACAACTACAAGTAATAACATTACTTTGATAGGAGACATTTTCTTCTTAGCTAATAGATACCAGCAAAGAATAACGAATGCTGCTGTTAAGAATCCAGGATATACACCATCTAATGTTTTCTGTAATTCTAAGAAAGGCTTAGTTGCACCAGCTGCAGTCATTGTGAATGAAGTTTTAATACTTACCCAAGTAGCTGCAACAGCACCAATAACGATACCACCAAGCATTGTGATAGATTCTCTTAGTGCTTCACCCTGAGGACCTACTAAGAAGTCTACGGCTTTACCACCAAGTTCATAACCTTTGAAGTATAAGAATTTCATACCAAAGTATGCGAATAAGTTCCATACGATGATATAGAAGATAGCACCAAGAGGAGATCCTCCAGTAC
>OIZO01001349.1_pt1 | contig 12852 bp, 6 predicted proteins | sample 1588551 | NCBI WGS metagenome assembly OIZO01 (sample SAMN03283271) | human gut metagenome | biome: human-associated habitat; material: feces | host: Homo sapiens | place: Peru | collected 2012 | reverse complement strand
CGAACAAGAACGTGGTGGGCAGCTTAACGCATCTTGGCGCGAAGGTGCTGACAACGCACGATCACGGCACGCTGACGGTGACAACGGACGGCAAAAGCTTTGATGTGCTGACGGAGCGGTAGGCGGTTGATTAAGAAGAAGATGTGGGGTAGAATAGGGAATAGAAAGAAGAAGCGGAGGTTGTAATGATGATTAAAAACAACAAAAACAACAGAAATAATGCAAGTAACGGTAGTAACAATAATAATCATATTGTCAATAAATTTACGAAAGGTAATGATACTAACGTAAATAAGAAGAATAATGCTAACAATAAATTTACTCCGAGTCATAAAAATGAAAAACCTATTAAAACGAGTAAAGAAATGCTGACAATGTTAATTGATTTTAAGAAGAACAATAAGGGACTAAGAAAACCTAGTAAAGAAATGCAAGAAGTGTTCCAAGAAAATATAGATTCCCTGATAAAAGAAAAGGGGATTAGCCCGGAGACAGTAAAGTTTATTATTGATGGTTATATGTTTAATAGTGTTGATGCTGTTGAACAGTATTTTGATTTATCGCAATCTGCCAAATATGAAATGCAGACTTTAACAAAATATATCAAGGCTGATGCCAAAAATGCTCAAATATGTTTTAGAATTCTTGTCGCATTTATGGGCAAGTATTGTGGTTCTAATAAAACTGTAGCAAAACTTCTCATGCCTGAAATTATCAAAGCAATAAATGTCATGGCATTTAGTCGTGAAGATAAGAATAAACTTAATAAGGGTAATGTTGCTGTTTTTAAATCAAATTTCTTTGATTTAGTTTTAACTGGAGCTAATGAATTAGCTCCACTTGATACTGAATCATTGGATGCAAATGATATTACAATATTTAAACATGTTATGGGACCTGTAATAGCTTTTTATAGGGAATCACAGAATAAAAACGATAATATTAAGGCTGAGAAAATCATGAGATGGCTTGGGATATCGGTTGAAGCAAATAAAGAGGCGTCAGCGGATATTACTGAACCTGTTGCGCAAAAGCAACCAGATAAGCCTGAAGTTAAAACTGTTACTGTACAAAACAATGAAGATAAACCATTTCTTAAAAATAAATCAATTGAGGAAATTTACTCTCTTTTAAAGAATGTAGATAATTCCTTGAGCGAATTACAGGGACAAAATACCAAGGTTTTAGCAGAATGCAGCAGTTATCAAAATGAGATAGAAGAACTTAAGTCAAAAATTCAGAAGCAGGAGAATGCTTTAAGCAGTAAAGAAGAAATCTGCAATACCCTGAATAGTAATCTCAGTGCTTTGAAAGATGAACTGGCACAGCAGAAATTAGCTAATGTGGAGTTAAGAGAAAAATATAATAAGCTGGAAACAGAGTATAGCAAGCTTAATGAACTGTATAATATACAGGAAATTGAAGCAAATAAAAAACATCGTGAGTTTATTGTAAAACTGGGTAACAGCTTAAAGCTTTCCCATGAAGATTATGAAATGATATTACAGATGAAGAATGGTGAAAGCAAGGCTTCCCAACTGCAGGAAACGGTTCAGGAGATTTTTGATATATTGAAAAAATTTGATGTTAAAATAGGTGGCTAATATGAGTAATAATTTAAAAATTTCATTTGGCATTGATTTCGGAACAACAAAAAGTGGTGTAGCGTTCTACATACATGACAATGGTAAATTAGTACGCTGCGGTGATCTGGACGGAGCACCGTTAACGTCTTCTGTTGCCATAAACAGAAACACTGGAGAAGTAGTTGTAGGTTCTGCTGCTAAGACAAAAAGAATAGAGTGGGGAGAGCAGGCCAGCTATATACATTCAGTAAAAATGAATATGGATAATAAGAATTGGTATATTGAAGTTTGCGGCGTGAAGAAATACGTGGAAGATATAGCTTCTGAAGTATTTTTAGCTTTGAAAAGAGAGGCAATGAGTCAATATAATTATGATATTGACAGTGCAATTGTTGCTATTCCTGTAGGATTTTCACCTGAAAAGCGTGAAAAGATTAGACAAGCAGCCAGAAAAGCAGGAATAGAAATTAAAACCTTTATCAGCGAGCCTACAGCAGCTTTTTTTGCTAATTATAAGGAACTGAAAAACGCTGAAACTGTAGCTGTCTTTGATTGGGGCGGAGGAACCCTGGATGTCTGTGTCTTGAGAAATGACCATGGTAAAGTAGCAGAGCTTGCCAGCAAAAGTCTTGCTCTTGCTGGTGACAATATAGATGAAAAGCTGGCTAAGATGATTCATAAGAATGTTGTTCCCGATATCAGATTTGAAGATATACCGGAAATAGACAGGATACACATTTTGGACAGAGCTGAAAGAACCAAATGTCTTTTCTTAAGTAAAAATGAGGCACAATGTCGTGTGCCAAGGTACATTTCTGATGATATAACTGTTTCGGAATTTATAAAATATGGTACTTTCAGTGCGTTGATTGAACCGGAGATAAAAGAGGCACTAAACTGCCTTAAAGAAACTATTGAAGAAAGCAAGCTGAACTTCACTAATATTGATAAAATTTTGCTTGTAGGCGGCAGCTGTAATTTAAGACCTTTGCAAGAGATTCTTGTCAAAGAATATGGTAAAGAGCTTGCAGAAAAAATCTTTTTCCCTGATGAGCCGGAATGGTGTGTTGCGGAAGGTGCTGCTATACTTGCAGATAAAGGCGGACGGTATTATACAAATCAGTCAGTAGGTGTTATCCTGGCTGATGGTAATTATTTTGAATTATTACCTAAAGATACGCCTATTGCTCAATGGAAAAATGAGGTTCGTTTTGCAGTTACTGATCAATCAGTAGAAGCAAGATTTATCTTTAGTGGCAGTGCGGATATAGATAAAATGCCGGAAAGATATAATCTGTTCAGAGTTCAAGCCGGTGGATTTCTGCGTGAGCAGATTATACTTAATGCTATGATAGACAATGATTTGATATTCCGTGTGTCAGCCTATAGTACATTTAAAAAAGCAACCCAATATGAAAACTGGTGGAAATATAGTAATTTAAAATATTATTATAAGATTTGACGAGAAGAGTGATATTATGAGTAAACTAGCGACAAACGTAACTTTGGAAAGCAACGTTTATATAGTAAGGAAGCTTAGACAGACAGATGATATAGATTATTTAAAATGCCTTGCTGATAAAGAGAGCCTTGAAAAGATAAAAAAACTTAATTCTACTTACCACTTGACATCATATCAACGAAAGCTGCTTGGTAGTGTTGATTGTTTATATAACAGAGAGGAAGGTGTGCTTTGGGGCCCGTATAGGATTCCTGATGGCAGAGTAAAAGTTGTATGCAGATGTACTAAGCTTGACTGCAAGTACTTGCTGACGAGTTGCAGAAGGTATGAAACTAAGGAAAGCATAGAGAAAGAAATTGCTTTGCGACAAGAATTAAGACAGCAGGGTAGTATGACAAAAGAAATCCATGGAGAAGCCATTGATAGAACTGAATCCAAGGATGTTCCTTCTATTTCTGCAACTCCAGAACTTCCGAAAGAACCGGAACCACCAACTCCTCCAGAACTTCCGAAAGAACCGGAACCTCTTATTACTGGTGATAGCAGTGACGAACAGAAAGTAGTTATTACCGCAGATTATCGTAAAAGAATTCTTGTGAATGCAGGACCTGGTACAGGTAAAACCTGGACATTGATTGAACGAATCAAAGAGTTCTTGAATAATGAAGAAGTAGATCCTGAAAATATTGTAGTTTTATGTTTTTCGAGAGCTGCAGTTCGTGTTATAACTGAAAGATTAAAGTTAGCAGATAAAAACAGAACTATAAATGCCAGATGGCGTAGCATTGATATACGCACCTTTGATTCCTTTGCTACCTGGCTCCTTGAAAATCTGAGAGATGCTGAGGATGATGAATTAAAAGAGTTATTGCCAAATGATGATGACTTTGAAAATCTGAATTATGAACAGCGTATACTCCGGGCTAAAGCAATATTTGATAATGACAAGTATAAAATTCTGGCTGATTCGTGGCAGCATGTAATCGTTGATGAGGTGCAGGATTTGGTTGGTCCACGAGCAGAACTGGTACTTGCAATGCTTAACGATTTGCCGGATTCATGTGGCTTTACGTTATTAGGTGATAGCTGTCAGGCTATTTACGATTATATGTCAGAGGACGACAATAATGTAATCAGCTCTAGTGTTTTCAGGAAAAAGCTTTTAGAGAATCATAGTAATATAAGTCAGATAGAACTGACGCATAATTATAGGCAAAATGATAGTCTGACTGCTTTTGCCAACCCATATAGACATGCTATATTGGAACAGAATGCAGATATTGAAGCGAATGAAGCAGAAGCAGTAAATCAGAAGATTTCTCCTGCATTTTGGGACATGGATAATTTGGACCGTGATTCTTTTGAGAAAAAATATGCCGGTAAAAAGACTGGTATTCTTACGCGTACTAATGCACAAGCATTATTGATTGCACAAAAGCTTTTAGGTAAAAATATTAAGCATCTGTTGCGTAGCCCCAACACTAATGTACCGCTTGCTTCCTGGATTTATCAGGTTCTGACGCAGTTGAGTACTGATGCAATAGCTACACAAGAGAGCTTTATTGCAATGTTCAGCAAGCTTTATCCGAAGCAGGCAGAAAATGCCCAGGCGTATTGGGATGCTGTTATCAGCACGCAGGACGATAATACGCTTACAGCTTATAGTGTGGGAAATCTTTTGAAAGGGATTTTGTATAAAGCTAAGGACATGTTACTTTTTCAGGAACCGGGAGATGCTGATTGTAATATTTTCGTAAGCAATGTGCATAGATCTAAAGGTCTTGAATATGATAATGTTATTGTTTTAAGTGATCTTCTTACTAATGGAGCAGAAGAAAAAAATCACCTGGAACATAAAATTGCCTATGTTGCTCTAACAAGAGCGAAAGATGAAATTACTAAAATCAGCATGCCTGAAAAGTATATTTATATTTTCAAGGATGATAGCCGACGTTGTTTTGAACAGGGATTATATTCTTTTGGAAAAATATACCTTGCTAATTTCGAAATACAGACAGGTGATATCAATCCGTTTATGTATGCAGTAAATAAAAAACGCCAGGAATATATTGAAAACAGCATACATATAGGTGACCAGATGGAACTGAAGAAGCTTGGCGCTCCGGAGGAGGAAAATCCTTTATATGAGCTTAAGGATTATGATGAAGTTGTCATTGGGCAGACAACTGCTGATTTTGCAACCGCAGTAAGGTCTGCAATTACCAGAATGTATAAAGGTAAATTTAAAAACAAGTATTTTACACGTACTTTTTCTGATATATATGTTGTAGGCAAAACTACCCATATTTCAGCTAATTGCCCGGAACTTGAAGGGGCTCATAAGTATGGAGATTATTATGTATGGCAAGGCTTGCGCCTTGGCGGATTTGCTTCAACTAAATGAGGTGATATTGTGCAAAATTATTCCCAATATTATAAAGCCAGGGATATTATCGAAGAATTTATGGTGAAGGATCTTATTGGTCCTGTAGCTGAAGATGAGGTTTTAGATGAATCTCCTTTAAATTATTATCTGATGGGCAAGCTGTATCCTCAGGCAGATATAGAATCAGATGCTATTATTCAGGAAGAAGGAGATATCAACCGTAATGCAATATTGGAAAATGAGCTTGACGGCTATGATACATCTATATCTTTGAGCAATGTGCGCAACCCATCGTCAATGGGAATAACTTGTGCAATAAATTCTGAAGTCAGAGAAATTACGATTTATGGCAGCTATTCTTTTTATGTACATGTACAGGCAGAAAATAATACCAGTACCGGTATAAAAAAACAGAAAAAGCATGCTGATACATCTTGGCAAAGAAAAGAAACAGCCTTTAGTGAAAACTTGATATTTACTGCTGCGAAAAGTTACATCTTCAGCTTGCCGGGGAAAATCTCATTAAAGGTTTATATCCATGATACAAATATTTCTGATGAGATAATTCTTACAGCTACTCTAGTTAATGAAAACGGTGCAGATGCCGATATAGATACTATAGCTGCTGGCTGCGCCTTTCAGGTACAGCTCAATATAACGGGTAAGGGACAGGTATTTAATCCGATCAACCAACAGATTTGTTTGGCAGACGATACAGATAGCCTGGAACTGGAAATGTTATATTCGGATATTAAGTATTATGCTCAAGGTCATGGCTGTTCGGTCAAATGGCAGGAAAATGCTGAGGGAGATTTAATAATCAGCTCAGCCTGGATGCCGGAATACGAGCTGCTGCAAATGATGCCGGGTATGCTTAAGAATGAGAATGCTTTATCAATGGAGTATCTGGTATCAGAATCTGACGAGTCAGTTATTCAGTCATTAAATAATTTCCTCTTGAAATATAGCCAGTGGATAAATGAGCAGGAAAACAAAATATGCCTGTTAAATCCTAAGTTTCACGAAGTAGCTGAACAGAACTTGCAAAAATGTAATGCTGCATATAAGCAAATGTCAAAAGCTGTTGATATGCTTAAACTTGATAAACATGCTATGCAGGCTTTTAAGATTGCCAATGAAGCAATGCTGCTGCAACGTGAGCAGACTCTTAAAAAAAGCGGGAAAAGAGTACAACGCTCAGAAATAACATGGTATCCTTTTCAGTTAGCCTTCGTTTTGCATGAATTACCATCTTTTATATGTCCTGATGACGATTCAAGAAAGATGGTTGATTTGTTGTGGTTTCCTACTGGCGGTGGTAAAACAGAAGCATATCTTGGCATTGCTGCTTTTGTTATTTTCCTAAGACGCCTTCGCAATCATAATGATGATGGTACGACTATCATTATGCGCTATACGCTTCGCTTATTAACCATACAGCAATTTGAACGTGCTAGTGCTTTAATCTGTGCTTGTGAAAAGCTTAGGAAAAAATATAATATTGATGGCAGCAGGATAACTATAGGCTTATGGGTTGGTGGGCAATTAACGCCTAATAAAATTGCAGACGCCAGAAGAGCTTTAAACAATCTTGCAGCTGGACAGTTACCAGGAAATGATACCGACCCGTGTCAGATTAAAAAATGTCCGTGGTGTGGTCATGACCTGACATACAAAGATTACTTTATAGATACTGCAGGTAATCAAATGAATATCAAATGTCCAAATAGCGGATGTGATTTTCATAATGATGATAATTTGCTGCCTTTGAACATTATTGATGAATCTATTTATAGCAATCCGCCAACGTTTATTGTTGCAACTGTAGATAAGTTTGCGCAGCTTCCTTTGAATGATAAGCCTGCAGCTCTTTTTGGCATTTCTAATCATAAGAATCCACCGGATTTAATTATCCAGGATGAACTGCATTTGATTTCCGGGCCGTTGGGGACAATTACGGGTATTTATGAAGCTATAATAACCAAACTATGTGAAAAAAATGGTATTGGTGCTAAAGTTATTGCATCTACTGCCACAATCCGTAATGCTGCCAAACAAATAAAAGCACTCTATGGAAAGGATTTTATACAATTTCCTCCACAGGGTTTGACAGTAAAAGATTCCTTTTTTGCTGTAGAGTCAACTGCCGATAAGCGTCCTGCAAGAAAATATCTTGGTGTATTGGGTTCAGGTACGACTGCTACTACCACCATTATCAGAGTGAATGCTGCTCTGTTGTTTGCTACCAGATATCTTACGAGGCAAGGCTTCGAGGATAAGGTAATAGATAATTTTTGGACAATTACAGGGTACTTTAACAGCTTGCGTGAGCTTGGTGGCGCCAATACTCAGATTATAGATGACGTTCAAAGCCGCTTTGAGTATTTGGCAAAGAATAAATTTAAGTCTTATGCATTACCGGCTGATATGATAAAGAGGTATACCAATATAAAAGAACTGACCAGCAGGTTGGATAATAACGATATTACCAAACTTATCCAGGATACTTTAAAAACAGGTTATTCCAGTAATGCAGATGGCAGATATGTACTTGATTTTATTTTAGCTTCCAATATGATTTCTGTTGGCATTGATATTGACAGATTAGGAACTATGGTTATGGTAGGACAGCCTAAAACGAATGCAGAATATATTCAATCTTCTAGTCGTGTAGGACGTGCTAACCCTGGCTTGGTAGTGACTGTATATAATCAGGCACGTTCCAGAGACAGATCTCATTATGAGCAGTTTATAAAATATCATTCTGCAATGTACAGATATGTGGAAGCAACAAGTTTAACTCCTTTTGCTGATAGAGCAAGAGACAGAGCCTTACATGCACTGTATGTTGCATTGTATAGATATTTGGTGCCCGGAAAGCTTGAGAATAAACAGGCTGCAAAATTTGAAGAAACTGGTGCTAAGCAGGTTGAAAAAATAATTAGTGACTATGTTGAGCTGATTGATCCGGCAGAACTGGATAGTGTTCTTGATGAACTTAAGGAAATCCGCAGGGAATGGGATAAGAAATGTGATGGTGGGCTTGTATATAAAAAACATGGCGAAGAACGAGGTACATCGCTTTTAAAATCTGATGTGGATTATGACAGATTTGCTACCATGAACAGTATGAGAAATGTTGATGTTCAGACAGGTATATATTTATTAGGGGAGGACTGATTGTATGCCAAGATTAGGTACAAAAGACAGCAATAAAAAAACTGTTGTCGGAGAATTACGTCGCACGCAAGTTATCACTACCTATGGTCCTGGTGCAATAGTTGATTTACCTGATATCTCAGTAATTATGGCAGCAACAGATTATTGGAATTCGCGTAATAGCAGAGTTTTGCATGAGGCCAATTTACAAAAACTATTAGGTGTAAATTGTTTTAGAGAACCATGTGCACATTCAAATGATGGATTTAATGAAAGCGGCACTACTCCTGATACACCTGCATTCCGCTTTCCAGATTGGTGTTTTTGTCCTAAGTGTGGCAAATTGGCACACTATAAAGATTTTGGTAAGTCAAGAGGCAGGATAATATGCGAAGCTTGTAAATGCAAGACTGTTCCTTCTCGTTTTGTAGCTGCCTGTATCAATGGACATTTAGAGGACTTTCCATATAATTGGTGGGTTCATCAGCCTACGAAAATGCCATATGACAAAAATCACCGTTTGAAAATAAAGTTTACAAGCGAAAGTGGCGGTTTGGATAGCATAATTATAGAATGTGAAACTTGTGGTGCTAAGCGCAGTATGGAAGGTGCCTTGAACCGAGATGCGTTGAAGGGGCATAAATGTAGAGGCCTGCGTCCATGGGTTGGTAAAAGAAAAGAAAAAAATGATCAGAAAGATTGTGATGCCTTACTACGTGGTATTCAAAGAGGTGCCTCTAATTTATATTTTCCTATTACGAGCAGCGCTCTTACAATCCCGCCATGGAGTAAGAGAATATATCAGGATATTGAAAAGTATAGGGAGAAGATAAATTTATCAATAGATGAGAACAATGATATTAATACGTTAAGAATTCTTATAAAAGTTCTAATGAATGAAGAATTGGCTGATAATTTTTATTCTGTCGATGATGTTATTAATATAATACAGAATGAAAATAAATCTGTGCGTTCAACATATACTAAGCAGAATTTGTTGGAAGATGAGTATAAGGTTTTCATGCGTGGCAATTACGAAAACCCTGATGATATGCACTTTAAATTGAAAAAAACAAATATTGACAGCTTTTTTGATGGATTGATTGATAATATTTTTGCTGTCAAAAGATTGAGAGAAATTTTAGCCTTAAAGGGGTTTCGAAGAATAAAGCCTGAAGGACCAGAGACTAATGCTTCTGAAGATGAACAAAGAGACTTTATTGGCTATCGCCAAAATGATTGTACTCCCTTATCTGATGAAAAATTGGATTGGCTTCCTGCTGTTGAACTTTTAGGTGAGGGTATATTCATCAGCCTTAATGAAGAACGCTTGGAAGCATGGGAAAAATCTCAGGAGAAATATTATGCAAATCTTAGGAAACGATTAGCTGAAAGTATTATAGTTTGTGATAATTTTTCTCCAAGATATGTCTTGCTTCATACGCTGTCACATTTACTGATTCGTCAATTGACTATGGAATGTGGCTATTCCGGAGCTTCTATAAAGGAAAGGATTTATAGTACATATCCGGAGTCAAACTATAAGATGGCTGGCATTTTGTTATATACGGCATCTTCAGATACAGATGGTAGTCTTGGTGGATTAGTAAGAAATGCGGAACCTGATAATATAACACCTATCTTTAAAAAAATGCTTCAGGAGGCATCATGGTGTTCTTCTGATCCCGTATGTATGGATTCCAAGGGACAAGGCTTTGATTCACTGAATTATGCTGCCTGTCATGCTTGCGCCTTGTTACCGGAGACCAGTTGCGAAATGCGCAATTGTTTGTTAGACAGGGGAGCAGTTGTCGGAAGTATTCATGATAGGGGCAGAGGATATTTTTCGAGTTTGTTAAAGTAGGTATTGTATTGGCTGATAGATATATTTAACGTGAAATCAAGATGATTTTTTACTCTGAAAAGTTCACCTGATGCTTGAGAAAATTTGTTCACTGTGGTAAAATGGGATAAAATAGGTATAAGAAAATTCCCAGAGGGAGCAGTGAAATGAAACAAGTACATTTAAGATTAGAGGACAATCAGTATAAAGAAATTGCTGAATATGCAAAAGGTGCAGGGATGACTGTGCAAGATGCCATTTCAACAGCTTTATATGTAATGCTGAGCCGTCAGAAAAAGCAAAAGAAAAACAGGAAATTTACTTTTATTGATTTATTCGCCGGAATAGGCGGGATGAGATTGGCTTTTGATGAGGCTGGTGGAGAATGCGTTTATTCTAACGAATGGAATAAATTTAGTCAGCAGACTTATATGGCAAATTTTGGTGATATGCCTGATGGTGATATAACGCAGGTTAATGCTGCGGATATACCTGATCATGATATTCTTGTTGCAGGTTTTCCGTGCCAACCGTTTTCCATTGCAGGTGTATCTAAGAAAAATAGCTTGGGCAGAGCTACTGGTTTTGCAGATAAAACACAGGGAACTTTATTCTTTGATGTCTGTCGTATTCTGGACGCTAAAAGACCAAAAGCTTTTATGCTGGAGAATGTAAAGAATCTTTGCAGTCATGACAGAGGCAGAACCTTCAAAGTAATAGTTGAGTCTTTAAATGAACTTGATTATGAGATTTTCTATAAAGTCATTGATGGACAAAGCTTTGTTCCGCAACATAGAGAGCGTATAATTATTGTTGGCTTTGACAGAAGAAGATATGGCAACTATTTTGATTTTGAGTTTGCTATCACACCCAAAGAACCGAAACCAGTAATTGCTGATATATTGGAGAAAGATGTTGATATCAAATATACATTATCGGATAAGCTCTGGACGTATCTTCAACAGTATGCAGCAAAGCATAAGGCTGCCGGTAATGGTTTTGGCTATGGAATTGCGCCGTTAGATGGTGTTTCGAGAACATTAAGTGCCCGTTACTATAAAGATGGTTCGGAAGTATTGATTGAGCAACAAGGAAAAAATCCTCGAAAGCTGACGCCAAGAGAATGCGCCAGATTGCAAGGATTTCCTGACAGCTTTGTTATTCCTGTATCTGATACCCAGGCATATAAGCAGTTTGGAAATTCTGTAGTGGTTCCGTTGATGGCCAATGTTGCCAAACTGGTTGTTGCTAAGATTGAGCAATTGGAGGAATAGTTGCATGGGACTGGAAAATGGTTATTTAAAAAAATATTTTAGAGGCATCATAGTAAAGAAACTTTCAGATGTTGAAACCATTCCTAAAAAAAGCAACCAGCATGAATACAATGCTACTACTAAAATGAAGGAAATCTTTGGCCTTGATGATAGAAAATTTGAGACAGATTTTCTTTATATTGATGATGAAAACAGTATTACAGCGAAGAATTTTCTTACGTGGTATGATGCTCGCAGGAATCATCCGACAAGGTCAGAGTATAGACTGTATTATCCATCTACCAAAGTATCGGAAATGGCAAAATCAGGTGATTCGCTTTTCATTTGTGTCAAACAGGATGATACTATTTTATGTATAGTAGCTGCTAAAGATGCAACTATAACAAGTCAGTTATATTGGCTTTTTGATATTACTGACAATGCGTCTGGAAAATTTACTCAAAATTCATTGTTGAATACAGACAGCGGACAATTAGAATTTCTTGCAAGAACTATTCTTGAACAGATAGGTATTGCGTATGAGGAAGATGATAGCAAAGGGCTGTTAGCAGAGCTTATTGGTGAATTTGGTAACAGCTTCCCTAAAACTGCTTTATTTTCTTCGTTTGCAAGGTCACTTGTTAAAGATGTTGATCCAATTAGCGAACCAGATGTAGCTTTACTGAAATGGTTTGATATGGATGAAAAGTTATTTTTCCTTATGGAAGAAAATATTGTTAAAGAGCGCTTGCAACAAGGGTTTGTTGAAGACGGTGAAGTCAATGTAAAAATGTTTATCAATTTTTCGCTATCCGTACAAAACAGAAGAAAAAGCAGAGCAGGCTATTCGCTTGAAAATCATATTTGCGCACTTTTAGACGCTAATGGTATAGAGTATTCGCATACTCCTGTAACAGAAAACCGCTCAAAGCCTGATTTTCTGTTTCCTAATATTGAATGCTACCGTAATACGGATTTTAAAGCAGAGAATTTGACTATGCTTGGTGCTAAGAGTACGTGTAAGGACAGATGGCGACAGGTGTTGGCTGAGGCTGACAGAATAGATAGGAAACATTTGTTAACTTTAGAAGCAGCAATCAGTACATATCAAACTGATGAAATGCAGGATAAACATCTGCAGCTTGTTGTGCCACAGCAAATAC
>OIZO01001346.1_pt1 | contig 12885 bp, 8 predicted proteins | sample 1588551 | NCBI WGS metagenome assembly OIZO01 (sample SAMN03283271) | human gut metagenome | biome: human-associated habitat; material: feces | host: Homo sapiens | place: Peru | collected 2012 | reverse complement strand
ATATTACCTGCCTTCATAAAAAAAGTCAATATTGTATAGCTTTTTGCAAATTGTGTTTATTCAACAGGAGACAGATTATCGCTATAATAAAATTGTTCCAAGGGAAACAAATTGTTTCCTAAAAAATAAATAACAGGGGGAATCAGAAATGAAAAAAGCGATTAGTACGCTACTTGTTGCAAGCATGTGTGCAGCAACACTAGCAGGATGCGGGGGAAATGCAAATACATCCGCAAACACAGACAACAGCAGCGCAGAAAACACAGTAGGCACAGAAAAAACGGAGAAGAATGGAACAGCAGACAATGCGGCAGAATTTGAGAACAAGAAATTAAATATTGCGGTATTTGAAGGCGGTTATGGACCGGATTACTGGAATGAAATTGTCGAGAAGTTTGAAGCAGCTTATCCAGGTGTTGAAGTTGACATGCAGATTAGTCCATCAATTGGTGACGTTATCAGACCACAAATTGTTGCCGGAAATGTACCGGATTTTATTGTTATGAACGACAATGATTCTACAGGTCTTATCTCGTCTATGATTAAGGAACATGCATTATTGGATTTGACAGATGTGTTTGAAGGACCTGGCATTGATGATGAGACACCATTAAAAGATCAGGTAAATACGGGTATTCTTGAGACAGCAAAATGTCAGCCGTATGCTGATGGAAAGATTTATTTGGCACCATTTGATAGTAGTCCGATGGGTCTTGTATATAACAAGACATTGTTTGAAGAAATGAATTATGAACTCCCGACAACATGGGACGAATTCTTTGCACTTGGGGATCAGGCAAAAGAAGATGGATATGCATTGATGACTTATGCAGGAATTTATCCGGGATATGTAGAGTCTTTATTGTGGCCGGCTTTAGCTTCTGCTACAGGGATAGATAATATCAAAGACATTTCTAATTATGTGGAAGGTTCTTTCTCAAAACCAGAAGCGATGGAAGTTCTTGAAAATATAGCAAAGATTGGCACCGGAGGATATTTGCTGGAGGGTACAGTTGCATTGAACCATACACAGTCCCAGACAGAAATGATGATGAACAAATGTTTGTTTATTCCAAATGGTAACTGGATGGAAAATGAGATGGCAGACGCTCCGAGAGCGGATGGTTTCGAGTTTGGACTCTGGACAGCCCCAGTTTTAAAAGATGGGGATGAAGCCTATGTTATGACAAGTGTAGAGCAGTTTAGTATTCCTGCAAAGGCAGAGAACCCTGAACTGGCAAAAGAGTTTTTACGGTTTTTATATACAGAAGAGTCTGTGAAAATGTTTGCTGAAAAAGCAAATGGTATTTACGCATTAAAAGATGCAACTGAGTTATCCAAGGGACTTGTTTCTGACGGTATCTATAATATGAATGAGATTTATGAGCATGGAACATCCATGGTATTTGGTTTTGCAGCATTACCAGAAGGATGCAAGGTAGTTCCGAATGATGATGTATTTAACGTATTGTCAGATGTTATGACAGGTAAAATGAGTGCAGAAGAGTGGGCTCAGAAAGTAGAAAATTCCTTTAAAGAGGTTTCAGAAACTGCGCAATAATCAAGTGGGTCAGTAGGCTTACGGGGCGTCATGCCACATTGTGTGGCGTGGCGCTATTTTTTCGAAAGGGGTAATCAAATGAAACAGCAAATTGCTGAAAAGAAAAAAAAGAAAAGGCAGAAGCTGCCTGTAGGATTTATCTGTATATGTGTTTTGCCAGCTTTTTTGCTCACATTGGTTTTTACAATTATTCCAACCATACGGGCATTTTTACTATCGTTAACGAATGCAACTTCTCTGGGATTAAATAGTAAGTTTGTTTTTCTGGAGAATTACAAATATATGTTTCGAGATGAGTATTTTATACTCGCATTAAAAAATACATTAAAACTTATGGCAGTTGTGCCAATCATTACCATTGCGATTGCTTTAGTTCTTGCATTTATTATTTCACAGTCTGATTTGAAAGAGCGTGGCTTGTACCGGACAGTGTTTTATTTTCCTAATATAATATCACTCACAGTTGTGGGAATTATATGGTCATTTGTTTTTCATCCGACCATGGGTATTTTAAATAGCTTTTTAAATGGAGTCGGTTTGTCTGCCTGGGCAAAATCATGGCTGGGTGATGGAAGCACAGCACTATGGTGTATTGCGGTGACATTAGTATGGCAGGCGACAGGCTACTATATGGTAATGCATATTGCGGCGATGGACGGAATTTCCAGTGAAATATACGAAGCGGCAACAATTGATGGTGCGGGACCTGTGAGGAAAATGTTTTCAATCACGTTTCCTCTGATCAAAGATATTATAGGTATTACGTTTGTATTGGCGCTGTCCGGAACAATTAATCTGAGCTTTACGCTTTCGAAAGTTATGACCGGTGGTGGACCAAATGGTGCATCTTCTGTATTGCTGCAATACATGTATACGCAGGGATTTATTAATGGTAACTTTGGATATGCTATGGCGATTACAGTATTCACTTTGGTAATTTCTATAGTGTTGTCCATGATTTCACGAAAGCTGACAAATAGCGAGTCTTAGGGGGGATATGCAATATGAAAACAAATGAGCAGAGCCGTCTGCAGTCATTTTTATTACGGTGGATTGTTCGCATTTTTATGATATTGATTACAGCGATCATGTTTTTTCCGTTACTGTGGAATATTTATTCTTCCTTTAAAACAAATAATGAATTTCTTACAAATGCGTTTGCATTTCCCAAAAGCTTTGCATGGGACAACTATGTGAGAGCAATTGAAAAATCAAATCTTTTGAGTAATGTAGGAAATTCAGTATTTATTGTACTGATTACATTGGGGGTCATTATGCTATGTGCTGTGCCATGTGCATATTGTCTCGCACGGTTTAAGTTTTTTGGCTCAAAGCTGTTGTTAAATATTTATATGGCAGCCATTTTTATTCAGGCAACTTTTATTATGATACCGTTATTTTTGCAGATGAATGCATTTCATTTATTAAATAATCGTGTAGCAGTGGCGGTTTTGTATGCAACGATGCAGTTTCCGTTCGCAATTTTTGTTTTGGTTGGATTTTTGAAATCTATTCCAAAGGATTATGAAGAAGCGGCAAAGATTGATGGATGTGGACCGTTCCGTATTCTTGTTCAGGTCATTATGCCTATGGCAAAACCGGGAATCGTTACGGTATGCATGATCTCTGCAATGTCTGCATGGAATGAGTACCCGGTTGCACTGGTGATGCTGACTGATCCAAAAAAACAGACATTACCGGTTGGTCTTGCAAATCTGTATGAAGTACAGCGTTATGCAACGGACTGGGGAGCTTTATTCGCAGCACTTGTATTGGCATTAATCCCGACAATACTCATCTTTCTGATTGGACAGAAACAGCTGATCCAGGGAATGAATGTAGGGGGACTAAAGGGGTAAATCTGATAAAACAGGAAATCTACAAGTGATAGGAGAAGGACAACAATGAGAACACCAAAAGACCAGATTCGTTATGCAGCAGGGATTGTACCAAGCCAGCGTCAGCTTGCGTGGCAGCAGCTTGAATTTTATGCTTTTACGCATTTTGGTATGAATACTTTTACCGGTCGTGAGTGGGGAGATGGAACAGATTCCCCGAGACTTTTTGCACCAGATGCGTTTGATGCAGATCAATGGGTATCGGCTGTTAAGTCAGCGGGGATGAGAGGGCTGCTGCTGACGTGTAAACACCATGACGGTTTTTGCCTGTGGCCAAGTGCCTATACAGAATATAGTGTTAAAAACAGTCCATGGAAAAATGGACAGGGGGATGTGGTGCGCGAAGTTGCAGATGCGTGCAGACGCGGCGGAATAAAATTCGGGGTGTACTTATCACCATGGGATCGGCATGAGTCATGTTATGGAAGCGGAACAGCATATGATGATTATTTTGTGAACCAGTTGACAGAACTCGCAAGCAATTACGGTGATATATTTTGTTTTTGGTTTGATGGCGCATGCGGTGAAGGATCGAACGGAAAAAAACAAGTCTATGACTGGGAGAGGTACTACAGTGTAATACGAAACTTACAGCCGGAGGCAGTAATTAATATATGTGGACCGGATGTAAGATGGTGTGGAAACGAGGCAGGACACTGCAGGAAGAGTGAATGGAGTGTTGTGCCGGCAGAACTTCGTGATGCAGAACGAACCTCGGAAAAGTCGCAAAAGTCTGATGACGGAACATTTTCCAGAAAATTCGACTCGCAGGATGAGGATCTGGGCAGCCGGGAAGCAATAAAACAGGCAGAAACACTGGTCTGGTATCCGGCAGAAGTTGATACTTCAATCCGCACCGGCTGGTTTTACCATGAGGCAGAGGATGCACAGGTACGCACAGCGGAGGAGTTATTCCATATTTATCTGGATGCGGTTGGTGCAAATGCAAGTTTGTTACTGAATATTCCACCGGATAAACATGGACGTATAGCTAAAGCGGATTGTGAGCAGTTGAAACAACTTGGAGAAATGTTGAAAAACAAATTTGCACATAATATAGCTGCCATGGCACAAATTGAAGCAGATACTGTACAAACGGATCATCCGGTAGAATTTCTTATAGATGGAGACAACGGAACATATTGGTTGGCATCTGAGGACAGTGCGAGTGCAGTCATCACACTTCGTTTTCCGGAGCTTAAGAATATTTCCGCAGTTGTGCTGGGAGAATACTTGCCATTGGGACAACATATTGAACAGGGAGAGGTCCTTGCGGGAAAAAATAAAATTGCTGATTTTACAGTTGTAGGACATAAACGTATTTGCATGTTTGATCCGGTACAGACAAAGGAACTTATCATAAAAATCACTTCATCGAGAACAGAAGCGGCTTTAAGATTACTTGAGGTTTATCAGGAAGCATAAGAAAATCTGAACAGCCAGAAAGTGAAAAAGAGTATGGATTTAAGTAAATATGATATTTGTTATGAGCATGCCATTACTTCGTGGGATATGGGGTTACCGCTTGGAAATGGCAGGCTGGGATGTATTGTGTATGGCGAAGATGCCATTTATCTGGCAGTGGACAGAATAGATCTGTGGGATACCAGAGAGCATCCTAATACATTGGAAGCTGGATTTTGTTACAAAAATCTTGTGAAGCTGTCTAAACTTCGTACAGAGGAAGCATGGAAAGAACGGGAGAGACTTTTTGAAAAAATATATGATGAATTATCTTATCCTTCTAAAATCTCTGCAGGACATTTTAAGTTAGATTATGGGTGTGAACTCCAAAACGTACATGCAAAAATTGATTTGAAAAGTGCCATTGGGGAAATGCATTTTGATGGTGGAGAAATTGAACTTTTCATGGATGCATGGAAGCCTGTAGGAGCAGCAAGAATAAAAGGTGATTTCAGATCAGAACTCTGCATTCCGGAATACATTTCTTCAGACTGTCATAATGAAAGGGAAATGTTTAAGGATGGCGGACAGATTACTCCGACATGCGGAATGGGTTACCCACAGGCTGACATAAAAAAGGAAGATGGCTTTCTGTATTATATACAGGAAACAAAAAGTGAATTCTCTTATGGTGTGTTCGCATATACCGTCTTAAAAAAGGAATTTGCTGAGATTTATTTTACAATTAAAACAAGCAAAGACGGAGATGACTTTGACAGGATCGCAAAAGAGGAATTAAAAGAAGCTGCCAGGACAGGATACAACAAGTTAAAGGAAGAACATGTAAAATGGTGGAAAAAATATTGGGAAAAGGCTTCACTGAAAATCAACGATGAACTGTTGGAAAAAACCTATTACCGGTCGTGGTATTTATTTGCATCGTGCAGCAGAAAAGGAAATTATCCAATGCCACTGCAAGGAGTCTGGACTGCGGATGATGGGAAGATTCCGCCATGGCGCGGAGATTATCACCATGATACGAATACACAGTTGTCCTATCAGGCATATCTGAAAGCGGACAGGCTTGCTGAGGGAGAAGTTTTTTTGGATTATTTATGGAATTTAAAACCTCGTTTTGAACAGTTTGCAAACGAGTTTTATGGTGTGGATGGTCTGCTCATTCCGGGTGTATCAACGATTGACGGAAAACCAATGGGTGGTTGGTCACAATATGCACTTTCTCCAACTATGAGTATCTGGGTGGCACTAAGCTTTGATGAGTATTATTTGTATACAGGTGATATTCTTTTTTTAAAAGAGAAGGCATATCCATTTTTTTATGAAGTTGGAAAGGCCATTATGGGGCTTTTAGAGGAAAAGAATGGGAAATTATATTTGCCACTCTCCACCTCACCGGAAATATATGATGATACGCCAGAGGCATATTTGATCCCAAACAGTAATTTTGATCTTGCACTTATCAGATACTTGTTTGTGCGGTTGCAGGAGTATTCAGAAATATTAAATAAGGAAAAAACAGCATATGAAGAGATACTTTCTAAATTAGATGAGATTGCAGTTATAGATGGATATATCGGCTTGAACAGAGTAGAACGTTTGAAAGAGTCACACAGGCATTTTTCACATTTAATGTGTCTGTATCCGCTTCATTTGATACATTATGATACAAAAGAACACAGGGAACTTTATAAAAAAGCCTTATCAGAAATAGAGAAACTCGGAACTGGAATGTGGGTAGGATTTTCGTTCGCAATGTGTGCACAGCTCTATGCTATGGCAGAGAATGGAGCAGACGCTTATGAAAAACTGAGACAATTTGCGGATGGATTTGTAGAAGAAAACGGATTTCACCTGAATGGTGATTACAAGCAAAAAGGTTATTCAACCTTTCATTACAGACGTTTTACGTTGGAAGCATTATTTGGATTTTGTGATGCATTACAAGAGATGCTTTTACAGGAATATCAGGGATATTTGCATTTATTTCCAGCAATTCCAAAACAATGGGAAAACGAGGGGATAGAATTTAATGGTTTTCGGAGTTATGGTGGTATTCTCGTAAGCGGAAAAATTAAAAATGGTTATCTGTCAGAAATCCGATTGAAGATACCTGAGAAAATGCTTATAAAAATAAAAAATACATTTCCAACAAAAAGAGCCAGACTGGAGACAGACAAGAAAACGCAGATAATAGAGGAAACAGAAGGATTTTTTGTTTTAGAGTTAGAAAAAGGAAATGCAAAAATTACAGGATAAAGGAGAAGATTATGGGTAATAAAGAACACGGTGGAAGAGTGACGATTCCAACGAACCTGGATGTAGTTCCGGAGACAATTGAGTTAATGAAACGCTGGGGAGCAGATGCGATCCGTGACTGCGATGGTACAGAGTTCCCTGAGGAACTGACCAAAACCGGCGCAAAAATATATGCAACTTATTATACCACCAGAAAAGATAATGCGTGGGCAAAAGCAAATCCGGATGAAGTGCAGCAGAGTTATATCATGACTAATTTTTACACTGCAACCGGTACCGAACTCCAGATTCCTTTAATGAAAGGAATTTCGGATGAACTGATGCAGGTAAATACAAGAGATGACAGAAAACGCTGGTGGGAAGTCATCGACCGATCCACAGGGGAAGTGGTATCCACAGAGAAATGGGAATACAATGAGGAAACAGGCTGTGTCTGCATCCACGATACAGAACCGTTCCATGAATATACAGTCAGCTTTCTGGCATATATTATCTGGGATCCGGTTCATATGTACAATGCTGTGACAAATGGCTGGAAGGATTTTGAACATCAGATTACATTTGATGTCAGACAGCCGAAAACACATAAGTATTCCATGGAGCGTCTGCGTAAATACTGTGCAGAGCATCCGTATGTGAACGTGATCCGTTATACAACGTTCTTCCATCAGTTCACACTCGTATTTGATGAGCTTAAGAGAGAGAAGTTTGTTGACTGGTACGGTTATTCTTCCTCTGTAAGTCCATATATTTTAGAGCAGTTTGAGAAAGAGGTCGGTTATAAATTCCGTCCGGAATTTATCATCGATCAGGGTTACCATAATAACCAGTATCGTGTGCCAAGCAAAGAATACAAGGATTTCCAGGCATTCCAGCGCAGGGAAGTTGCAAAGCTTGCAAAAGAGATGGTTGACATCACACATGAATGCGGCAAAGAGGCAATGATGTTTTTGGGGGATCACTGGATCGGAACAGAACCATTCATGGAAGAGTTTGCAACGATCGGTCTTGACGCAGTGGTAGGAAGTGTTGGAAACGGAAGCACACTTCGTCTGATCTCTGATATTGAAGGTGTAAAATATACAGAAGGAAGATTCCTTCCATACTTTTTCCCGGATACCTTCCATGAGGGCGGAGATCCTGTCAAGGAAGCAAAGGAAAACTGGGTGACAGCACGCCGTGCCATCTTAAGAAAACCGATCGACCGTATCGGATATGGCGGATACTTAAAACTTGCACTGGAATTCCCGGAATTTTTAGACTATGTGGAAAGCGTCTGCAACGAGTTCCGCGAATTGTATGAAAATGCAAAAGGCACGACACCGTATTGCGTGAAGAAAGTAGCAGTATTAAACAGCTGGGGCAGGATCAGAAGCTGGGGATGCCATATGGTACATCACGCACTGTACCAGAAACAGAATTACAGCTATGCAGGTATTATCGAAGCGTTAAGTGGAGCACCATTTGATGTGAAGTTCATTTCTTTTGATGATATTTTAGAAAATGAAGATATATTAAAAGATATTGATGTGATCATTAACGTAGGTGATGGTGATACAGCACATACAGGTGGAGCAGTCTGGGAGAATCCGGTCATTTCTTCTGCGATCCGCAGATTTGTATATGAAGGAGGCGGATTCATCGGTATCGGGGAACCGGCAGGACACCAGTATCAGGGACACTATTTACAGCTTGCAGATCTGATCGGAGTAGAGAAAGAAACAGGATTTACGTTAAACTATGACAAGTATAACTGGGACGAACATCCGGAACACTTCATTCTTGCAGATACCACAAAACCGGTAGATTTCGGGGAAGGCAAGAAGAGTATCTATGCATACGAGGGAACAGAGATCCTTGTGCAGAGAGAGAAGGAAGTACAGATGGCTGTCAACGGATTTGGAGCAGGCCGCTCTGTATACATCAGCGGACTTCCATACAACTTTGAGAACAGCAGAATCCTGTACCGCAGTATTTTATGGAGCACACACAGCGAAGAAGAGCTTCATCAGTGGTATAGCACGAACTTCAACGTAGAAGTGCATGCGTATGTGAAGAACGGAAAATACTGTGTTGTAAATAATACATATGAACCACAGAAAACGACAGTATACCGTGGCGACGGAAGCAGCTTTGATCTTGAGATGGAAGCAAATGAGATCAAGTGGTATACAATTGAATAAGCGTAAATTGAAAAACAAATTTCTACGGCACCGGATGATTCCGGTGCCGTTTTCTGACAATAATAAAACTTTAAAGAGATGGATCTGATTTCGTGGGAGTGTCAGAAAAACGCAGAACGTATTCACTCGGTGAAATACCAAAATATTCCTTAAAACGCCTTGTGAAGTAAAAAGGCTCTGTGATTCCAACTTCAGCAGCTACTTCCTGAATGAAAAGTCCAGAATTATTGCGTAGCAGCTTTGCAGCTTTTTCCATTCGAACCATATTCAAATAGTGAAATACACTGTCACCATATTCTCTCTTGAATAGGCGGCAGAGATAACTTTTATTCAAATTTGCCTCGCTGGCAATCTCATCTAAAGTGATATGCTCTTTGTAATGTATATTGATATAGCGCATGATGGTCTGGACTTCCTTTTTGTAATTCACAAGATAATTTTCCTGATTTTCCAGTAAAAACAGAAAGGCATCACAAAGGATAATCTTTAGTTCCCCAAAGCTGGCTGCCTGTAATATTTTTTTCTGAAAATCATGTATTTGTGTATGAAATTCACCTGCCTCTCCAGATAATGCAACTCCCTCAAAAATGTGAAGGCAGTTCATACATAAATGGAATGGCTCTAAAGGAAGTGCTGCCCATTCCGAAAGAAGGCTGCGGACATAAGCAAAGAGATTTTCGCGGGAACCCGTTTGCACAAAACCCAAAATCGAATTCACGGAGTTTTGTATTTCGTCAGCAGGTATCTCAAAAGTAAAATGTATATCCTGAACAAAGATTACAGAAAGATTTTTTTCATAAAATGTAATCCTACGCGCATTTATGCAGGAATAATAGGCGTTCCGGCATTCGTTTGCCCCGGTTGCAGGCGTAGAAAAACACAGGGTAGGAAGAACACCGAAGTATGTTGCTATCTGACGGTTGAGAATCTGAACCTTAGAGGATAAAGCACTGCCATGAACCTCACTGTCAGGGATGAAAAAAGCGAGCTCATTGTGATGCATCATAATACTGACAGGTGTAGAAGTTAAGGCAAGCGTTTCAATTAATAAGGTCTGTATATTTGGCGAAACCTGCTTTAATTTTTCACGATTGATATCCTCATGAAAAAATAGTGTAAGTACAATGCAAGGTACAGTAAAAAAATTAGAATTGGACACAGATGCCGAAAGTTCCTCAGAAGAAATAGTTTCATCCAAAAAGAAATTGCGAATGTCGTTCATTACAATCTGTATATTCTGTTCCTCAAGCTGCTGTTTCTGTAAAAGAGCAGATTCACGTTTTTTTTGTATATTCTGAATACTGCCAGCAACCTTGTCAAGCTGTTCTAAAATGCTTTCAGCCGTCATATTAGCTTTTAAAATATAGTCGGAAGCCCCAGCAGTCAGGGCTTCACGCACAAGCTCAAAATCAGAGTAATTGCTGAGTACAAGGATAGGGATTTCGGAATTATTTTGCTTTAGGGCATGAATGAGACTGATTCCATCCATTACAGACATTTTCAAATCTGTAATAATGATGTCTACACTATGCGTTTGAAGGTATTCAAGTGCCTCTTTGCCATTTCCGGATGTTCCACAAATGGTATATGGTGTTTTTGACCAGTCTGTCAATTGACGGAAACCGATTTTAATGGACGGTTCATCATCTACAAGTAAAATATTTAAGCGCATTTATTGTTCCTCTTCATAAAGTATGCGTGGGAGTGTCAAGGTGCAGATAGTTCCTTCGCCCATGTGACTTTCTACTGACAGTCCATAGGATGTACCATAATGCAGTTTGATGCGTTGATCTACATTTTCTACACCTATCCCGGAGCCGCATTTTTTACTGGTTTGTTTTGTTTCATTAGAGTTAAAGCCACATCCGTTATCCCGAATCACAATTTTGAGTGAATTGTTGTCCGAAAAATGGCTTTCGATAAAAATAGTGATTGGCATATTTGCATTAGCAGTCCCATGTATAATAGCATTTTCAGCAAGTGGCTGTAAAGCAAACCGCGGAATTTCATAAGAGAGGGAACTGTTTTCTAATTTGTATTTTACATCGAACATTCCAGCATAGCGGATTCCCTGTATCGTAAAATAGTGATTTAAGTTTTCAATCTCCTGCGACAAAGGTATGATCTCTTGCTTTTTAACAAGCGTCTGTTGTAGCAAAAAGCTAAGTGATGAGATACCCTGTTCTAAAATCGGAACGCTGTTCATCTGTGCAACAACACGGAGCGAATTTAATGTATTGAATAGAAAATGAGTATTGATCTGATACTGAAGTATACTCAGTTCTAAGGATCTTTTTTGTTCTTCATTCTGAGCTTGTTTCATATTCGATATGTGAATCCGGTAAAGCATCTGATCAATTGTCCTGGAGAGAAAGCCTAATTCATCAGGACTGGGATCGTTGATTGCAGTATTCAAACGGTCATATGAAATATTATTGCATTTTTCGACCATCTGATGAATGGGTTGCATAATACTGGTGTATACAATCAGCGTCAGACAGATACAAAGTGTAATTAAAACAAAGGCAAGCAGTACAAGCTTTTGGTTAATTTTAGTTGTTTCGTCTGTAATGTAATGATATGGAAAGTAGGTAATCAGGTAATTGTCAAATGCTTCATTATAAGCGGAAATTAATACAACCTGTTCGTTTTTATACTCTGTGTATACAGTTTTGGCAAGCGAACTCTGGTTTGACCTGATCTGCTTTAACAGGGCATTATCTAAAAGTTTACCGAGCAGGGAGCGATCCTGTGAAGAAATGATATAACCATCATTGCGGACCAACATGATATTGGATTCTTCACCAAATGCCACGTTTGAAAAAAGCTTATTACTGAAAAAAGTTTCATCCAGATAAATAAGGATGTAGCCGATATGCTCATTCAATTGTGAACTGCTATATATTTTACGTCCAATAATAATCTTATCGCTGCTCCGGTAAGTGTGGATGTATTGAAGCGAGTCATGCGGTGAAGATGTATCGATTTCTTCAACAATACGGGAAAAATAGTCTGAGTCGATATCATCATATCCAAAATCGTATATAATGTTCCGGTTGCGGTCAAGGATACGCAGATTTTTCAAGTGAATGGATGGAAAAGGAATACGAGTCCGCAGATCGTTGATTGCCTGCACATCCTGCTCTTTTAATATAAAGTTCGCATCAGAAGGAGCAGAAAGGATTTCCTGACACTCATTGCTGACTGAAATAGTGTCAATATACATACGGAACGTGTTTAGTTCAGTAATAAAATTTTTATTTAAAAGGTATAGAGCCTGTTCGTTCGAATATTGCAATTTATTATTGATTGATTTTGTATATACAGTGTATGCATAAAAACCAATAAAGGTAACCGGAACAAGGGAAATAAAAAGAAAGATGCATAAAAGCCGGTTCTTAATTTTTACATTTCTCAACAGAGTAGTTTGTTTTGCGCTAAATTTCAACGGTAATTTTTTCAAAGTAACCTCTTTTCTGGAAAGTACAATAGGTATCTTGATTTTTTATATTACCTGCCTTCATAAAAAAAGTCAATATTGTATAGCTTTTTGCAAATTGTG
>OIZO01001343.1_pt1 | contig 12904 bp, 12 predicted proteins | sample 1588551 | NCBI WGS metagenome assembly OIZO01 (sample SAMN03283271) | human gut metagenome | biome: human-associated habitat; material: feces | host: Homo sapiens | place: Peru | collected 2012 | reverse complement strand
GTCCAAACATGATGGTATTGGACTTTAGAATCTCCTGTTGTGTAGCCATGATACCATATTCCTCTGCTTCACTTTGCTCAGATATTATCATGCCTGAGAATAGCCCATGCAGTCCTTCTGCTCTTGCAAACTTGTCTGCATGACACCATATGCCAATGATATTACTACCGTGCCTACGCAAATGGAATGTGTGTGGGTGTCCAACAATGATTTTATCAAACTCATCCTTAGTGTCATCCTCTCGATAGAATAACCCTTTGTCTGAGCCATGTCCAAGTAGCATGATTTGTTCTTGTGTAGGAACATGATGCAACAAATGTTCCATTTTCTTGTTGGAGCAATTGCTGCTAATCACACAGGTATCTTTACCCTCATATAAAGCAGAGAGTACAGAAGTCGTTCTGTCTTTTGGATGAATAACCAACATTCTATTTTTATTTGTTGAAATAATTTTCCCATCTATAATCACTGCTGTGTCTATAATACTTGGCCTGTTCATGTCTTTTAATATTTTTATTGTGATACGTTTTTATGTTATAGAGTTGGTAAAGGTAACCAATCTATCATAGAAAAAAGAAAAACTTGCAAACCAAATAAATGTTAGTTTACAAGTTTCTTTAGTACATTTAGACTCACTTAACAATAAAGCCACAATTAGAATTAACAGAGTTTTGTTAAACAGGTTCAGTATTTGACTACATTCAACAGTTTTTCTCTGGCATATATAGCACCTCCTCTTGCTTCCGGCATAGGATCACACATAAATACTTTTTTCGTTGCAAAACCATCCATAACAATTGATTTTACCCACGGCATAAGGCTTCCGCCGCCATACAAAACAACACTATCAGCCTGTAACCCTCCAAATTGGAACATTGACTTTGATATATTTCTGAATGACTGTAACAGTTCTGCTTTATAATCATTTAAAACTTCATCCATGTTGCATTCGTAGTCAAAGACGTAAGAGCTTCTGTCTCTTCTCCAATTTGGGTCAGACCTTACTAAAAAATCATGTCTCTGTATCAGATTATGTTGAAACGTAAGATTAGGATAGTATCCCTCTATCACACAATTCTCTTTTGCCTTTCTAATTTCGAAAAGCAACTCTAATGGTATGTTAACACTTTCCAAAGCATCACACCGCAACTTGTCCATCGTTTTTTGATAGACCTTCTGAAACTCCTCTTGTTTGCGATAATCAGCCAATATAATTTTTTCTATATTAGAAGCACCAAGCGAATAATCCGACCATGATAATTCAGGTACCACAATTCCATAATGCATAACTGTATAGTTTATCGCTGTGGGGCCGTAATCAATCAACAACACACATTTGTCTACATTTTTCAGTGAAACATTTTGCCAATAATAATTCGCATAAACAGCAACACTTTCATTTATTGCCCACATTATCTCAACGCCAAACGGCTTAAGTGCATCATTAAGAAAGTAAGCATAATCTTGACCTTCCTTTTTTGTCCAGTTAGACGGGTATGTGACACAAAGATAAAAATTAGTACTGCCTTTACCATCTACCTTAAGTATATCGTTGTATTCAAGCATCAAGACATATAAAGATTTTATAAATGCAGTCAATGCATTACAAGCTTTGCCATCACATCGAAGTTCATCTATTTTGCGTATAAATCCAAATACTAGTTCACCAAAAGGTTCATTTGAGAAATTTCCAGCCCCATCATCATAAACTACAGTATATAATTGCTGCTTCCACCTGTGGTAACTCATTCTCAACTTTAATACATCACCACATCCCACAAATCTTTTGTCTATTCCGACAACCCAAGCACTCGTTTTGTAATTTCCAATCTTTATTGAAACTATGTATTCTTTCATCATGCAAAATTTAATACCCCACAATGCCACATCGGCATTGTGGGGCAGGAGTAAACAATTTTACTTTATGCTAAGCAAGTGCAACAATCAATATTTTATCCCTTGAATGTAGTTTGGAAAAGCTGATATTCATAGAACACCTCTTTTGCAAGCGTTATTACTTGCTGTTTTATGTTATCTACAGACGAAGCTAAACTGTTCTCATCGTATTCAAACCCCTTGCTGACTCCCTTTAACCAATTATGAATAGTCCCTATAATCTTTCTACGTTCCGAAACAGTTCGCATTTTATCCCATCTATAGAACCATGAAGCTATTTCATTTGACAATTTGTTATAGTATTCACCACCTTTTACAAATCCTATTTCTGGAAAATTCAAAATATCAGGATTGATGTCTATATGAATGTCATCAACAGAAATGTCTATCGAGAACACAGATTGTACCACTTCCTTAATATCATTCGCTACTTTTTGGCTTATTGTCGTGCGAATGGTGTCTGTCATTATGTTGCAGTATTTCTGGTTTTGGCTGTTGAGACAGAATAGGAATTTTAAACATTCGTCCCTTAGCTCTGCCGCTGTATGGGAATTCTCACAAAGTTTGTCAGCGAAAGGTGGAAACAACTCGTCTACAGCTACATTCGTGGCTGTTCTGTCAGCATCAATATAAACGTCCTTATACTGGTAGTCATCTATCTTTTCCATAAAAAGCTCAAATGCCTTTATCTGATCACGCGCATAAAGAGCTGCGCCTTTTGACACTACAAAACTGGCATTGTTGTCAAGTTTGATTTCTGCTGTAGGAAAAGTGCTTTTCACCATTTCTTTAACCCATGGCATGAGACTGGCACCACCGCTCATAATGACAGTGTCAACTTTTTGGTTCTTAAGTTTCTGAGAAATGTGTTCCGCAAGATTGTCAAAAGAGGAACGTACACCCTTCTTGTAGTCATCCAAACACTCATCCATATCACATTCATAATCAAAGATGTAAGACTTTTTGTCTCTTCTCCAATTAGGTTCAGACCTTACTAAAATATCATGCCTCTGTATCACATTATGATTAAGCATAAAATTAGGATAGTATCCCTCTATCACACAATTCTCTTTTGCCTTTCTAATTTCAAAAAGCACTTCTGGCTGTATGTGAAGCCAACCTAAAGCATCGTGCCGTAGCTTGTCTTCTGTTTTTTGATAGACTTCCTGATACTCCTCTTGAGAGCTATACTCCATCAATATTGACTTCTCTATGTTGGAGGCACCCAAATAGTCGTTCGACCACTGGTCGTCAGAAATTTTCTTTCCTTTGTACATTAAAGTGTAGTCGATTGTACTTGAGCCGTAGTCGATGATGAGTACACATTTGTCTGCAAATTCTGACGTTGAACCATGTGAGAAATATGCGGCATCACTCTCATTTATAACCCACATAACCTCAACGCCAAACTCATTGAGAGCTTCATTGAAAAAGTTGACATATTCTATACGGTCATCATTGCTCCACTTTGTAGGACATGCTATACAAAGGTAGAAATTTGTATTTCCTTCTCCATCTGAATGCAAACAATCATTCATATTAAGGAGCCTTTTGTATATAGCCTTGATAAATGCAGTGTACGCATTGCATTTCTGCGTATTTTTTTTCAAATCACCCACCTTTTTCTTAAAAGCCCCAATCACATTTCCATCAGTATTATCAAGGCTAAAGTTCCCATTTTCGTCTTGATAGATAACAGAATAGATTGTGCGCCTTTCTTCACCGTTGCTTAACTTCAGTTTTAGAGGTACCCCCGGGTTATTTATTTGATTGTCCATTGGCACAATCCATGCAGACGTTTCACCATGACCGAAATCCACTGCAACAATATACTCTTTTCTCATAATTGATGTTGTTTTTAATTATTACATAGGGAACAACACGTTTCCCCTTACCACAATGTCTCCATTGCACTTGTTGCGAACTGCAGGTTTGGTAGTTGTAGGTTCTGTTATAGAGGGCGACTTGTCGGCATCAAAGAAGTCGGAATACTCAGGTGCAAAATCCACAAGCTCATATTTTATCTTCACAAGTAGCTTGCGTACCCCATTCTGAATTTCTTCATCACCTTCTACCCAAAGATCCTGTATCCACCGTAAAACCGAGGCATACTGATTCTCAAGTTGATTGCGGCGCACTATGTTGTGCATTGACTCATATATAAGGTCAATCTCATTAATGATACTTTGGGCCTCCTGATCTATTTTCACATTTATACTATCAAACCGACTGACCTTACTCATTGTAATTGCCTTACCCAAGAAAAAGCCTCCAACTGCCACTGCCAAACCGCCGCACCATCTCAGCATACAGCTGTCATTCTGTATGAGCCATAAACCCAAGGCTCCTGCGATGCCACTACAGGCTAATTTAGACACCGATAATGGCTCGTGCTTAAACATCACAGTGCGTTTAATGACCAGTCTTGGGGTCACAAAATTAGCCAACTCGGCAACCATATCATGCAGAACATTGTCAGCATAACTATCCTCTTCCACACGCTCTTTAAGAATCTGGCGTACTGCCGCCATTGTTTCTTTCTCAACATCCTTAGTTCCAAGAGCTTGGATTATAAGGCGTTTCTCTTCATCTCTTTTCATAATAAATCGTTATCTTTAGATTCAGCTCGTGGTTTTAAATATACACCCTTTGAAAGGCAAAAAGTGCTGTCACGATTCGACATTACAGCTTTACACAGTGTTTCTGGTTCACTATTATTGCCCTCGTCTGTTTCAAAATAGTCTACAGAGCTGTATTCGCCGACACATTCCACATATTTTATGTCAAAATTTCGTGTCATCACCCTTTCAAGCAATTTTTGGTCATCCGGTACCAAGTTCTTGTATACGTACGTATGCAAGTCGCCTATAAAAGCTTTATCGTCTTTTGTCATAAAATGCGCCTCAAGATATTTTCTAATATTCCCCACAAAGACATCTATTTCTGACATTATTGATTCAGCCGTAGATGACATATTGACAGAATAGCCTTTTTTCTGCTTAATCACCAATTCATCATTTCTTTCACTTGGTTTCTCCTCATATTTGGTGTGTGTAATCACCACATACCTTAATGGCACTTTCCACAAATCAATTATGGTGTCAAACAGTTCTATATCGGCTTTAGGCACAGTAAGTTGCCCTTTTTGTGGGGTCATGAAATTATCATCCAGCATTTTATGCAGCCTATAATGCATGATGTCATGTACCACCTTTTCCATTTCACCGAAAGCTTTAGACGGATCAAACACGCCTTCGACAAAATTATTACTTTTGATGTCGTCAATTAACCTTGACAGTTTTTCTTCATCCATAGTTTATTTTCCCTAATGATTGACATTGTTTGTCGCATAAAACACATAGTTGTCATCGCTCTCTTGCACAAACGCCAAGAAATCATTGGCGTATTTCATTTTCTTGAAAGCCTCTACACGCTTAATAAATGCATAGCAGCAGTCAGGACGACGTATGTCCCCGTCTGATGTAGCCCATACCGGAAGACCATTCGCTAATGCCATCGACACGACATCGTCATGGTAGACCACGCCATCACTTGGGGTATGCACTTCCATGCGTGTCCTTTTGGTTTCCACGTCTGCCGTCAAGCGCAACGACACCTTGTTCTGGCTGCTTGTTATCTTTTCTGGTAGTAAAACATGGCAAGTGTTGCCGTAAAACAGACCTATAAGACATTCTTTGGGCAGCAGTTCTGTCTTCTTGATTCCCCATGTAACTGTTATTGGCTTTTGCGGATTGGCATTAACAAAGATACGGCGGTGAAGTGGGAACATCAGACCATCACCTTTTTCTATCTCCACATCATCCCAGCACTCATTAAAATCTTTCAGTTGTAAACCAACCGTCTGTAGTTCATACACCACAGGAATATCACTATCTTGCTCATTTGCCCCTAACAGCAGATACAAAACTGTTAGTCCGAGAATAGACTTTTTAGTCAGTCTGTTCTGCTTTTTTGCCTCATTTATATAAGGCACGAGTCGATTAAGTTGAAATAATACCTTTTCACCGTTTTTTCCTGGCACATATAGTACATCTTTGTCCAACGTTGATACGGTTATTTCTTTGTCAGGATTTTCAAGCCATTGGCACAAAATGCGCAAAAGATAAAACTCTCTTTCATTATCGACAAACATCAGTGCATCACTCTTATTGCCAAAAGCACAATAACGCCTTTGTTCCTCTATAAACATTTGGTAGAATTGTTCCTTTTTGTAAAGAAATTCGCCCAAGGTAAAGAACCTTCTGAAATCCGATATGCGCAATATTGTCACGCCTTGCATTGTTATCATTGCCATCTTTGTTTTACTATTTCCTTTGATATGCTATTAATTGTATTGCGCACTATCACATACATACATTTGTCATACTTGCATGAGAGATGCTGATAGTGAACATCTTCCTTGTTACCTGTACGGTTAAGGTCATAAAGCAAATCCTTGCCGTTGTTCTCTGCTGACATATACAAAAGTTCATCATAACCGTCAAAAGGCAATACCAATGAGTTCGAAGCATTCTTAAAATTATTAACAGACAATTGCCCATAGCAGCGTGCTATGTCTACAAGATTGGTTTCACCATAAGTCTTGGTCTCACGGATAGCCTCTCTAAGACATTCACAAAACTGCGGTGTATCAAACTCGGCATCACCCACAGGTGATACATCTGAAGCATAGCCATTAAGAAATAGATTTTTCGCATTTTTAATGACTTGTTCGATGTCTGCACCAGTAAAGAATTTATTTAAGCGGTTAACACTTTTATCACAAAGTTCTTCCGTCAGCCATCCTTTCAGGCACAAAGATGTATCATTAAGCATCTTTTCAAATAAGGCAGCATTTACTTTTGACACATTGAAAAGAGGTAAAGCCTGTAGATTCTCACCTCTGTCAGCTTCCTTGGTCTGCTTTCTGACAATAGATTCAAAAATCTTTCCACACTCCAGTGATGTAGGCATAAAGGTAAAGAACTTCTCATCAAATCGTCCATTGCGGAACATCTCGGGCGGCATCTTCGATATGTCGTTGGCCGTAGCAAACACGAAGCAAGACACATCACGATTGCCTTTTTCTTGCATCCACGTCAGAAACTTTCCGAACAAACGTTTGGTAACTTCTGAACCATTGACACCACTTGACCCAGAAAAAGCCTTTTCCATTTCGTCAACCCACAGTACACATGGGGATAACGCCTCTATCTTGGCCAATGCACTATCCATATTCTTTTCAGATTGTCCCACATACGTCCCTCCAAGATTTCCAAAATCCAACCTTACAAGGCTCAAACCAAAGCGTCCTGCCACATATTTTGCCATCATCGACTTACCAGAACCTGGCAAACCCGACACAAGAAGACCTTTTGGAGCCTCTTGCCTGTACTTCACGTACAAATATGGATTGGCCACCTGGTCACAGTGGTCGTTAAGCCATTTGGTCAAGCATCCAAGACCAGCAGGTTCGTTGACTGAAGGATTTTCTATTATCAACGCACGCGAATCTTCTATTATGCGGTCGGCATTTTTTCTTATACACTTCTTCAATGCGGCCATCCGCTCACTGCCGTTGCATGCAGATGTCTCAAAATATATTTTGCCAAGCTGCATACTACAGTCTTTCAGAACACTGTATATCTGCAGATGTGTCATACCACGCATGCAGTGATACAACTGCCTCAGAAAATCATTGTTACCAGCCATCAAATAGCCATCGCTGTTCTTTTTCAACGAAACATCCTCTGTCTTGTTGAGATAAAGCGAAATCCATTGACAACATTCCTGCTCATCCATATAAGGGACAACAACTGTTGCAGTATACGGCTCTATGTATGACGGTATTTGAGGCTTCGACTTGGCGGGAATCAATATAAGCGAATTACGCATACAGCACAATGTACGTTCGTTGCCTTTGGTCAATCGCATGTTGACATCAGCCAGACCGCAGCAGATATCAACATAGTTAGTCAGCGACATCAAAGGTAATTTAACCTGTTCGTCAACGGTATTGTCTGTAGTCCTGTACTGCGACTTGCCCATATAAACGAACAAGCGCGGTTTGCAGAACTCTGTCTGCTCGCCGACAGTGCTTTTTACAAACGTGTCATTATCAACAAGCTTTACAGTAGGCGTAGGTGGTGTGTCATTGTTAGACGAATTGTCACCAAGGCTATTGGGCAAAATTGCGGCTGAAGATACTATCTCTTTCGTGACATAACTATCTGCCCCAACAAGAAAACAAATATGTTTTCCCGAAAGATACGCTTTCTTCAGTTCCTCTATAGTTCTGCCAATGCAGCTCCTCAGATAAATACTAGCATTTTGCATAACAGTACAAGTACCTTTATTAAAGTTCTGTTTCAATCATTTGCTCATAATTGGTCTCAATATCTTTCAATTTCTGAGCCTCCCTTTCACATATCTTCTGATATTCATTCCAAACACCAGGGTTGTTTTTCCTTATATTATCCTTTATGACATCAATTGACCGGCGCGTTTCGTCCTTAACAACATGTTGTCCATTCACAAGAACAGAAAGGAGCGCATCAAGTTCTTCCATATTGCCATCAGCCTGCGCTTTTTTTATGTCGCCTATCATAAGCAAAGCCTGCAAGTCTTTGAATCCATACAAGACTTTCAGCTCCTTAGAGGTAATGTCGACATAATTACCAACAGAGTTTTTAACGCGTACCGTCAAGACGGGGAGTTCTTCAAACTCCTTATACTCCTTTATTGCAGCCTTTATTTCGGGGGATGAGTTATATATGCGATATGCTAAATATACTCTTTCTTTTGCTGTACTGAGCAAATTTATAATATCTTTTATTTTCATAAGAATTATCTTTTTGTCATTGTTTTTTTATACTAAACCACACCCTTACACTCATGAGTTTAATGCATTAAACACACTATTAGCGAAAAGATTGGCATCAAGCTCTATCACCTGAGCTACATACCCGCTATAATCAGCTTCGGTCTCACAACTCTGATAATGCTCCCAACTATACAGCCACTGTGCAAGTCGTGCGTCAGAATAGCCGTGCTTGTTATCTACCAAAGAACAGAACTGTAGGCAATGGCGCAACTCGTGGCATATTGTCTTGACTGTCTGCTCTGGATCACTGAGCAACACGGCCCTGTTAATAACGATTCCTATAGAGTCTTGCCGAGGCTGTGCATAACCACGCATACATGGACTAAGATCCTCAAACTTAATCTCTTTCACGTCCACACCCATCTCTTTTGCAAGACCATTCACCACAACCTTGGTGAACTGCTCCTTTTCATCTACTGTGGAAAGTTGGGCATACCTACCAACTATATCGTCACCAAAAATTTTTTGGAGATAGTCCTTGCAATTTGAGATAAGCTGATTATCAACCTCCTCAAACTGATAAGTTTGTGTGTATGACGCAAGAGCTGTCTGTAAAGATGATATCTGATCGTTCTTATCTTTCACTGCAGCGTAACATTTCATAGCCGCTGCTGTTACAGCAGAGACTAAAAGTACGGCACCGCCTATTATTATTGTAATTGGTTCCATAGATTAATCGATTATTTTAATGAGTTTCCAAACATAAACATTTAACATATGGAAACTGCCAAACATGGACAGTTTCCATACCTAATATTGCAACTTAAGCCATAGCTGGCTGTAAAGGCTGCTGTGTTTCAGTCTCACCTGCAGGCTGTTCTACATTTGTACTGTTCTCCGAGGTTTGCGCTTTTGTTAAGACAGTACCGTTACATAGCGTGGTAGTAGCACTCTTAACTCGCTCCACCGCTTCTGCCGCCCATTCTTTTACCTTCGCTGCAAAAGTTTTCAACTTTGCGGTAAACGTCCCTATGTGGCTGTTATAGAATGTAACAAACATGTCAATAAGTTTTTCCGTTGCCTCAAAACCACGCTTTGACATATCAGACATAATAAACACCCCAACAATCAAGGACAGAAGAGAGGCAAAATAACCTATACCAATGATGTCCCAGATAACACTCATAACAGCCAATCCCACAAGTATAGAGAATGCGAACACTGCCAATGTGAGAGCTATGCCTATGGCTGCGCCCAGTATCCATTTCATAACAGTCTGCCATCTATCGAGTGAAATTTTTCCTTCCTCAAGTTCACCTGTAGTGATGATGGTTTCAATGCCAGCAGCGGCGAGAGAGCCAATCTGTTCAGCCGATAATTTATCACTACCGAAAGTTACATTCTCTTCACGTTGCTTGACATAGAGCCATAAAGCAACCATAAAGCGATTGTCATCCTTATGCAGTTTAATGTTTTCTGCAAGCTGCGCCATACCATCGGCACCAATACTTTCCATTAGCTTACCGGACATCGCCTTTATAGGCAGATTTGCATCAGCTACAGTCTCTATTGCCTTTAAGAGTTCATCCTCCGACATATTTGTGTTCTGATCAAGGACCTTTTGTGCTTCTTCCTTTGTGATTGTTTCAGCACCGGCAAGCTGGAGCGCAGTAAGCACGTTCACATAGCATGCCTTACGTTCTGCCTCACTCTTGTCTTTGGTAGCCTCTACAAGCTGACGAGCTATACCTGTATTGTTAGCTTCTGCATTGGCAGCAAACTGCTTGTCAAACTCAGCAATGCCTTTTTTTATGTCTTTCACAATGTCTTCTGCCTCAATTTGTGCCTCGCCAAATTTCTGCATTATCATTATCTGTGCCATTTCTTCCACTGACGTTACAGAACTATTCTCCCTTATAGAGTCAAAATCGTTCTGATAGTTTCTAATTGCCTCCACTGCTTGGTGAATGGTCTCTGCTGAAAAATTCTGTGTGTTCATAACAAATAAGTTTTTAATATGTTTTTACCTTATAGAGTACGTTAAGCATCCCAATAAAGCAACTCAAGAGAATTTTTTATTCATTGTCATCTTTTTTTTCTTCGAAAGAAACATCAGCCGCCATCCTTGGTAAAGAATTTAGGCTCTCTGTTCTGCCAATCGATGTCATGAAATCATCCTCACCTATCAATTGTTCAGCCTTTGCTTCACAACCTGCCTCATAAGCCAGCTGTAAGTGATAAAGCACATCAAGCTCGCCGTTTTCTGCAAGTCGTTTTTTCAGTACTATTTTTTCGCTCTTTGACAGTCTGTCTTCAAGATAGTCCATCAATTCAATGTCTTTTATCAAATGTTTCATAATGTCTTCTTTCTTCTATATTCCTCAATTAGTTTGCGAAGGTGTTTCTTGGCACGCTGCTTCAATAGCGACATTGCATTCTGTCGCTGTGTGCGCGTGTAGCACGACGGCGGTATTTTGCTATCAACATATTGAATCAGTTCGTCAAACACGTCAAGAGAATTGCGTTCCTCCATCACAAGATATTTGAGCACAATGCGATCTTTCTCAGGAAGGTGCTTCCACGCCCAACCTATTTCTGTGTCTGTATCACAAACTTCGCCAATCTCGATTTCATCAAAACCGCTATACTTGTTTAGAATATCAAGACCTACATTTTCAATCACACAAAATGAGCTATTTGCATATTTTTTTTCATTATCTTCTTTTTTCTTCAGCTTTACAAAGTAACGCATACTGATGGTACTAACATAAGAATAAAGCCTTGCAGGACGTTTGTCGCTAACTGTTCCCTTATACAGTTCTATCTTATGCCATGTCGGAATGCCTTCCTGAAATGCAGCTCCTATAAACTCATAATATTCAGTTGTTACTGTAGGCGAATAACAGTATACACCTTTAACCAAGACTGGCGGACGGCACATAATATTTTTGCCAATATAATCAAGAATTTTTGGAGAAAACTCTTTTAAGAAAAAGTTCACCGCTAAAGAGTCATTTTTTACTACACGTCTGGCAATCTCAAGATCAGCATTGACATCTTGCATCTTTTTCAATACATCGAATGATAGACTGTTCATATCAGATAAACTTACATTCATAAAATCAATATTAAAGGTATTTTTCAATGGTTACACGCAAATCTTGTGTAAATATCTTTTTTACAATCATTGCTTTGTCTATATAATAATATATAGGAACCTTTTAATTCTGCTTATCTTCTACCACCTCACAATAAGCACTCGGCACATATGCAGTCATCACAGTCAGCAGGTTGTCCACTACAATACCCACTCGCTGCTGTCCTTTATGACGTGCCACTCTTCCAACAAAACCTTTGAACTCACCTTTAACCACTCGCACCAACTGACCTTTCTCAAATTTTTGAATTTCTTCAGAAACAATGATAACATCATCTTCCTCTGAAGTACACGCAATTTGGAGACTTTTCATCTGATAGTCGGGAACTATTAATGGAGTCTTTTCGATTCTGCGACCAATGTGGACGTGACGATAATAAAAACGAAGGAAGGAGAGGTTTACGTTGTCGTAAACATAAGTCTTGAGTTGTTCTTCGGTGCCGTAGGCGAAGAAAATGTTTGGTAAACGTGACTCGGTAACAACTTTGCGTTTACCATTTATGAGTTTAACCGAATTGATTGTAGGATAGAAAGCCGTAACACCTTTGGATTTCATATAGTCGTATGCTGTCTTTTCTCTGCCGTAAGTGCATCGTAGAGCATACCAATGTGGAGTGTCTTCCCCCGTTTGCGCTTTAGGCATTACTGCTAAATGTGCACTTCTGGTGGACACCCCTGTATGTGAGCTCTCGGCTTTTATAAAACTTTGAGCTTCGGGGAGGGCGTTGGAGATAAATCCAGCGCTGGGAGGGATTTCACCACCTCCATAGGTGTGTACATCTTTTAGTGTACGTTCATCGACTTTCATATCGGTGTTAACTTATTCTAAGCAGAACCCAGTTAAAAAAAGGCAAAAAAAGAGCGTGGAATCGTCCTGTTGTCCATTCCACACACTGAGGCTCTTCCAACTGCCTATCAAAGTCGAACAGACAACGTCAGAGCCCACGCCGATATGAAAATCACATCCGTAAAGAGACCTATATAATACATTTGATTGCACCCAATAGGGTACAATCTATGCTTACAAG
>OIZO01001340.1_pt1 | contig 12935 bp, 10 predicted proteins | sample 1588551 | NCBI WGS metagenome assembly OIZO01 (sample SAMN03283271) | human gut metagenome | biome: human-associated habitat; material: feces | host: Homo sapiens | place: Peru | collected 2012 | reverse complement strand
GGCGTCCTTCCAGATATACGAGCTGGCGTATCCGAACCGGTTCAGCTTGGCCACCTGGATGTGCTTGGCCCGTACCGAGACGTCTTCGTTGAAGCCGTCGATCGTTTTGGCCAGCTGGACATCCTGGGTGAGCAGGGTCATCCGGTAGGCAGTCCTCTTTTTGATGAACACGCTCTGGAAGGTGCTGTCGGCAAAGTTGTCATCCGGATTGCCGTAGATCTTCAGCAGGCCGGCGTTCTGGAGTTCGACCAGCTTCTGGTAGCCGTTTATGGCGTGTGCGGCCCGTTCCGGCTCGGAAAGATTCTTCCGGTGCTTCGTCACCTCCTCAATGACCCGCAGGGGAACGATGACCCGGACGGAAGAGGTCAGCAGCGGGGTCAGACGCTCCAAAAAGCTGTTCAGCGTGGGGTACAGCAGGCTGCTGGTGTCCAGAAAGATCAGGTCGCTGTTGCGGACAAGATTCTGCAGGAACCTTTGGGCGCGGGCTTCCTTGGCCGGGTCAGAAGGAGCAGTGGGGGCAGCCATCTGCTGCTGCAGCCAGGCCGCCAGAACGGCGATCTGATCGTCCTGAAGAACGTCGCCGGGATCCTGAACGGAGAACCCGCAGCGCTGGGCGTGTCGCAGGATCTCACTGGGAGCCGCATGGACAAGAGATGCGATTTCCGCAATGGATTTCATGGAATGGTTTCCTTTCTGCCCGGGGCGTATTTTTCTGCGCGGGAGAGCTGCCCGGGACTGATCTCACTATACCAGCGGAAAACCCGGGAACGGCAGGGGGAAACCTGTGCGCGGCAGGCTTCCCCCCTTTGGAAACGGCGAAATGGATGGGTATGCTTTTTGCAAAGATCCGGAACACCCCTGTTCCGCCCGACATACGACAGAGAATGCGAGGTAACACGATGGCAGAAGAAAAGAACATCCCGGCAGCAATGACCCCGGAAGAGACCGCACCCCAGCAGGCAGAGATCCCGGCAGAAACGCCGCAGGAAGGCACCGCCAAGGAGAACGAATGCGCAGAGAACGCCGCCCACGAAGCAGCGGCCCGGGAGGAAGCACCCGGCGGGGAAGCCCTGAAGGCAGAAACGCCTGCAGATGCTGCAGCCGCCAAAGAGGATGCAGCGCCCAAAGAAGATGCAGCGCCCAAAGAACCCAAAGAAGCCGAGCCGGAAAAAGCCCCGGAAGAAGCCTTCCCTGCGTTCACGAAGAAGGTGCAGACCGATGCAGAGTTTTCCGCTGCAGCGGGTTCGGCCCAGGGTGCCAGCCATGTGGAGCGCGGGATCCCCTGCCAGGATGCCAGCGATGTGCGGGTCTTCCCGGAGCTGGGCATCGCGGCGGCAGGCGTTGCGGACGGTGTGGGCAGCTGCCCGCTGTCCCATTTCGGCTCCCGCCGGGCAGTCAAAGCCGGTCTGGATGCGCTGGAAGCTGCGGTAAAGGCGCTCCCGGCGGCGGAAAAGGCCATGGAGGATCCGGCGCAGATGCAGGAGCTGCTGCGCGGCAGTATGCGCGCCGCCCGGGATGCCGTGGCAGCACTGGCGGCTGAAAAGAAGGCAAAGGCGATCGATCTGGCCTCTACCCTGACGCTGGCCGTCTTTGACGGAAAGCACTTCCACTGCGGCCACGTCGGCGATGACGGCGCGGTGGTGCAGTTCGCGGACGGCAGCTATGAAATGATCACGCAGCGCTGCAAGGGCGGCGCGGACGCCATGGCCAACAGCGTGATGCCGCTGCAGGCGCCGGAGACCGAGTGGACCTTTGTTTCGGCAAAAAAGCCGGTGGTCGGCTTCCTGCTGACCACGGACGGCGTGCTGGACAATTTCGTCACCAACGAGGGGTCTGTCTATTACCCCTTCATGCAGAATTTCCTGTACGGCACCCTGCCCGAGACCCCGGAACAGACCCCGGAGACGGCAGCACAGGAAATGGCGGAGGGCATGAAGGCGCTCTTCGATTCCGAGATGATGAAAGAGCGCACCGGCGATGACCTGACCATTGCTGCTGTGACCAAGCGCGCGGCACTGGAAGCCGCCCCGGTGCCCTCGTTCAGCGTAGAAAAGTGGACGGCCGAGCAGGAAGCGCTCCGCCGCGCCCGCTATGCGGCACTGTATCCGAAAGAGGAGGAATGATCCATGCCGGGCAACGCAATGCAGCCCGCAGCCGGGCGGCAGCTGGAACAGGCACTGCAGCAGGTGCGGCAGCGTCTGGCGCACAGCTGTCTGCAGCAGGCGGAAAGACCGGGCTGTGTGCAGCCGCCCAGCCAGCCCCGCACCCTGCACAGCCTGCGGCTGTTCCAGGTGGAACAGTTCGCGTTCAGCGATGAGAGCCTGCACGAGCGGCTGACCAGCCTGTATGACGCAATGAGTCCCTTTGTGGACAGCTGTTTTTTGCTGCTGGAAGGCACCGAGACGGGCGTGACCCTCTCGCTGGGGCTTCGCGCCCCGGCACCCGGGGCAGCGGCAGAGCTGTTCCGGGCATCGCTGGAAGGCAACTTCCCGGGCATCGTTCTGAAGCAGCAGGACAGCACCGCCATTGACCAGACCATGAGCCGGCTGGAAAGCGGCGGCAACCAGACCACCGTCTCGGCGGTGACCCTGCTGCCCTCCGAGCGTGAGACCGGCACCGGCGGCGAGGCGGGAAGCGTCCAGGGACTGGAAAAGTTTATCGATACGATGATGGGGCGGCGTTATACCGCGATCGTTCTGGCAGCGCCCTATTCCCGGCAGACGGTCGAAAAGCGCATTGCGGCGCTGGAGACCATCAGCACACTGCTCTCCCCTTACGCCGAGAGCACGCTGCAGACCAGCAACGCGCAGGCCCTGAGCCTGAGCGATGCGGTCAGCAGCTCTGTGGCGGACAGCGTTGTAAAGAACCTTGCCGTGGGGTATAGCTCCACCCAGACCCAGAGCACGTTCCAGCAGTCCGGCAAAGGCAAGGGATACGGCATCACGCCCCTGGGCCTTGGCATCAACTGGAACACCCAGACCGGGACCGGCAGCGGGACCTTCCAGGCGGACGGATACAACGTCACCAACGGCACGGCCGCAGGACAGATCCAGACCCAGGGCATGACCCGCACTGCTGGCAGCACCCAGACCCGCACCATGAGTTACGGGTGCCGCTGGAAAAACAAGCAGGTGGAAGATCTGCTGGAACAGGTCGACCGGCAGATCAAACGGCTCCATGCCGGCGGCAGCTACTGGGACTGCGCGGCCTACTTCATCGGGGAGCCTTCCGTCAGCGCCATGGCCGCCAGCGCCTATCAGGCATTGGCGGCAGGACGCGGCACCCGGAACCAATCGCTGTGTGCCGTCTGGCAGACGCTGCCCGGGCGGGATCAGAGCAGCAACATCCGGAACCTGCTGGCCTGCCTGCGCTATGCGGAGCCGCCCCGGTTCCGGCTGCCGGACGGCACCGTATCCGGGACGGACAGCACCCTGCCGGGCAGCGAGCTGCCCCGCATGATGGGGCTGCCCCGCCAGTCGGTGCCGGGCCTGAGCGTCACGCAGATGGTCCCGTTTGGCCGCAGCGTCACCTATACGGCCAGCCGGGTGCAGCCGCTGTCCAGCCGTCAGGCACTTCTCGGGCAGATCGTGCATATGGGCAAAGTGACCCCCCAGCCCGTAAAACTGGATCTGAATGCCCTGTGCGCCCATGCGCTGATCGTGGGCGGCTCCGGTTCCGGCAAGACCACGGTCAGCTGCGAGCTTCTGCGCAGTACGGCGGAGGAAAACATCCCCTTTACGGTGGTCGAGCCTGCCAAGGGCGAGTACAAGCGGCTGTTCGGCAGGCTGCCCGGCGTAAAGATCTATACGACCTCGCCCCGGGCATACCGGATGCTGCGGATCAACCCCTTCGCGTTCGACCCGGCGGTGCAGCTGCAGGATCACATCGACCGGCTGATCGGTGCCTTTTCGGCGGCCTGGCCCATGTACGCAGCCCAGCCCAGCCTGCTCCGGCAGTGCTTGGAACAGGCCTATCTAAACCGGGGCTGGGACCTGTGCAACAGTGTATGCGGGATCACCGACAAAGACCCCTTCCCCACCTTCCGGGATCTGCTGGAAGCGCTTCCCGAGGTGATCCGGGCCAGCCATCTGGTGGGTGAGACAAAGGGCAATTACGAGGGCACCCTGCGCGCCCGGCTGAATCTGCTGGTCAGCGGCGTATACGGGCAGATCTTCTGCTCCGGCATCAGCGTTTCGGATGCCGACCTGTTCGAGAGCCGCACGATCCTGGACCTGAGCACCATCGGATCCGATGAGACGCGCGCCCTGCTGATGGCGGTCATCATCAGCCGGCTGTACGAGTACCGCACGGCCCATCCGGCCGGCGGCAGCGGCCTGCGCCACCTGACCCTGCTGGAAGAAGCCCACAACATCCTGCGGGCGGTCCCGGCGGCAGCGGCATCGGCAGAAGGGGGCGGCGCGTCCGCCCAGGCGGCAGAGAGCCTGGCAAAGAGCATTGCAGAGCTGCGGTACACCGGAGAGGCCTTTCTGGTCGTGGATCAGTCCCCGGGGATCCTGGATCCGAACGCGATCAAAAACACCTCGACCAAGATCGTCATGCGCCTGTCCTACGCGGAGGATCAGAACGCGATGGCGGCAGCCATGACCCTGACCCCGCAACAGGCCGCACAGCTGGCCCGCCTGCCCAACGGCACCGCTGCCGTTCTGCAGGAAGGCTGGGCCGAGCCGGTGCTGGTGCAGAGCCGGATGCGCCCCCACATCTGGGAGGAGCACGGCAAGGCACCGGGCATTTCCTACCCGGCGCTCTGCCGCCTGCGCACCTTCCTGCTGCGCTGGCTGCTGCAGCAGACCGCCCGGCGGCAGTTCGATGCTGCTGCCCTGCAGGACGTGCTGCTGCACCGCATCCAGGGGCTGGATCCCTGCCAGTGTGCGATGTTCCAGGAGCTGTTTGCCTACTATCAGAGCCGCTATCTGCGGGTGCAGCGGGCGCAGAAAAATTTTGCGGACCCGGTCTGCTGCCTGCCGTTCTATGGAGCGCTGATAGAAGCGCTCCTCTCCTGTGAGCATTTGTTTCGTCTGTGCCCCCTGCCCCACCCCACCAAAGAGATGCAGGTGCCCTACAGCCGGAACGAGACCTACCGCGCGGCCTGCCTGAACTGGCAGGAACAGGCGCGTCAGACGCTGGATCTGTACACCAGCGGCCTGACCGTGGAGGAACGGGACAGCGTTCTGCGCTGCCTGCTGCTGTACCACGGCCAGACTGACACCACAGCCGTGCTGGTGAGCAGTGTTCTTTATCATCCATCTTCCAAACCGTAAGACAGAAAGGAGACCCCCATGCTGGACGGAAATGACAACGGCGACGCCCCCGAAGTGGGCATGGACAACGACACCGGAGAGATCGCAAGCCCGGAGGTGACGGCAGAGGAGCTGAGCGACGCTTACAGCGGCGAGACCGGCGCGGTGGAACCGCCCGGCGGCCCGGCCGGAGAAGGGACGCTGGAACACGGCGGAAAGGCCGCAGAAAGCGTACTGGACGGCGGCAAGGAGGGCACGCTGGAGTCCGGAACCAAAACGGAGGACCTGGAGGCCGGCACCAAAGGCAATGCGCCGCCCGGCGAGACCGCAGCGCCGGAACATCTTACGACCATCAACGAGGATCTGGCCGGGCTGGAACACCCGGAGACCGGCGTGCGGTACGAGCATTCGACCATCACACTGGACGGCAAGCAGTACGATGTGGTGGCACCGCAGTTCGACAGCCTGTGCAATGCTGCATTGGAGAAGGAAGACTACGCGAAATCGGATTACCTTCAGGCAAAGATCTGCAACGAGAAGCTGCAGGACGCCGTGCAGAACGATCCGGAGCTGGCTTCCAAATTCACGGCGGATCAGCTGGACCAGATCCGCAACGGGGATACCCCCAAAGGCTACACCTGGCACCATGCCGAGCAGCCGGGGCAGATGCAGCTGGTGGACAGCGGCATCCATGCGGCAACACGCCATACGGGCGGCCGCGTGCTTTGGGGCGGCGGCAAAGAGAACCGCTGACCGGAAAGGAGCGTATGATTTATGAAATGGCTTTATACCGAGCCGCTGGCTTCGGATCTGCCGATCCGTGAATTTCAGGTGGACAACGCATTGATTCTGCCCGCAGACTATGTGGCCTGCGTGCGGGAGAATGGCGGCGGAAAACCCGAACGCTGCATCTGCACGACTGCAGACGGCAAAGAGCACATCGTGGGCTATCTGCTGAGCTTTGCCCCGGGCAGCTCCGTGGACATCCGCGACTACAATCACGACACCAGCCGCTATGTGGCCATCGCGATCGACCCCTTCGGCAATGCGTGGTGCATTGAGCGCCAGACCGGCCATATCGTGTTCCGGAACCACGAGACCAACGCCGTGGTGGACGCGGCGGACAGCTTCACCGCATTTCTGGAAAAGCTGACGCTGCCGCAGTAAAAACGGCACAGGAAACGAACCAGGCCGGAGAGCATCTGCTCTCCGGCCTGGTTTTTTATGGTCTGCCGTGCAGGGTGTGCCGCCGCAGTTCCGCACATCGGTCCGCGCGCCATGGCACGGCAGCTGCTGCGCTTCAGCGGGAAAAAAGAGCCCGCAGGCTCCCCCTCACAGGGTCTGCGGGTCTTTTCAGAACTCAGTCTTCGTTGTCGTCCTCCTCATCGCCGTAGGCCTCGTCGTCCTCCTCGTCCGCGTAGGCTTCCTCGGCATCCTCTGCCTGGTCGTCGTCCTCCGCTTCGTCCTCCGCTTCGCCGTCCGCAGGGGCGGCGTCATCGGTTTCGCTGTCGAGGTCCGTCACATCGATGATCGTTCCGTCCCCTTCCGAGGGCTGGAACGAGGCCAGCAGCTGATCCAGGAGACGGTCGAGCGTCGCGGGATCGTCGGGGACGGAGCCGATGGAAGCGGTCAGATCCGGATCGATGTCCTGCAGCACACGGGACGCAGAGCTGTCATCCACGGCATCCTCGCTGTCATCCTCCGCGTCCTCGGCTTCCTCTTTTTCTTCCTTGAGACGGGCCTCGCAGTCCTCCAGAGCCTGCGCGGGGTCGACGCCCATCACCTGCAGGATGCCATTGCCGTACTGGTGGAACATGGCAGGCGGGCAGAAGATGCTGTCGTCAATGGCCTCCTGCACAGGAACACCGCCGTGGCAGTCCACATAGCACTTGAAGGCCAGCTCGCCATCACGGTAATCCATCTCGAAATTGCCGTTGCGCAGGCGGTAGTTGACGCGGGTGAGGTACTCTGCCAGACGCGCCATGCTCTTGGCATCCTTAGGATCGGCCGACACCGAGGACAGGGCACGCACGATATAGTAATCATTCTTCACATTGATGCGCAGATCCACACGACGGATCATGCTGTCGGTGGGGAGATCCAACTGGATCAGACCCAGGATTTCGGAGGCATGGTAGTACAGGTGCTTCTTGTCCAGAAAGCGGCGGATCGCATTGAAGACCTCCTTGGAATAGTGATCGAATTTAAATGCCATGGTACATTCCTCCCGGCTTTCAAAAGCCTTTTTTCAGGTGGTTGGTTCGGAAGCTGTTTGCTTCCTGCAGTGTCTGTAGTCTGCATCCGGGATCCGGAACTTTGGGTGGGGGGAAGCGCAAAAATGGATCCCGGGGGCAGTTTTTCAGGAGAAAAAGCAAAAAGCGGCTGCCGCACAGGATCCTGCGCGGCAGCCGCCTACGGCGGAAAGAGAGAACAGCTCAGCGGGACAGCGGGGTGCCGTCCGCATCGCACAGGGTGTAGCCGGCGGCAAAGTCTGCCTCGGACACCAGATTGAAGTCAACGTCCTCCACGGCACCGTCTGCGCCGTACTGGATGGAATAGAAGATCACCGTGCCCTTGTCGGAGGTGCTCAGGGGGGCACCGTACAGGAAGGCGCTGAAGTAGTGCTGGGGGTCGGCGGGGTTCAGGCAGAGCCGGTCGGCGTGGAGCAGCGCGGCGATCTCCGGGCACATCCCGTCTTCCTTCTGCCAGATCCTGCGGGGCGTGGGCTTCTGCTCGTAGAGATCCTGTGCGGCGTCCGCAAGGGTGTGGTTGGCCTCGAAGTAGGCGCGGGTGTTGGGGTAGGGATAGTGCCGGCCGTCCACCGTATCCACCTTGAAGTAATCCCCGCGCTGGGCCAGCTCGCCGCTGCCGTGCACAGCCTCCTGCGAGAACAGCTCGTAACGCCCATCGGGCAGGCAGCGGATGGCGCCTTCTTCGATGAGCTGGCGCTCCATGGCGCTGCCGTCTCCCAGACGATAAGCGTGGACCAGGACCTTCTTGTTCTTGATGGCGTATTTCATAATGTATTCTCCTTTTGTATCGTATCACGCGGCGCATCCGGCAGGGACTCTGCCGGTATTATACCACAAATTCCGGAAAAACAGCGCGGCAGCAGGCGAAATTTCCGGCTGCTCAGAATACCTCGTCGGCCAGGCCGTATTCCACCGCCTGCCGGGCAGTCAGGTAAAAGTCGCGCTCGGTGTCGAGGTTGATCTTTTTCTGGGGCTGGCCGGTGTACTGGCACAGCAGCTCGTTGAGCTGGCTGCGGGTCTGGCGGATGCGGGAGGCCTGGATCTCGATGTCGGTCTGCTGGCCGGACATTCCGCCCATGACCTGATGGATCATCACGGTGCCGTTGCGGGAGACCGTGCGGTGTCCCTTGGTCCCGGCCGCGAGGATCACGGCGGCCATGCTGGCGGCCAGCCCGACACAGCGGGTGGAGACCACCACGCCCTGCGCCTTGGCGCGCTCGATCTCATCGATCAGCGCCAGGCCGTCCACGACGCTGCCGCCGGGCGAGTGGATGCTCAGGGTGACCTCCCGGGCATTGTGCAGCACCAGATAGCGCAGCTGCAGGGCGGCGTCCAGCGCGCTCTGGGAGGTGACCTCCCCATACAGGCTGATCTCGTTCTGTTCCGTGAACAGTGCGGCGGGGATGGTGCCCTCGCGGGGGCCGAGTTTGCTGTTGAGCTGAACGGTGATCATTGTGCATTCTCCTTTTCGATTCTGTGTTGTTCTGTGGCTCGTTTTTGGGGGGGCATCAGGCGGCGGAAGTGCCGCAGAGGTAGTGTACGAACGCGTTGTACTGTTCGGTCAGCCGCCGCATCTTTTTGCGGATGGAGACGGCCTCTGCGCTCACCGCATCCGGATGTTCGGCGGCTTTTTTCATAAAGGAGACCCGGCGGGAAAAAGTCTCTGCATCCAGAACAGCGGGGCGGGCGATGGCTTTCTGGGGAGGGGTGCAGCCCTCCGGTGCGGCCGGGACCTGATACAGGCTGATGTCCGGCAGGCGGGTGACCAGAACGGTATCGCCGCTGAGGTACAGCGCTTCGGTGTAGTCGGTGCCCTTCCGGAGCTGCATCAGCTGGTGGGTGCTCAGCAAAGGCGCGGCCTCGCCGCGCTCGTTCAGGTGGGTCTGCCCGGTGTGGAAGCTGAGCAGCTCCAGCAGTTCAAGCTCGTTGCTCCGCAGGTAGAACCAGTTGGAGCAGTTGGCAAGGATGGTGGACGCCTGGGTGGGGTAAACACTGCGCAGCTGCTGCAGGCTCTGGCAGACGATGAACCAGCGGATGTTCCGGCTGCGGAGTGCCGAGATGTACCGGTCCATGGAGGAGATGCGGATGTTGCAGAACTCGTCCATGACAAAGTTCAGCCGCACCGGCAGCGCGCCGCCGTTGGCAGCGGCCTGCTTCAGCAGGACCGAGAGGAGCTGCTGGACAACGATGCCTTCCAGCGTATCGTAGGCGTCGGTCTCGTCCGGCATGACCAGGATCAGCGCGATCCGCTTGTCCGGGTCGGACAGATCCCGGAAGTGGAACCCGGAGGTGGAGATCATGTGCAGCAGCTGCGCGTTGCTGGTGATGAAGTTCAGCATACCGGTCGCGGTGCCCAAAACGCAGGAGCGGGTCTTGTCCGGAAAATCGCAGATGTTCAGCAGCTGCACCAGAATGGGATGATTCCGGGCGGCGTCCGGCAGGGCGTGGCAGATCGTGGACAGCTCCTCCAGGCCGTCATCGTTCAGGTAGGTGGACAGGGTGTACAGATTCAGCTGGTCGGGAGATGCGGCCAGAAAGAGCAGCAGGAAGCTGATGCCGGTCAGGAGCGCCTGTGCGTTCTGCACCCAGAAGGGATCCTGATTGGGAACCGTGGACAGCCGGGTGATGGCGGTGGTCAGCTCGTGCAGGGCGGAAATGGCACCTGCAATATCGCCTGCCTGGAACAGGTCGGTGGCGACCTCCAGCAGGTTCACGCTGCTCTGGTCGAAGGTGCGGAAGTTGAGCCGCACGATCTCGTACCCGTTTTCGGCCAGTGCACCGCAGACGGTCCGGCCGATGCTGCTGTCGGGGTCGGTCAGCTCTCCCTTGATGTCCACGGCAACGATGTTCTCGTGGGCATAGGCCAGCGAGACCAGCGTGGGGGCCACCAGAAGCCGCGTTTTCTTGGAGCCGGACTGACCGAAGACGATGCTCATGCTGTCATCGTTCTGGAACACGGCGCCTTCCGGCCCGGCCAGAATGGGCATTCCGCCGGCGTGCAGATCTTCCCGCTTCCGCACCAGCCCGAACCGCTGCCGCAGTTCGTCCGGGTCGGCAAAACGATCATCGCCGGGGTGCAGCAGGCTGTAGGGCGCCCAGTCGGCGGTATATTCAGGAAACTCTTTTCTGTAAACGCACATAATCGCGATCCTCCTTGTTCAGATCCACAGGCTGCAGGGGCCGGCCGGCCAGCCGGGTGAGCAGGCAGTCTTCCCGTTCTGTCCAGGCACAGAGACGGCTGTAAGTAATGGCGGCGCCAAGCGGCATATCCCGGGTCAGATCCGCAAGCACGCGGTCCAGCAGATGGAGGGTGCGCTCTTTCCGCAGTTCCGGTGCGGCCAGCAGCTGTGCCAGGATCTCGGCCCCGCCGCGGAGAGAGCCATGTCCCCGCAGGTGCAGGTTCACTTCCAGCAGGCCGGCCAGCCGTTTGCGGTCTTCAAACAGCGAAAGCGCAAAGGACTGCGCGGGAAGATACCGGTCACAGCAGCGCTCCAGAAGGGGGACCGCCTCGGCCGGGGCGTCCCGCAGAAGGAAGGCCGGCCAGCCCATGAAACCGATCTGATCCGACCAGTATTTCAGCAGAAGCTGAAAATAGTCCTCGTCCAGATGGCCGATCCAGTCGGTCACATCCAGCACGACCAGCCCGTTGTAAGAGGGCGTAAAGCCTTTGGCGTGTGCGATGGCACGTTCCGTCTGCACGATAAGGGAAAACGCCCGTTCGTAAGGGGGAACGTAATTGGCCCGGATCAGGACATAAGGCGTTTCGCGGTCAGATCGGGGTTTTCCGGCCAGCTGTGCGATCAGAGGCTCCGGGCTGACCAGATCGGTGCTGAGAACGGCGGCACAGCATTCACTGCGGAGCGTTTCCAGAACGGGCGGCAGGGATAACAGAGATAAATCGATCATAAGAACCTCCTGTTTGCAGGGTGTGTTCCGTTTTCCGGAACGAAATCGGACCGGAATCGAGGGTTCCGGATTTGCCTTTTCAGGTTACACCGGAAATTCCTGCTTTTCCGAGGGGGAAGGCCCGGCAGACAAGGCTTCCCTCTCCGCAAACCGGGGAACGGCATGGTAATTTAAAAGAAAAGATGGGCCGGGACGAGCCGGAAAACCGGCGGTCCTTGCAGGAAAGGAAGGATTCGAGGATGCGGAATACCAGTACCAGAACGGGGACCGAGTTCCTGCTGGAAAGTTTATGGGAGGGGCTTTGCCTCTGGCTGCTGTACCAGAAAGGGCTGTTCCGCTGTCTGCCGGGCTGGACGTATGGCCGGTCGGTGCTGCTGCTGACCGGAATGCAGATCGGAATGCTGCTGCTGAGCGATTATCTGCTGTTCCGGCATCACCGCACCGGCGGCACCCAGTGTGCAGCGCTGTTTCTGCCCTATGGCGTCTATACCCTGCTGATCTACCGGCGGGAGCTGGAATGGGCAGGATGGGCGCTGCCGGCCGTCTGCGCCGGGCTGGCGCTGGGGTATACGGTGCTGTGCATGGCGCAGAAGATCCCGGACTCCGGCCGGAAAGCCTGCATCCTGAAAAACCGGGCATACCGCTGCTGGTGGGTCAGCTGGGAACTGCTGGCCGCCGGTGCCGTGCTGCTGGTGGGAGGGCTGTTCCTGAATTTTGTGCTGGGGCTGAATCTGTTCCTGCCCGTGGTGCAGCCGACGGTCGAAACCAATGCGGCGGTGAACACCCGGACGCTGGAAGGCTGTGCCGTGGAGCTGCAGCCCCTGCGGGAGGGGACCTGGAAAACGCTGAGCATCCGGAGGAAACTGGATATGCTGCAGAAAGTGGCCAACCTCGAAGTGCAGGAGCTGGGTCTGCCGCAGGAGCTTCGCGTCGGCGGTTCGGTGCTGGGCGAAAACGTTCTGGCGGAGTATGAGGACCGGACGCATACGATCCGGGTCAGTCTGGATCTGCTGGAAGAGGGCAGCAGCGGCATGGTGCTGGATGCGCTGCTGCATGAGTGCTACCATGCCTACCAGCACCAGCTGGCGGAGCTTTACAAGGCCGAGAGCGACCCGGCCGTGCTGCAGCTGAAGGTGTTCCGCACGGCCGCGCAGTATGCATACGAATTTTCCCATTACGAAGACGAGGATCTGCAGGCCTACTATGAGCAGGCCTGTGAGATGGATGCCCGTTCCTATGCGTGGGAGCGGAAGAGCATTTATTCCGAATGCATCCGCTCGGTGATCGTGGAACAGCGCCCGGTGGAGATCGTGTCCGCTTCGGAAGCGGCTTCCTGAACCCGAAACAAAAAACAGCCGCTGCCCCTCCGGGTCTCCGGAAGGGCAGCGGCTGTTGGGTTGTCAGGAACGGTTATTGCTCGTTTTTCTTCACGAGGTCTTTGGTGTACAGGGCACGGGTGGCGTTGAGCACGGCCAGCACCATGACGCCCACATCGGCAAAGATGGCCGTCCACATACTG
>OIZO01001339.1_pt1 | contig 12943 bp, 9 predicted proteins | sample 1588551 | NCBI WGS metagenome assembly OIZO01 (sample SAMN03283271) | human gut metagenome | biome: human-associated habitat; material: feces | host: Homo sapiens | place: Peru | collected 2012 | reverse complement strand
ATTATCTCGGCAGTATTTTGGAAAGGACTGGCGCAAATATTGTCCATTCACATCATGCGTCTGTGGATCAAATGGTGTCCGAATGGTTAAAAGAATGGGGACTTCCCTGTAAGCAAGTGGTCTCATTGCATGGTATGTATGAGACCATGGACAAGGAAAGCTGCGAGCGCATCTTTTGTGATCTGGCAAAAACTTGTGGACAGTTCGTGTATACAGCAGATAAGAACCTGACGCGGATCAAGGAACTTGGATTCCTAGACCATTTGCCTCTGGTAAAAATTGGAAATGCCCTTCCGGTGATGAAAATCAATCCGATAAGCAGAGATTCTCTGAATATTGCAAAGGAAGATTTTGTCCTTTGCCTTGTGAGTCGTGCAATCAAAGAAAAGGGCTGGCAGGAGGCTATACAAGCCGTTCTTCTGGCGAACAAAACCAGCGAACGCAAGATCCATTTGGTGCTGATTGGTGACGGTTTAATGAAAGAAAAGGTGGAAGCAATCCAGTCACCCTATATTCATGTTCTTGGGCAGAGACCTAACATCCGGGACTATTTCTCTATGGCGGATATGGGGTTTCTTCCATCGAAGTTTCGAGGAGAAAGCTTTCCACTGGTGGTCATCGACAGCCTCATGGCGGGAAGGCCAGTTTTGGCAAGCGATATTGGAGAAATTCGGAATCAACTTATGGATGATCGTGGTGAGATTGCTGGCGAACTGTTCAGCTTGCAGGATTGGAGGATTGACGTGACAGATCTTGCAAATCGGATTATCCGCATTGCGCAGAACGAGACATATTATCGGGTCTTAGCAGATAGAGTTCCTGCCGCAAGAACAAAATACGATATTTCGAAAATAACAAAGCAGTATCAAGCAATCTATCAAAAACTGTATAATGAATTTGGTGCGGTGAAAAAATGAACAAGAGTCTTGTGTTGGGAGCAAATGGTTTCATCGGCAAAAGTCTTTGCGCTGTGCTAACAAAAAAATGCGCTGTGCGGGCATTTGATCGGTGCGACTGTGGGTCTCTATTCAAATTGGGCGTTCAGGAATTCATTGAAGATGACTTCCTGAACCTGGGATCTTTCGATTCATTGCTGGACGGAGTGGATACGGTATATCATTTGATTTCTACTACATTGCCGAAAGAAAGCACAACATGCATTGTGGAAGAAGAAATCAACCAAAACTTGGTTCCAACGCTTCGCTTATTGGAAAGTATGAAACGGGTGGGAACAAAGACGATTGTATTTGCGTCATCTGGCGGCACAATCTATGGTGATTACAGCGGCCATGCTAATAAAGAGGCTGATCCTCTTAAACCTAAGTGTAGTTACGGTCTGCAAAAGCAGCTTGTTGAGGACTGCTTAAACTTCTATAGTCGAACCTGCGGCATCAAGTCACGTATCATGCGGATATCCAACCCCTATGGAATTGGTCAGCAGGCCAACAGAATGCAGGGTGTCATCCCGATATTTATTGATCGGCTGATGAAGGGGCTTCCTATCACACTTTATGGAGCAGAGAGTCAGCGAGACTACATTTTCATGGATGATGTAATCGAGGCATTGGTTCGTGCAGGAGAATATGAGGGTGATGTAAGTGCCTTTAACATTGCGTCCGGCGAGGTTTACACGCTGTCTGAAATTGTAGAGATTATTGAAGATACTGTTGGCAGAAAATACCGTGAGATTACATACAAGGAACAACGACCCTTTGATGTGGATCACACAATCATCGATGCGACATTGGCAAATGAGGAATTAGGCTGGAACGCAAAAGTGTCTATCCGCCAAGGAGTTGAAGTCCTATACTCTCAGATGCAGAACTTACCGATTCGCTAAGATAAAGCAGAGAATAGGAAGGGCGGGCAACAAGCGGATATACAAAAAGCTAGCTTTTTGTATGGTTTCGTAAATACGAAACCATATTCGAGGTTTTCCCCTGCGGGTCCCGTCAAAAATGGAAATGGCTAGTAAATTGTATGGCTTCAATCGTGTATTCTGAACGAATGGTGCAGTTTCTGCCAATCCGAAAAGGCAAAGTAAGCTTAAATGTTGTTTGATAGGGAGATGAAACGAGATGAAAAAGAGAATAACTGCATGCCTGACAATCCCGCTAGCATGCATGTTTCCGATTATCTTCATATTTCTTCAAAATGTGGGGGAAGTTCAACTGCGGGAGTTCGGTCAATCTGCCAAGATTTTCTTGTTGATGGGGATTGTGGTCTTCCTCGTGAATTTGTTTTGGATGAGATCTTGTCCGAAAGCAGCCCTGATTTCCGTCACTACAATTATGATTCTGGAGAATTTTAAATTTATTGAAAGTGCGTTCAACTGCGTGTTTGTTGAGATGAGGTACTGGCACATCTTAGCGTGCTTGCTGTTCTTATTGGTGCTTGGTGGAGCTTTTGTAAAGGAAAAATGCTCGCAAGATTTGGCGGAAATCATAGTATTTGTTATATGCATTGTTTTTTCTGGGCTAATTCTAGTTAATTTGATCTTCAATGTCCCGGCAATTCTACGCGATGCGGCAAGAGAAAAGAACCAAACATTCGATGTCGAATCAGTGTCGAATGCGAAAGATTTGCCGAATGTTTACTGGCTTACTTTTGATGAATACTCGAGCTTTTTAGTAATGGAAAAGTACTATGATTACGACAGTAAAGATTTTATTGAAAAGCTAGAAGGCATGGGGTTTAATATCTCTCACTCTAGTAGAAATTCTAGTCACAAATCATCTACTGTATTTACGAACTATTGTAATTTAAACTATGTTGTTGACGATTCTTTTTCAGAGGCCACAAAAGCCGAAATAATTAAAGAGGGGTGGCTGCTTAAGTTCTTAAAGGAAAATCAGTATAGCATCCATGGGTATGGGCGCGTAAACGAACTGCTCGGCGATAATAATCCTTACATAGTGTATAAGGAATCCTTGCAAAAGAGCGGATCACAGACGATTGGTGGACAATCTCCGAATGATTTGATTCTTTCTAGATCTGTGTTCTACCCGCTTTTTGAAAAAACTAGGGACTACTTCTCCGGTGCAGTATTAAACACGTTTGATAGCCTAGAGAATATGGAGGTAGAAGAAAAGCCAACTCTTGTGTTTAGTTATTTGATGCTTCCACACGAACCTTTCATTTTCAACGCAGACGGAAGTTTGAATAGTTCGGATAACTATTATAATTGGCAAGATCATTCTTTCTACCGAAATCAATACATTTTTACATCTGACAAAATTATTGATGTAGTTTCCAAAGTTGTGGAAAAAGACCCCAATTCAGTCATCATTCTGCAATCAGACCATAGTGCCCGTGCGGCAAGCGATTCACAGTTATACAGGAAATGGATTAGTGTTTCGGATATGAGAAGTATTCTTAACTGCGTTTATTACAAAGGCGAAGTGCTTGATATTGAGGGCTTATCCGGCGTTGAGACATTGCGAAAAGTATACGAAACGATATTCGACATCGAATTACCTGCTTTGTTGGAGGTGCCGTACAATGAATAAGAAACGGCGAATAATAAGGTGGACAGTTATATGGATAGGATTTGTATTCATAATGATGTCGCTGACGCCCATTATACTCAGGATTACACATACACAGAACGATGTAGACTATGTTCCTGATGCCGATGTTTTATCAAGAAACGCCTATTTATATTATGGGATCGATAAATCGGAAGCGATTGATGGCCTCTTGGAAAAATACTATCTTCAGGGGTGGACTTTTGCGGAAGACAACAATGCTGTCGTTAACGATGCGCAGGCTATGTATGCGAACAAGGATAAGATCATTCGCGTTTATTTTAGAAACTTGACTACAGATAAAATATATCGGGTAAAAACAGACCGTATATCTAGGTTAGACATCTTCCAAACATTTTCACCTAGTGTTAAGGTGAACGGCATGTATCATGGGTTTGTTGCCAGTTTTTCAACGGTTGGACTCCCACAGGGCGAGTACAGACTCGTTTTGGAAAGCATAGAGAATGCGTCAGTATCTGGAAAAATGGACACATTGATGTACTTCGAGAAGCGAGGACATGTTTTCCGGCCCGTGACATGGTCTGGTGTAAAGCTGCCGGAGGAGATTCCTGCAACTGATCGGGTCATCTATGGAATAGATGGTTATGCGTTGAGTGACACGATACTTACGATTAGTGGGTGGGGATTCCTTGCAGAAAATGAAGTAAATGATTCTGCGAATACTAAGATTTATGCTCGGATAGCAAATGATATCGACTATTCTGATTATGAAGTCCTTTATGGGATCAGTAGGCCTGACATTGCTTCAGTCTATGGCGAAACGCATCTTAAGTGCGGGTTCAAAGTCGAAATACCACGCGAGCACTTGGGCGAGGGTGGACTGGTGCTTAGCCTTATAATTGAGCAAAATGGCACTTTTTGTCAGGCAAACACCACAAAAGAGATGGTTTTTAGCAAGGAGACAGGTTTCACATTAGAAGCGTAAGATGTGCGCCTGGAATTCTGCTACGATACATCCACGCTTGAATACATGGACATACGGATTTCCAAGGGTGTGGGTTTTAACGGAGAGGCCTTGCACTATAACTCTAGTTCGGCTGGACTGTTGTTAGCGGAACAAAAAGAGTAAATCACACGGCTTTGAACAGATTTTAGAAATCGGAAAAGAAAGAGATGTAATATGCATTACATTACAATACCCCTCAACGCCCTGATGGCGTTGTGTTATAGCTGGACAGGCAGTTACCTTTGGGCCATCGTGGTTTTTACACTGTTGACAAAGGTGATCCTGTTTCCTATAAGCTGCTGGATGCAGCGCGAGAGCATCAAAATGGTGCAGATGATGCCGGAGCTTAATGCGCTGAAAATCAAATACTACGGCGATAAGGATACCATCGCAGAGGAAACGCAGAAGCTCTACAAGCAGAAAAAGTATCACCCAATTGCCAGCACGATCCCCATGCTCATCCAGCTTGTGCTGCTTATGGGCGTCATCGCGGCGGTCAAAGCGATGCTGGGCGGTGATACGACTTCAATATACGCGCAGATTCCTAGTCAACTGGGCGGCGTAAGCCTCCTGATGCCGGTGGCGGCGGGGGTGGCAGCATTATTGCTGGGCATAGGACAGAACAAGCTGAATCCTCTGCAAAAGGAACAGAGTAAGCGCGAGCAGTGGATGACAAATGGACTTTCCATTTTGATTTCGTTATCCTTGGGAGCCTTTGTCACGGTAGGTGTTTGTGCCTATTGGATCGCCAGCAATATCTTCTCCATTCTGAATCAGGCGGCACTGAATCTGGTAATCCGTCCAGCCAAGTATATTGACTATGATGCCTTGCACGAAAGCCAGAAAGAGTTGGAAAACATCAATGCTATGTCTGCCGGTGTGTCGAAAGAGGACAAAAAACGAGAAAAAGCGGATTACAAGCGATTTTTTTCTGTGGCTAACAAGCATTTGGTGTTTTATTCAGAGAGTAGCGGCTTCTATAAGTATTACCGAGCCACCATTGCGTACCTGCTGTCTCATACCAATATTATTGTTCACTATGTGACCAGCGATCCTGCTGACCAAATATTTGAGGTGGCCAAGTCCCAGTCCCGTATCCGACCCTACTACATAGGGGAGAAGAAGCTTATCACGTTATTTATGAAGATGGATGCGGATATGGTAATTATGACGATGCCGGATCTTCAGAATTTTCATATCAAGCGGAGCTACGTCAGAAAAGATGTGGAGTATGTTTACGTTCCGCATGGATTGGATAGCTTAAATCTTACGATGAGGACGGGCAGTGTAGACCACTACGATGCGGTTCTGTGCGTTGGGCCAAATCAAAAAGAAGAGATCAAGAAAACGGAAGAAGTATATAATCTGCCACCCAAGAAACTCGTGGAATGTGGCTATATGCTGCTGGATGATATGCGTACGGGATTTTCGGAAAAGGCCGACTGCTCGGAACAGTCTGTGATCTTGATCGCGCCATCGTGGCAAGAAGCAAACATTATGGATAGCTGTATTGATGAATTATTGACGTCGCTCCAGTACACGGGATACCGCATTGTTGTTCGGCCGCATCCGCAATATGTGAAGCACCGCGAAGCGCAACTGAATGATCTTAAGGCGCGATATGCAGGTGCGCCCCAAGTCGAGATACAAACGAATTTTGCATCAAACAGCACTGTATTCCAGGCGGATCTACTGATCACAGATTGGTCAGGTATAGCCTACGAATATGCATATACCACCTGTCGGCCGGTGCTGTTTGTCAACACGCCCATGAAGGTGATGAATCCGGAATATGAACGTATAGGCGTTGTACCAATCAACATTTCAATCCGTAAGGAGATTGGCAGAGAAATAGAGCCGGACGATGCAGGGCAGGCCAATATAGTAGTTGAGGAAATGGTAGCGCGGCGTGGCGAATATCAGGAACGGATCAGAAATCTTGCGTGTCAAAATGTGTACAACTTGGGACAGAGCGCACAGTGCAGTGGGAAGTTTATTCTGAGCGAACTGAACAAGAAACGATTAGACACATAAGGTACAGGCACTGATTGGCCATAGTTGAGGACGACAAATACATACAGAAAAAAGTAAACTAATACAAGGAGAAAGAATATGAAACACATTGAACGTGCATTGCTGGCTATTGGTATGACGGGTCTGCTGGTAGTTCCGGCTTACGCCTATTTGGATCCCTCCGTCATGACTTACGCCATCCAAATTATTGCTGGTATTGTGGTGGCAGTCGGAGCAGTTGTGGGTATCCTTTGGCGAAAAGCAAAGAAGAAGGTATCGGACAAGCTGGGTATCGATGAGAATGCAAAAAAGGAAATTGAAGACGACATTGTAGTAACCGACACAGATGATAGCAGCATCGAGGCACAGAAGGAAGAAACAAAGTAACTGCCCGGAATGGAAAGATTTCAAGGGATGAAGTTTTGAATGCCACGTTTCGCCACAATAAATCGATAAGAAGTATCTTTATGGCGGTCGCTACACTAAGTGAACATATAAGAGACAAGAGGTGCCGTACAAGAAAGGCGTTAGGAGTTGCCGCATGGAAACTAAAGAATCTATTGTGTAAGGAAAAACGTGGATCTGAAAAAGGAGGGAATATATGCAGGCATTGATGTTGGCTGCGGGCATGGGACGGCGACTAGGAAAATACACGGAAGCCATGACGAAATGCATGATCTCCGTAGGTGGACGTACATTGCTGGAACGCACGGTGGATGCATTGAAGAACGCGGGAGTCCATAAATTCGTCATGGTCGTCGGCTGGGAAGCGGACAAACTGGTGAATTTTATCCAGAACAATATTCATGATATGGAGTTCGAGTTTGTTTATAATTACGATTATGCGACTACGAACAACATCTACTCTTTGTGGCTGGCCAAGGAATATTTGCTGCGCGATGATACGATCCTGCTAGAGTCCGACCTGGTGTATGACCAGTCCCTGTTGAGGCACATGGTCGAGGCACCGGAGGAGGATCTGGTGGCCGTTGCGCCGTATGAGCAGTGGATGGACGGTACGGTGACAACTCTGGATGATGCCGGGAATATTTCTGAGTTTATTGCCAAGAAGGATTTCTCCTTTTACAACGCCGCCGATTATTATAAGACTGTAAATATTTACAAGTTCAGCCGTAATTTTTCACAAAAGCACTATTTGCCGTTTCTGGAAGCATATATCAAGGCCTACGGTATGAATCAGTATTATGAAACCGTGCTGAAGGTCATTGCTCATATATCCAACACAAAGCTGCATGCCTATGTGTTGAATAACCTTCCGTGGTATGAGATTGATGATGCACAAGATCTGGATATTGCCAACACACTGTTTGCGCCGGAAAATGAAAAACTAAAGGCCTATGAGCGGCATTATGGCGGCTACTGGCGGTTTCCGGGATTGAAGGATTTTTGCTATCTGGTCAATCCCTACTTCCCCCCGCGCAAAATGGTGGACCAGATGAAGTATTCCTATACGCCGCTGCTGGAGCAATATCCCTCTGGGATGGAGATACAAAAGCTGCTGGCGGGCAAGATGTTTCATTTGGATCCGGAGTATCTGCTGGTGGGTAATGGCGCAGCGGAGCTTATCAATGTGCTGGGGCATATAACCAAGGGGCGTGTTATTGTCTCTATACCGGCCTTTAACGAGTATGTGCGCTGCTTTGCCGGCTGTGAGATTGTAACGGTGGATGCCTCTGTCAATGACTATGTCTCCAAGCCGATGGAGATGCTGGAGCAGGCGGCGGCCGGCGATACGGTGGTGCTGGTCAATCCGGATAATCCCGGCGGGCAGTTTGTGGAAAGGGACGAGTTACTTGCGTTTATAGCTGCCTGTGGCGCCAAGGGTGTCCGCTGTGTGGTAGATGAGTCCTTTGCAGATTTTGCTGCCCCGGATAAACGATTCTCTTTGCTGACGGAGAATGTTCTGGAGGCATATCCGTGGTTGGTCGTGGTCAAAAGCATCAGCAAATCCTACGGTGTTCCAGGACTGCGTTTGGGCGTGATCGCTTCTGCGGATCGGGCACTTTTGCAGCAGATGAGAGACGCAATGCCCATTTGGAATATTAACTCCTTTGGCGAATACTTTCTGCAGATATACGGCCTGTATGCGGCCGAATACGATGCAGCCTGCGACCACATCGCGGAGAACCGTCTATGGCTGCAGAATGAGCTACGCAAGATCCCCTATCTTACGGTTTATCCTTCGCAGGCCAACTATATCATGTGCCGTGTTTCCTCGCCGTGGACAGCCAAGGAGCTTGCTACACGACTTTTGGAAAAGCACAGCGTTCTTATTAAGTCCCTCTCACAAAAAACAGGATTTGAGGGGAAGGAATATGTTCGTATAGCTGTAAAAGACCAGAAAGAAAATGAGGCATTGATTCAGGCTTTAAAAGATTGCGAAAAACACGGAACAAGGTAAGCTCTGTAATGGGAACACGACAATCCGCGTGAGATATCGGGCTTAAGTACCATAGGCCGCTGCTGCGGCAGTCCTGTATAGCTATGCTACATTCCTGCTTCTTGGCTTCATGCTTCAGCTCATTGCTCGTCATTTACTTCACACCCAGAACGGTATAGTGGTGGGAAGTTTCACAACTCCCCACCACTATTGTCCCATGTCTGTCCAGCCGCTGCCTGCTTTGACGGTTACCTTTGATGTACGGCATTCGCTTTTATCGGCGTTTCGCTGGCGAAAATACCGGAATGATGCCTTTTCCCAATCAGGCGGCGGGGCCCCGCATTTCCTCGCACGGTTTCCCTTGTATATTGTCACCTGCACGGTTATAATGGGGAAAAAATACGCAAACGGGAGGTTTTTCAAATGCAGAAGTCATATTATGTCAACAACCGCAAAAGACTGTATCAACACATGGACGCAGGGAGCCTGCTTGCCATTTTCTCGGGAGAGGAGCTCTGGAAGTGCGGCGATGAGTACTTTCCCTTTTTTGCCGACCGCAATTTTGTATACCTGACGGGACTGAAATGCAAATCCGCCGTGCTGCTCGCCGCAAAAGATCCGGACGGCAGCGTTCAGGAGCGGCTGTATCTTCTGCCGCCGGACGCGCTCGCCGAACGCTGGACGGGCGTTCGCGTAAGGCCCATGGAAGCGGAGGCCGTCTCCGGCATAAGCGACGCGCGCAGCATCCAGGCCTTTGAGCGCGACTTTTCCGCGCTTGCAAGCGGCGGAAAGTATGAAAAGATCTATCTCGACCTCTATCGCTACACGCCCGAGCAGCCCGACCGTCCGCCGCACCGTCTGCTTCGCCGCATCCAGAAGGATTTTGCCTATCTCTCGATCGGCAATGCAGAGGACATCCTCCGCTCGCTGCGGCTCATCAAGCAGCCGTGCGAGATCGAAGCGCTGCGCAAGGCGGAGGCGATCACGCGCGAAGGCATTCTTGCCATGATGCGCTCGTCGCATCCCGGAAAATACGAGTACCAGTACAAAGCGGATTTTGACTACGCGCTTGCGCAGCACAGCCCCGACGGCCCCGGTTTCCCGTCGATCATCTCCTGCGGAAAGAACAATTTCTGCATCCACTACTATAGCTACACCGGTCAGGCGCAGGATGGCGACATGGTCTTGAACGATGTGGGCGCGCAGTATGACTGCATGATCACCGACGTTTCGCGCGCGTGGCCGTGCAACGGAAAATTCTCCGAGCGCCAGCGCATTCTGTACGAATGTGTGCTGGCGACCTCGAACTATCTGTTCTCGATCATCCGTCCCGGCATGAAAATGGAGGATGTGGACGCGACGATCCGCCGCTACAACGCAGAGCGGCTGGTGGAAGCGGGCGTTCTCAAGAGCGTGGATGAGGTCGGCAGGCTCATGTGGCACGGCGGTTCGCATCACATCGGCTACGACGTGCACGACATGGTCAAGCGCCCGGAGATCCTTGCGCCGAATATGGTCTTTTGCGTGGATGTCGGCGTTTACAATGAGGAATGGGGCATCGGCTTCCGCCTTGAAGACAACTGCCTTGTCACGGAGGATGGCTGCGAGAATCTCTCCGCCGCGATCCCGCGCACGATCGAGGACATTGAAGCCGCCATGCGGGGAGACGTGTGATGGAGCGCGCCATCCTGTGCGCTCTGGCCATCGGCGCGGTGCTCGGCGGACTGGATCTTCTGATCGGCAACCGTTTTAAGCTGGGCGAGCGATTTGAGGAAGGCTTCAAGCTTCTTGGGCCGACGGCGCTTTCGATGGCGGGCATTCTCTGCCTTGCCCCGCTCCTTTCAGGCGCACTCGAGTCCACACTCGCGCCGCTCTGGCGCGCGCTGGGGCTGGACCCGGCGATGCTCGGCGGTATTCTGGCCATCGACATGGGCGGCTATCAAACCGCGGAACTCCTTGCGCAGGATGCAGCCATCGGGCGCTATGCCGGCATCCTCGTGGCGGCGACGCTCGGCTGCACGGTCACCTTTACGATCCCGCTGGGCGCAGAGATGCTGCGCGGCTCAGACGCGGCGGGATTTTATCGCGGCCTTCTGATCGGGCTCGGCACATTGCCCGTCGCACTGCTGCTCGGCGGCGCGGTGAGCGGCATCGCCCTTTTGCCTCTGCTCATCCAGACGCTGCCCGTTGCGCTCTTTTCGCTCCTTCTGATGCTGGGGCTCAAATTCTTTGCAGCGCAGTCCATCCGCGCGTTCTCCGCCTTTGCATCGCTGCTGCGCCGGCTGTCCATCATCGGGTTGACGGCGGGCGCGGTGCAGTACATCGCGGGCATTGCGCTCATCCCGAACCTTGCGCCGATCGAAGAGGCGATGAAGACCGTGTCCGGCATCGGCATTGTCATGCTCGGCAGCCTGCCGGCAGCGGAAGTCCTGCGCCGCGTGCTGTCAAGACCCCTGATGCGCCTGGGGCAGAAGCTCGGCATGACGGATGCGAGCCTTGCAGCGCTTCTGGTCGGATTTGTGAGCATTACGCCCGTACTTGCCATGATGAAGGAAATGGATCTGCGCGGGCAGACGATGAACGCAGCCTTTGCGGTCTGCGCTGCATCCGCGCTCGCCGCGCATCTGGGCTTCACGCTGAGCGCAGCGCCGCAAATGATCACGCCGCTGCTACTGACAAAGCTTTTCGGCGGCGTGCTCGCCGCGGTGCTGGCCGTGCTGCTGACGAAAGAGGAAGAAAAAGGCGAGCGCGCATCGCGCGCAGATTGATCGCCGCCAACACGGTCTTGTTTTTTACAAAGGAAGAGCGGACTGATCTCTTTTGAAATCAGTCCGCTCTTTTACATTGTTTCGTTATCCTTCGGCAATCGTTTCCAGCGCGGCAGTCAGGGCTCTGACCATCAGCGCAAGGCCCATGCTGGGGGCGCTGCCGTCCTTCGCCTGCTCCGGAAGATAGGGCACATGGACAAAGCCGCAGCGCGTGGCGGGGAACTTCTGCGCGCTCTCGTGCAGGGCGCAGTAAAGAAGATTGTTGCACACGAATGTCCCAGCCGAATACGAAAGCTGGGCGGGAATGTCCTCTTCGCGCAGCTTTTCGACGATCCGGCGCGTGGGAAGGGTCGCAAAATAAGCGTCCGGCGCGCCGGGGACGACCGGCTCGTCCACAGGCTTTGCCCCCGCATTGTCGGCAATGCGGGCATCGCGCAGGTTGACGGCCACGCGCTCAACGCGAATACCGTTCGCCCCACCGTACTGCCCGACGGCCAGCACCGCATCGGGCCGCAGCTCATCCATCGCCGCGCGCAGCGCGGCACAGGCGGCATCAAACTCCGTCGGGATCTCGCGCTTCAAAAGCACCGCTTCTCCGACGCGCTCGGGAAGGCGCTTCACCGCCTCCCACGAGGGGTTGATCTGCTCGCCGCCGAAGGGCGTAAAGCCTGTAGCAAGGATCTTCATCGCACCGTTTCCCCGCCGATCATCAGACGGATGATCTCATTGTCCGTCTCGCGCATACCGTCGCGCGCGATGCTGCTGACGGCGCGGATGGTGTTCTCCACGCCCTTGACGATGATGCCGTCGCCGCCGTAGAACTGGCTGTCGTGGCGATACATCTGAAGGCCGAGCAGGCCCGCCTCGACCGCCGAGGCGATCTTCGCCGCGCAGGAGGCCTTCGCCCCGTCGCAGAGCATCCCGGAGTTGATGGCGAGCGCGTTGACCACGGTGTGGGCGATCTCATCGTAGCGTCCGCCGTAAAGGTAGCACACGCCCGCGCCGGCGCCCGCGCCAGCGCTGGTCGCGCCGCAGTAGGCGGAGAGGCTGCCGATGCCCGTTTTCAGGTGGATGGTGACAAGATTCGACACGACGAGCGCGCGATAGAGCTGCTCCTCGCTCGCTTGCAGCTCACGGGCGTAGATGATGACGGGCAGCGACGCCGTCATTCCCTGATTTCCGCTGCCGGAGTTGATGACGACCGGCTTTTCGCAGCCGTTCATGCGCGCGTCCGACCCTGCGGCGGCCCATGCCTTGGCGCGGTTCT
>OIZO01001331.1_pt1 | contig 12996 bp, 16 predicted proteins | sample 1588551 | NCBI WGS metagenome assembly OIZO01 (sample SAMN03283271) | human gut metagenome | biome: human-associated habitat; material: feces | host: Homo sapiens | place: Peru | collected 2012 | reverse complement strand
AGAACAGGTGCAGAAAAATGGGAAAAATCATTAGATAAATTAATAGAAAATCAACTAGAAACAACAAAAGTATTAGGAATAACAGCAACACCAACAAGAGATGCAGATAGTAGAAATATGGCAGATGAAATAGCCAAAAAGTTAGGATATACAGATGAAGAAATACAAGCAAATAAACATATAGCAAAACAAATAGAATTAAAAGAAGCAATACAATTAGGAATGGTAGTAAATCCAAAAATAGTTTCATGTGAATACACTGTATTAACAGATGGAACGATGGAAAATCTAAAAGAAGAAATAGATGAGATAGCAGATGAGGATGAAAAAAAGAAAAAACTAGAAAAATATGATAAATTAAGAAAAAATCTTGAAAATGCAACAGGAATATCAGAAATAATACAACAAAATGTAAAAAAAGGTGGAAAATATGTAATATTTATACCAGTTGGACAAAATTCATATGGAGATGAAATAGAAGATGAAGAGGGAAATAGTGCAGAAAATGCTAAAAATGCTGTAGATAAAATAAAAGAATATGAAAGAAAAATGAGAGAATACTTAAAAGATTCTGAAATAGATGCTGAATATTATTCAATGCTTGGAACATATACTGACAAAGGAAATGCAAACCAATTAGAAAGTTTTGAAAGCGAAGACGAAAATAAAACCAAATTTATGATAGTAATGAATAAGGCAAATGAAGGACTACATATAAAAGGTGTAGACGGAATGATATGGTTTAGAGCATTAGATGAAGATTCGAAAATATTATATTTACAACAATTAGGAAGAGTAATAACATCAAGAGATCCCAATAATCCAATAGAAGACGAAAAAAGACCAGTAGTAATAGATTTAGCAAATAACACACAAAGAGTTAATATAGACAAAGAACTAAAAAATAATAATAGGAAAAATGATTTAGAATTATTAACAATAGTAGTAGATTGGGTTAAATCACATGGAGGAAATTTACCACAAGTAACAAGTACAAGCGACCAAGAAAAAAGATATTCTGCAACATTATATAGAATTCAACAAAAGTACATAAAATACCGTAATGTAGTTGAAGATGGAGAAATTACAGAAGAAGATAGAAAAAATATAGAAGCTATAATTACTAAAGGAGAAGAAATAGAATTATGGGATAGAGAATTAGAGAAGATTACAAAAGAAGAAAGTGATAAGAATTTAGATATTGATAGTTTTGAAGTAAAAGGTAATTTACATGATTTATATGAATTAGAAAAAGAAGTAGAAGGTTTACCAAAAATAAATACAATAGATGAATTTATAGAAAAAATGGAAAAGTTGCAAGGAATAGGTGTTGATGTATCAAAAATTGCAGATAGAGATACAATTTTAAAATTAGTCCAAAAAACATTTGTAAATCAAGATGAAGAAAAATTAATAGAAAAGATAAAAGGAGAAGGATTAGAGCCAGGAGATAAAATTGGTAAGAAACTAAGCACTATGCGAGCATCTTATAGCAGAGCTAAAGAAGGAAAGAAGTCAGAATGGACTCCCCCAACAGAGGAACAGGTAAATAGAATGCAAGGAATTGGGATAATATTGGAAAAACAAAAAATTACTGGTCAATATATAGGTCGAGTATCTATAACTACTGTACAAAAATGTGATGAAGTACAAAGAGATTTAAATAGATTAGTCCAAGAACAACAAACAAAAGAAGGAGGTCAACATTAGATGACAAAATATAAAAATGCATATACAGAAGTATATGAAATACTAGAACAATTAGATGAAGAAGAATATAACAAAATACCTTCTGAAGTAATTACAGCAATAAGAGAAAATAGAAACACAGAATATGAATTTGAGTTAGATGAGGAATTAGAACTAAAAGAACAAGAATTATTACCAGAAACAAAGGCAATTTTATTTAATATATTTAGAGATTATTTATCAACACCAGAACAAAAAGAAAAAATAATAAAAATGCAATCAGAAGAAAGACAAAAAAATGAACAGAAAAAAGCAAAACAATATAATTCAGATTTATTTGCAAATAAGCAAATGGTTCAATCTGTTGAAAGAGAACATACAGAATTGATTGAATATAAAGAAAATATATTTAAAAGAATTTTTAATAAAATAAGACAATTTTTTCATGTGTAAAAAATTGAATAATAATATAAAAAGTGCTATAATTCAGGCATAAGGTAAAAGCCTTATGATGAAAAAGCTTTTGATATAAAAAGGAGAATAATATATGATTTATACACCCAAAACAAAGAAAGCCATGATAATAGCATATAATGCACACAATGGGCAAGTTGATAAATCAGGAATACCATATATTTATCACCCAATTCACCTTGCAGAGCAAATGGATACAGAAACAGAATGTATTGTAGCATTATTACATGATGTAGTAGAAGATACAAATGTAACATTTGATGAGTTAGAAAAAAATTTTTCACCAGAAGTTATAGAAGCATTGAAATTATTAACACATGATAAAAATGTAGATTATTTAGAATATGTAAGAAAAATAAAAAATAATCCAATTGCTAGAAAAGTAAAATTGGCAGATTTGTATCACAATAGTGATCCAACTCGTATGGAAAATCCTACTCCAAAAGACCTAGAAAGAAAAGAAAAATATCGTAAAGCTATTGAAATTTTAAAATATTAAGAAATAAAGTCAGCATCTAAATAGGTGCTGACTTATTTTTCTCATTTTCAATAAAAAATAGATAATTATAAGAAAAACTAATAATCAACATAAAAACTATTAATTTTACATAAGTAACAAATAATGTTAAAATAATTATGTAAAATAAATGAAAGGAAATAAATAAAATGGAAGAATATGTTGAAGAAAGAAATAATAGATTCAATAATGTAAAAATAAAAGGAAGAATAATGAGAAATCAAGGATTAAAAATGCATAATTTTGGAAAATCAGAAAAACCAGATCATACACGAGATTATGGAAAAAGAAGTGGAAAAGTAAATGAAAGAATTGCAAGAATGTTAAGAAGAAATGAGAGAAATGAAGGGATAAACAATATAGTTGTAGATGATGAATATGAAGAAACAATAGAATTAGAACAATTAAGAGAGCAAGCATTAGAAGAAAGCCAAGCACCACAATTACAAAGACAAGTTGTAGCAGAAAAAATAAATGCTATTGAAAATATGGAACAAGAAGAAAAAGAATTATTACAAAGAATTCAACAACTTAGACTTCAAAGAGGAAAAGAAAAATTAAAGCTTCTTGCAAATGGTGAAAATACATCAATTTTATTTGAAGAATGGGAAGCATTAGAAGAACAAATATTAGCAAAAGCAAAAAATCATAATATAGGTGGAATAAGTGCTTGGAAAGAATATAGATATAGCCCATATGGAGAGTATACAGAATTAAATGAATATGCAATTAGACTACAAAATAAATTATTACATATATATCAATATGCAGATAAAATACAAGCTGAGTTAGAACAATTAACAGAAGAAAGAAAAGCTTCATTAGAAAGAAAAGCTACAAAAGATAGTAAAACAGATGGAGCTATAGGATGGAAAAGAATATTAGGAAATCAATATTCTTTAGAAGAATCATTTGATATTGATAAAGTTATTGGAAAATCTCAAGATTCTTCTGAAAAATTATCATATTTTGAAAAAGCATTAAAAAATTCAATTGCTAATTCAGAAATAGGAGAAGGAACAAGAGAATCAGTAGAAATAATTTTAGGAGATATACAAAACTCAAATTCATCAAATAATTCAGAAAGATAAAACAAAAATCCTACAAATTTGTAGGATTTTTTATATAATAGGAAAGTAATACTTTCCTATTATATAAAAATCTATAATCGCTAGCCCTTTGAGATTTTATCGCTTCGCTCAAAAACTCAAATCGGGCGAGAACAAATCAAAGAAAAATTGAAAATTTTTCTTATTTGTTCTTTAAATATTGAAAAAAATAATGCAAAATGATAATATTTAGTTAAACAAAAAAAGGAGTATTATATGAATGCAAATTTAGAATTATATAGAATATTTTGTGAAGTAGTAAAATATAAAAATATATCAAAAGCTGCCGAAAATGTATACATATCACAGTCAGCTGTTACACAATCAATACAAAAATTAGAGAAAATATTAGGTGGAAAATTATTTTTTAGAAATAAAAACGGAGTAGAACTTACAGAAGAAGGAAAAAATTTATATGAATATATAGGAGATAGTATTGAGAAAATGAATAATGCAGAGAATTTATTTTCTCAATATATAAATCTAGAAAAAGGAATAATAAGAATATGTGGTGGAAAATTTTTAGTAAATAAATATGTTATGCCATCATTAGTTGGATTTATTAAAGATTATCCTAATATAGATATAAGAATATCAAGAGCAACAACACAAGAAAGCTTAAAAAAATTATCAAATGGAGAAATAGATATTGCAATGTTAAATTTATCAGATATTCCAACAGAGTATACAAATATAGATTTTATTTCATTAAAAAGTACACCAAGATATTGTTTTATAGCAACTAATGATTATATAAAGGAAAATAAAATTTCAAAAGATAGTGATTTTGAAAATTGTAAAATAATAATACCTAAATCTACAGCATTAAAGCAACATTTAAAAGAATATTGTTCTCAAAATAATATTGATATTGCTCCAAATTATGAAATTGGTGATACAGAATTAATTGATAGACTAGTATTAAATAATTGTGGTGTTTTGCTTTCAAATATAGAATATGAAGAAGAATTATTAAAAAGAGATGATGTTCAGATAATAAAAGAATTTCAAATTGGAGAAGATAATAAATCTATAGCAACATTAAAGAAAAATATGTGTAATAAAGCAACATTGGAATTAGTAAAAAGAATAAAAGAAGATTTCATGGAATAAAAGGAGAATTAAATGAGAGAAAGAGAAATGACAGGATTTCAAGGAATATTTTTGGATGAAACAAGCAAAAAAAGACTAATTGCTTTACAAGAAAAGAAGTTAAAATACATAGTTAGAGATATGCATATTACTTTTAAATTTGGAAAAACAGAAAAGTATCCAGAAGAAGTATTAAATAAAGATTATGAAGTTAAAATTGTAGGATATGCAGCAACAGATAAAAATAGTGGATTTCAAGTTGAATTACCTGAAGAATTAAAGGCATATTTTAAGAATGAGAATGGACCACATATTACAGTTTCTATTGGAGAAGTTGACGGAATAAAGGGAAAAGCATATGAAACAGGATTATTACATTTTAGTGAAATAAAAAGTCCTTTTATGATTTCTGGTAGATTTGGATATTATATTAATGGAAAAGGAAAGATAATGGATAATTCTATTTTTAAAGAAAAAGAGAATGATGATGAAAATTCATTATAATAACAAAAAACCTCAATATAAATGAGGTTTTTTTTGTTTCAAAGGCAAATTATTATTTCAAAAGCAATTTTAAAGAATTAATAAAATAATCAATTTCTTCAAAAGTATTAAAATCACTAAAAGTAGACCTAATTGCAGAATTAATATATAATTTAGGAGTATTAATAGCAGATAAAACATGAGAAGGAGTAGTATTACCAGAAGAACAAGCAGAACCACTAGAAACACAAATTCCCATATTATCAAGTTCAAAAATCAATTTAGAAGCATCAGCACCAACAAAAGAAACATTAGCATTTCCGAGGTAATCTATTTTGAACAGAACCATTAATTCTAAATCTATCTTTAAAATATCTATTAAGTAAATTAAAATAATAATTTCTAAGTCTTGAAAGGTAAGTAATGTGTGAACTTAAATTTATTCTAGCAATTTCACAAGCTTTGCCAAGACCAACAATTTCAGCAACATTTTCAGTACCAGCCCTTTTATTTTTTTCCTGATGACCACCATTCATAAAATTCTCAAATTCAATTCCATTTTTTACATAAAGAGCGCCAATTCCTTTAGGAGCATGAATTTTATGACCTGAAAGAGAAAGCATATCAATATTCATTTTTTGAACATCAATAAAACAATTTCCAATAGCTTGAACTGCATCTGTATGAAAAATAATATTGTGATTATGAGCAATTTTTGCAATATCTTCAATTGGCTGAATTGTGCCAATTTCATTATTAGCAAACATGATACTAATCAAAATAGTTGTAGGTCTAATTGCATTTTCAAGTTCTTGTAAATTAATAAAACCATCAGAATCAACATTTATATAAGAAATATCAAAGCCCTGTTTTTCTAAAAATTTACAAGACTCTAATATTGCAGGATGTTCTATTTTTGATGTAATAATATGATTACCTTTTTTCTTATTTGCAAATGCAATACCTTTAAGTGCAGTATTATCACTTTCAGAGCCACAACTAGTAAAATAAATTTCATTTGGATTACAATTTATTAAACTTGCAACTTGAGCTCTAGCATTGTCAATTGCATGTTTTGATGTTCTACCAATAGAATATAGAGAAGAAGCATTTCCATAATTTGATGTTAAATATGGTATCATTTCATTTAAAACCTCAGATCTAATTTTTGTTGTTGCAGCATTATCAAAATAAACAATATTCATATAAAAAATCCTTTCTTAAAGGTTTATATATTATATGAATAAAATACTAAAAAGTTAAAACGAACACAAGTTCTGAAACATAGTCAACTCTAAGTCGAACAGATTTTCTTTAAAAGTAAAAATTTCAAAAATTTTCCTAAAAATACTTGAAAAAAAATAGTATTTGTATTATTATTTATGCATAGTGGTTAAAAGTGGTACAAAGTGGTAGAAAAATGGAGAGGAGGAAAGCCAAATGTTAATTGGTGAATACGAGCATTCTCTAGATGTAAAAGGCAGATTAATAATGCCAGCAAAATTAAGACAAGACATCGGAGAAACATTCATAATAACAAAAGGTTTAGATGGATGTTTATTTGTATTTTCACAAAACGAATGGAATAACTTCGAAGAAAAACTAAAATCATTACCACTATCAGATAAAAATGCCAGAAACTTTGTAAGATTTTTCTTATCAGGAGCAACAGAATGTGAAATTGACAAACAAGGAAGATTTTTAATCCCTGCAAATTTAAGAATTTCAGCAAAATTAGAAAAAGATGCAATGATTATAGGAGTAGGAACAAGATTAGAAATATGGGACAAAGCAACATGGCAAAAATGTGATGAAAACATATCTGCAGATGAGATTGCAGAAAATATGACAATGTTAGGAATTTAATTGTGAGGTGCTGAAAATTGGAATTTAAACATAAACCTGTACTATTAGAAGAAACAATTGAAGGGCTAAAGATAAAAGAAGATGGAATTTATGTAGATGGGACATTAGGTGGAGCAGGACATAGTAAAGAAATTCTAAAAAGATTATCATCAAAAGGAATGTTAATAGGAATAGACAGAGATGAAGAAGCACTAAAAGCAGCAAAAGAAAATTTAAAACAATACTCAAATGTAAAATATGTACATGGAAATCATGATGAAATTGAAGAAATTTTAAAAAAATTAAATATAGAAAAAGTAGATGGAATATTACTTGATTTAGGAGTATCATCATATCAATTAGATGAAAGAAATAGAGGATTTAGCTATTTAGGAAATAATGAATTAGATATGAGGATGGATAAAACTCAAAGTTTAACAGCGAAAAAAGTCGTAAATACATATTCTGAGGAAGAATTAGCAAATATAATATACGAATATGGCGAAGAAAGGTTTTCAAGACAAATTGCAAAAAATATATGTATTGCAAGAAAAGAAAAAGAAATTGAAACAACAGAAGAATTAGTTAAAATAATAGAAAAATCAATGCCTGCATTTGCCAAAAAAGAAGGACATCCAGCCAAAAGAACATTTCAAGCAATAAGAATAGAAGTAAATGATGAAATAAAACCATTATATAATACAGCAAGAAAATGTATAGAATTATTAAAAAATGAAGGAAGATTATGTATAATAACATTTCATTCATTAGAAGATAGGGCAGTAAAAAATGCTTATGTTGATGCACAAGGAAAGTGCACATGTCCTAAAGATTTACCATATTGTGTATGTGGTGCAAAATCAGAAGGAAAAATAATAAATAAAAAACCAATAATAGCAACAGAAGAAGAACAAGAAGAAAACTCAAGATCAAAAAGCGCAAAATTAAGAATTTTTGAAAAAATAATTAAATAAAGCGTAAGAAAAGAACAAAGTACAAAGGAAGGAGGTAAGTAACATGTCAAGAAGTTCATATCAATATGAAACAAGTCCTAGAAAATATGAGCCAGATTATGATATACCAAGAAAAAGAACACAACAAACAAGAAGAAAAAGCAGTACTAAAAAAACAATAGCAAAAAAACAAACAATAAAAACAAATTATCAAATAAAAAAAGAAAAGAAAAAAATAGAAATGTTGAATCATATTAAACAAATTTTGATTGTAGTTGGTATATTTATCATGTTACTTATAGTAAGTTTTAGAGAAATTTCTATAATGGAAATGTTCAATAATAAGAAAAAAATGGAAAATGAACTTGCATTAATTCAAAAAGAGAATGGTCAAGTTGAAAAAGATATAAAGGCACAAGAAAGTAAACTTGATTGGAACATGATAAAACAAAAAGCAACAGAAGAATTAGGTATGCAAGAAGCAAATAAGATTGCTATAGAACTTGATAAATCAGATAATGTTGAAAAAGAAGTAACATTAATTAAAGCTGATAATACAAGTTTTCTTGAAAAATTAATAGAAAAGTTTATAATAAAATAAAACAGATTAATTTTATAATATTAATAAATTCTTATTGATATTATAAAGCTAATCTGTTTTTTTATATAGTAGATGATTTTTTACAATAAATTTTTGCATAAATAAATAATTTAAAAAAATTTCAAATAGCTATTTTTGAAGCAAATAAAAAAATTGCACCAACACCAGCCAAAGGCAAAAGTATATATAAGAAGATATATGAAAATATAATCATTGCTTTTATTGGTAAATTAAAAATATAACAAATTGTTCTTATAAATACTTTATGTACAGAATGTAATCCTTCTGCATATCCATTGCTTTTTGCTTGTACTAATATTTCACTTGGAATTTGATATAATTCAGAAATTTTATATATTGTGTTTAAATCAGGGTATTCAAAACTGTATTCCCATTTTTTCACATCTTTTTCAGTGACATTAGGTAATGCTAATTGTTCTGCTAAATGTTTATAATTCCAACCTCTTTTTAATCTCTCATTTTGTAAAATTACTTCTAATGTAATAGGTTTTTCTTTTGGCTCTTTTAATTTCAATTTCATAAGCAAATCCTTTCAAAAGTATTATATAAATAATATATAAAATTGGCAAGATAAAAAATGAATTTTTCAAGAAAAAATATATTGAGATTTTATTGATTATTTGATAATATAGTATTGTAAAGGAGACTAAAAATGAGTAAATTTGTAAATGAAATCAAAGAAATTTGTAGAAAAAATAAAAAAGTAGCTATGTATATAGATATGGATGGCACAATAGCAGAATATCACTTGTATAATCCAGAAGAAATTTCAAGAAAAATGGAAGAAGAATATTTGAAAAATGAGCCATTAAAAAATGTAATTGATGTATTAGAAGAAATTTCAAAAATTGATAATATTGAAATGCATATATTATCATTATCTAAGACAAATGAAATAACAGAAAAGAAAAAAATATGGTTAAAAAAATATACACCATTTATAAAGGAAAAAAACTGGATAATTTTGACCAAAGAAACAGGAGATTATACAAATGAAAATAGAAATGAAATAAAAGGAAAAAATATAGAATTAAGACAAAAAGATTATGATAAGTCAATAATGTTAGATGATGAACAAGCTGTTTTAAGAGCTGCCAAAAAAATGCTAGATAATAAAGTTGAAGTATTTCATGTTTCATCAGCATTAGTTTAATAAAAAAAGGTGAGTACAATAATAAATCTATTATTATACCCACATTTTTTGTTCTTAAGAAACTTCTGCTACAAATTGTTTCGCAATTTTTTCGATAGAAGCCCACAAACGATTGTAGTCAAAGATATCACCAGTATATTCTTTGTGCTGAGACAAATATCCATCAAGTTCAGCTTTCCAGGTTTTTTCACGTCTGTCATCAAAAACATGTATACCAGTGGAAGGCAAAATTTCAGGGATTTGAGATACAGTTTCAAGAGATACATGGCCATCTTTTAACATCAAATCATTGATTTCGGTATAAGAACCATACATACCATCATGAGAAAAGAATGTTTTCACATCCCATTCCTTATGGTTGTGAGGATTAATTACTTTCATAGTCGAAGTATCCCAGATGAATTCAGGAATCAAAAAGTCTTCAATAAAGTAATAATCCAAATAGAGATGGCAGTACATACCGAATTTGACAGAGTCAGAAGGCACAAACAAGTCTTTTTTTACAGATTCCATAGTGGGAACAAAAAATCCATCAACAGAAGCTTTTTTTCTATAGTGAGAAGCTTTTTTGTCATTGGCGAGATCAGGAATAAGGTTACCAGCCATAAAGTTAACCTTATCCAACTTCATTTGTTCTGAAAAATTCCGATATACTTCTTCAGCGAATGCAAGATGATACAAAATACCGGGCATAAATTTTTCCTCCTAATTAAATAAATTTGGATGTGGTTAATAGTTTTAGTATAAACTATTAGATATGCAAACGCATAACGCCCCAATTATAACAGGGATATAAAAATAAGTCAAGAAGCATACTTAATAATTATGTAAATTTACAACATTATTATTAAGGGTTGTATATGTATTCAAAATATTGAATAATATTTTGAGTATATAGTGATATTTTAATAAGAAGTTAACTTAATTTGACCCTTTGGTCGTAAAAATTAACTTGACAATAAATGTAAAAGAGAATATACTTTATGAAGTAAATTCTATATATAATATAGAAATTAAAGGAGGAAAAACATGAACAATTTAATAGAAATTAGATGGCATGGTAGAGGCGGACAAGGAGCAAAAACAGCATCATTATTACTTGCTGATGCAGCATTTAATACAGGAAAATACATTCAAGGATTTCCAGAATATGGACCAGAAAGAATGGGAGCACCAATAACAGCCTATAATAGAATAAGTGATAAACCAATAACAATACATAGTAATATATATGAGCCAAATTATGTAGTAGTTGTAGATGATACATTATTAGAAAGTGTACCAGTAACTGCAGGTCTAAAAAAAGAAGGAGCAATAGTAATAAATACTACAAAATCACCAGAATATTTAAAAGAAAAATTAAATGGATATGATGGAAATATTTATACAATAGATGCAAGAAAAGTATCTGAAGAAACATTAGGAAAATATTTTCCAAATACACCAATGCTTGCTGCAATTGTAAAAGTAACAGGAATAATGAGTGATGAAGCATTCTTAGAAGATATGAAAGGCTCATTTAAACATAAATTTGCTAAAAAGCCAGAAGTTATAGAAGGAAATATGAAAGCATTAGAATTAGCATTAAAAGAAGTAACAAAGATCCAATAAGAAGGTAGAAAATAACTTAAGTTTTTCCTAATAGAGACTTAGGAAAGGAAGGAGAAAAAATGACAGAAATAAACAAAGAAACACCAATGAAAGACTTAACAATTGGTGGAAATATATATTGTGCAGGAAATGCAAGAGAATTTAAAACAGGTGACTGGAGAAGCATGAAACCTGTATGGGATGAAGAAAAATGTAAACAATCAGCAGGTAAACAATCAGCAGGTTAATGGCCAGCAGGTGAATAATGGTAGCCAGCACGTGCAGCTGGGTGGTATGGCTTTCTATGATGAAAGCAAGTGTTTCCTCTTTGCGCCTAGTGAGCACGGAGGGGGAGAGAAGGTGCAGGGATTCCGTTCGCAGGGCGTTGCCCAGCAGCTTTCGGATGGTACTTTTGATTTCGTGATTAAACCACGAATCCGCTCGCAGTCAGTGCTGATTAGAAAGTTGGCGCATGGTCGTGTGAGCAAGACCAAGGATGGAGCCATCCAGCTCACCTTGAAGGTGTTTTGCGATGAAGGAATCAATATCGGCCATACGCTGGCTTCTGAGGCTGCAGAGGGAGCAGAGGCAGTAGTGGCTTATCAATTAAAAAGATAAATGAGCTGTTATTTAATTAAGGTGGAGAATGGGCACAAGGTTGCCCGTCCCATCACCTCGGAAGAGGAATACAAGCAGCTGCGTGGAAGCAACGAGCAGAAGGCAAATCTGCGTTTGGCTCGAGCCGGAAACGATGCTGCGAAACGTAGACTGGTGCAGTTCAACTATTCCGGACATTATCCGCAAGGGGTGGTGAAGGGAATGAAGCTGCCAAGTACGGCTTTCGGATTCGACATGGACGAGCCTGAGGCTTTCGCCAAGGCTGCCAAGCTGCTGCTGAAGGAACCGGAGAAGTTTGGACTGCTGATGCTGGAACGCAGTGCACGACAAGGCGGACATGCGGTGTTCAAGAGAGAAATGGGCAAGACCATCCTGGAGAACCAGGTACGCATCGCTACGATGCTGGAGTGCGAAATGGATACTTCGGCGCATGACATCAACCGTGTCTATTTCACTACTTCATCGGATGGAGAAGACCTGCTCTTCCTTTCTCCTCGTCTCTTTCAGGATGCTTATGACGAAGCTGCGGTTGCGGCTGAAGGCAAGCTGCTGGAAGAGAGGGAAAGATTCGGACGGGAGGAGCTTCCGGAGGGAGCGCACAAGGCGAACAAGCATTACAAGCCTTGGCTGGAAGAAGTCAAGAAGGATTCTCAGGGGATTTTAAAAGGTCAAGAATTTCAGAATTCGAGAAAAACTTCTCAGGGGAGTTTAAAGGGTCAAGAATTTCAGAATTCGAGAAAAACTTCTCAGGATAGTTCCTCTTCTTCCTCCAGCTCTGCGGATTACCTCGGAATCCCTTATTCTGAAATCATCAGGAAGTGGTGGCAGATGTATAATGACGGGCAGGAACC